>Ga0065721_10000953_pt1 | contig 19416 bp, 14 predicted proteins | sample Mesricmetagenome_FD_59108 | JGI IMG/M metagenome (GOLD analysis project Ga0065721, IMG submission 59108) | Mesophilic microbial community from rice straw/compost enrichment Sample: eDNA_1 v2 (version 2) | ecosystem: Engineered > Solid waste > Grass > Composting > Bioreactor | place: USA: Davis... | reverse complement strand
TCCTGCCGGAACCAGTCGTCACCCGGCGCGCAGATGCGCCCGCCGACCACGCGGTAGCCCTTGAACATCCGCGGTCGGCTGCGGAAGCCCGCGAGCAGGCCGCGCGGGCGGCGGCGGCCCGCCATCTGTTCGTCGATGTGGGCGAGGAACACGCCCGTGAGGTGGCCGACGTGCTGCGCCTGCAGGAAATAGAACTGCATGAACCTCTCGACCGCGCTCTTCCCGGGACGGTCGCGGTAGTTCATCCGCCGGGCGACCTCGCGCTGGAGGTCGAAGGTCAGCCGATCTTCGGCGCGCCGGGTGATCGTATGCAGGTGGCAGCGGACCGCCAGCATGAACCCCTCGGCGCGGCGGAAGCTCGCGTATTCCTCGGGCGTGAACAGGCCGACGTCGACCAGTTCGGCCGCACTCCGGACCCGGTGGATGTACTTGCCGATCCAGTACAGCGTCTGCAGGTCGCGCAGGCCGCCCTTGCCGTCCTTGACGTTGGGCTCGACCACGTAGCGGCTGTCGCCCATCCGCCGGTGGCGGGCGTTGCGCTCGGCGAGCTTCTCCGAAACGAACTGCGCTTCAGAGCCGGGAACGACGTCGCTCCAGAAGCGGCGGCTGGCTTCCTCGTAGAGGCCCTGGTCGCCCCACAGATAGCGGCCCTCGAGGATCGCCGTGCGGATCGTCAGGTCGGCCTTCGCCATCTTGACCATCTCGTCGAGCGAGCGGCTCGAGTGGCCGACCTTGATGCCGAGGTCCCACAGGTAATAGAGCATCGCCTCGATCGCCTGCTCGCATTGCGGCGGCGTCCGCCCGGGGGTGATGAAGGCGATGTCGACGTCCGAATGGGGCGCCATTTCACCGCGGCCATAGCCCCCGACGGCGATCAGCGTCAGCCGCTCCGCCTTGCCGCGCTTCTCTGCCGGCAGAAGGTCGGCGAAGACGTGATCGTGGATCACGCGGATCAGCTGGTCGATCAGGAAGGCGTGGCCGTGGGTGATCTCGTGCCCCGCGCTCGGGTGCGCCGCGAGCCGCGTGGTCAGCTCGGCACGGCCCGCTTCCAGCGCCTCGCGCAGCAGGGCGACGATCCGCGGCCGCGCCTTCTGCGGGCCCTGTTCAGCGACCGCCTCGGCGACCGCGGCGGCCAGCTGACGGCGGTCGATCACGGCTCGCTGGTTCGGGATCCTGAGGGCGCTCACCCGCCTTTCCATAAGGCCAAAGCGAGCCCATGCAATCGTTCGCGGGCTTGGCGCGGAACCGCGTTCCGTGCCAAAGCGCGCGGACCGAGAGGGGAACCTGACGCCGATGCTCGACTTGCTCGCCGCCGCCACTGCCGCCGGAGAGGCGATCCGCTGGGACATGGGCCCCGAACCGGGCATCCATCTCGGGTTCTTCACGATCCGCTATTATTCGCTCGCCTACCTCGCGGGGATCGTCCTCGCCTGGTGGCACCTGTCAAAGATGGTCAAGGCGCCCGGCGCGCCGATGGCGCAGCGCCATGTCGACGACCTGTTCTTCTACTGCACGCTCGGGGTGATCATCGGCGGCAGGCTCGGCTATGCCGCCTTCTACAAGCCGGAGCTGTTCACCCACTTCACGCCCGGGTTGACCGTGAGCTGGGACCTGCTGCGGCTGTGGGACGGCGGAATGAGCTTCCACGGCGGGGTGATCGGCACGACGCTGGCGATCGCGTGGGTCGCGTGGCGCGGCAAGCTGAGCTTCGTGCGCGTGTGCGACTACATCGCGGTCAACGTCGGGTTCGGGATGCTGTTCGGGCGCATCGCCAACTTCATCAACGGCGAGCTGTGGGGCATGCCGAGCAACGTGCCGTGGGCGATGATGTTCTGCGAACGGCGCGACATGCAGGGCATCTGCACCGCGTTCGGCGCGCCGCGGCACCCGAGCCAGCTCTACGAGGCCGCGCTCGAGGGCGCGCTGGTCATCGCGGTCATGCTGCCGCTGTTCTGGAAGACGCGTGCGCGCTACCGCCCCGGCCTGCTCGTCGGCGCGTTCACCGCGCTGATCGCCACGGCGCGGTTCGTCGTCGAGTTCTTCCGCGAGCCCGACGAGCACCTGCAGGAGTTCGCGATGCAGACCGGGCTGCACATGGGCCAGTGGCTGAGCCTGCCGCTGATCCTGGCCGGTCTGGGGCTCGTCGTGTGGGCGCTGCGGCGGCCCGAGCTCGCGAGCGGATACAAGCCGGCGCAGGCATGAGCGGTCCGGCGGCAGCCGGGAGCCTGGCGGAGACCTTCCGCCGGCTGATCGCCGCCACGGGGCCGATCAGCCTGATGCACTACATGGGCGAATCGAATGCCCACTACTACGCGTCGAAGGACCCGCTCGGCGCTGGCGGCGACTTCGTCACCGCGCCCGAAGTCAGCCAGATGTTCGGCGAGCTGGTCGGTGTCTGGCTGGCCGACATCTGGAACCGCGCCGGACGGCCGGCCAACGTCCGCTACGTCGAGCTCGGCCCCGGCCGCGGGACGCTGGCGCGCGACGCGCTGCGAGCGATGGCGCGCTTCGGCATGGAACCGAAGGTGCACCTGGTCGAGGGCTCCCCGGCCTTGCGCAAGATCCAGCTTGCCGCGGTCGCAGATGCCCAGTTCCACGACGACCTGTCGGGGGTCCCGGCAGACGGGCCGATCCTGCTGGTCGCCAACGAATTCCTCGACGCGCTGCCGGTCCGCCAGCTCGTACGCACGGCCGAGGGCTGGCGCGAAGTCGTCGTCACCACCGACGGCGAAGGGCGCTTCGTGCTTGGCCCGGGTCCGCGGCCGATGGACGCCGCGGTGCCCGAATCGCGTCGCGAGGCGCCCGAAGGCACGATCCTCGAAACCTGCCCGGGCGCCGCGGCGACGGTGTTCGAAGTGGCCGGCCGCCTCGCCCGGCAGGGCGGCGCGGCGCTGTTCATCGACTACGGCCACGCCGAGCCGCGCACCGGCTCGACCCTGCAGGCGGTCCGCGCGCACCGGAAAGTCGATCCGTTCGAGGCGCCGGGAGAGGCCGACCTGACCGCGCACGTCGACTTCGCAATTCTCGCCAACGTCGCCCGCTCGCGCGGCGCACGCTGGCTCGGCACCGCCGAGCAGGGTGCCTGGCTGCGCGCGCTCGGCCTCGAGGCCCGCGCGGCTGCTCTCGCGGCAAGCGCGCCCCACGAACGCGAGGCGCTGGAGCGGGCCGTCGAGCGGCTTGCGGGCGACGAGCAGATGGGCCGGCTGTTCAAGATCATGGGGCTCGCCGGGCCCGACTGGCCCGACGGCGCTGGATTCTAGCCGGTGGCCGGGGCCCACCGCGTTTCGAACCGGTCGCTCGCGGTGGCAGCCTTCTCGACGGTGGTCGAGTGGTACGACTTCACGCTCTACCTCTACTTCGCCACCGTGCTCGCCCGCGTGTTCTTCGGCGGCGGCGAGGGCTCGCTGTTGGCGACGCTCGGCGGTTTCGCGGTCGCGTACGTGATGCGGCCAGTCGGGGCCGTGGTGTTCGGACACGTCGGGGACCGGCGCGGCCGGCGGCCGATGCTGCTGCTGTCGATGATGGTCATGTCGGCGGCGATGCTGGCCACCGCGCTGTTGCCGACCCACGCGCAAGTCGGCCCGGCGGCCGCCTGGCTGCTGATCGGCCTGCGCTGCGTGATGGGGTTTTCGGTCGGCGGCGAGTACACCGGCGTCATCGCCTACCTGCTCGAAGGCGCGCGGCCCGGGCGGCGCGGACTGATCGCCAGCCTGGCGGCCGCCTCGAGCGAGGTCGGCGCGCTGCTCGCCGTGGCGGTCGCGGCTCTGACGGTCAGCATGACCTCCGAGGCCGAGTTGCAGAGCTGGGGCTGGCGGATCCCGTTCTTCGTCGGCGCGGCGCTCGCGGGCGCCGTTTGGCTGGCGCGCCGGGCGATGGACGAATCGCCCGACTTCGAGCGGCTGCGCGAGGCCGGTGCGCTGGCCGCAAGGCCGCTTGCGCACGCCGTGTCGCGGCAACGCGCGGCACTGGCGCGCGCCTTCGCCATCTCGGCGCTTGGCTCGATCACCTATTACGTCGGCATCACCTACGTCCCCGCGTTCCTCGCCGCGGCCGGGACGATGGACGAGGAAGGCGCGCTGTGGCTGTCGACCGCGGCCGCCGTGGCCGTCATCCTCGTCACACCGCTGGTCGGCCTCCTCGCCGACCGCATCGGGCGCAAGCCGACGCTGATCGCGCTCGCCGTGCTCAGCGCGGCGCTGCCGGCGACGCTGTTCGCCCTGATGGCCGGCGCCTCGGCGGCAGGCGCGCTGTTGGGTGCGGTCGTGCTGGCGCTTGTCGCCGGCGGCGTCAGCGCTGTCGGCGCGATCGCCACCGGCGAGCAGTTCACCGAGGAAAGCCGGGCGAGCGGGCTCGGGCTCGGCTATACGCTGGCGACCGTGCTGTTCGGCGGCCTTACGCCGTGGGCCGCGCAGTGGCTTGTCGACCGGACGGGCACGGCGGAAGTACCGGGTTTCATGATCGCCGCGGTCGCGCTCGCGGTGCTGCCGGTCTTCGCGACGATGCGCGAGACCGCTCCGCGCCGCGGCTAGCCCGAGACCGCGGCCTTGGAGACGGTCAGGTCGCAGACCAGCCCGTCCGGCTCGAAGCGCCGGTCCCACGTCCCGCCGAGCTGGCCGGTGACGCTCATCTCGACCAGCCGCGAGCCGAATCCCTCGGCCATCTTTCCCTTCGGCTTCGGCCCGCCCCGCTCGACCCAGCGCAACACCAGCGTGTCGCCGACGTCGTCGATCGTCAGGTCGATCAGGCCCTCGTCGACCGACAGCGCGCCGTACTTGGCCGAGTTGGTCGCCAGCTCGTGGAACACCAGCGCCAGCGGCGTGGCCGCACGCGCCGCGATGCGCACGTCGTCGCCGTGCACCGCGATCTGCGAGCGGCCGGCGATCCGGTAGGGGCTGAACAGGTCGGCGAGCATGCCGTGCAGGCTCCGCTGACGTTCGTCCCCGGCCGGGCGGACGTAATCGTGCGCGCGGCCGAGCGCGCGCAGCGTGTCGATCAGCTCCTCGCCGAAGGTCTTGTGCTCGGGCTGCTTGCGCACGGCGAGCGAAACCAGGCTCGCGACCACCGCGAAGATGTTCTTGATCCGGTGCGACAGCTCGCGCGCGAGCAGGTCGCGGCTCTCGGACAGGACGTGCGCGTCGTGCACGTCGACCGCGGTGCCGAACCACCGCGCCGGCCGTCCGTCGGGGCCGAGCACCGGCACCGCGCGGGCCATCATCCACCGGTACTCGCCGTCATGACGGCGGACCCGGTGCATGATCTCGTAGGTCTCGCCGGTCTTCAGGCACTCACGCCAGCGCGCGTTGGCCGCCGGGAAGTCGTCCGGATGGATCGCCCCGCCGTCCTCGTGCGAGTTGTCGCCGGTGAATTCGAGCAGCTGCCGGTTGAAATAGTCGAAGTTGCCCTCGCCGTCCGAGGACCAGGCGATCGCCGGGATCGAATCCGCGAGCGCCCTCAGGTGCGCCTCGCGCCGCTCGAGCTCGGCCGTCGATTCGAGCTCGACGCGCCGCGCCTCCAGCCGCCGCATCACCGCCTGGCCGAGCACTTCCAGCCCGTGGCGCTGTAGCGGCGACATCCCCTCGGGACGCGGCTCGGTGCCGACCACGCACAGCGCCCCGAGCGGCAGGCCCTCTTTCGTCAGCAGCGGCTGGCCCGCGTAGTAGCGGATGCCCGGCTCGCCGGTGACCAGCGGATTGTCGAGGAAACGCGGATCGAGAGTCGCGTCGCGCACTTCCATCACCCCGCCGTGCACCATCGCGTGCGAGCAGAACGAGGTGCTGCGCGGGTTCTCGGTCTCGTCGGTGCCCTGCCGCGCGAGGAAGTGCTGCGTCTCGCCGATGAGCAGGCTGACGAGCGAGATCGGGGTGTCGAACAACTCCGCCGCGAATCGCGTGATTCCCGTGAGCTCGGGATCGTCCTGCAGCCCTTCGATCCCGTAGGTCTCGCGCACGGCCTCGCGAGCGGCCTCGGCCGCAGCGTCGAGCGCAGGCATCGGCCCAGCCGAGCCGGGGAACGAGTGGGCGACGTTCAAAGGTCTCTCTCCGGCAGGCCGACAGCAGAACCCTTCGGCCGCAGTTCGTCAATCAGTAAGATTCCCGTCGAGGTAATCACGGATCGGGTTTCGATTTCAAGGGCAACCGGTTTGCGGCCATCCGCGCGCTTGCTATGGCCGAGGCGAGAGGAATTTCCCATGCGCGCTACCCCCGATTTCGACTTCGGCCTCGGCGAAGAGGCGGCGATGATCCGCGAGACCGTCGCCCGGTTCGCCGACGAGGTGATCGCGCCGCGGGCCGAGCAGATCGATCGCGAGGATCGCTTCCCGCGCGACCTGTGGCCGGCGATGGGCGAACTCGGGCTGCACGGGATCACCGTGTCCGAGGCCGACGGCGGGCTCGGGCTCGGCTACCTCGAGCATGTGATCGCGATCGAGGAGGTCAGCCGCGCGAGCGCCTCGGTCGGCCTCAGCTACGGCGCGCACTCGAACCTGTGCATCAACCAGATCGCCCGCTGGGGCACCGCCGAGCAGAAGGCCCGGCTGCTGCCCGGCCTGATCTCGGGCGAGCACGTCGGCGCGCTGGCGATGAGCGAGCCCGGCGCGGGCTCCGACGTCGTCTCGATGAAGCTCAAGGCCGAGGCCGTCCAAGGCGGCTACGTGCTCAACGGCAGCAAGTTCTGGATCACCAACGGCCACGAGGCCGACGTGCTGGTGGTCTACGGCAAGACNGATCCGGCGGCGGGATCGAAGGGCATCACCGCGTTCCTGATCGAGAAGGACATGCCCGGGTTCAAGCCGGCGCAGAAGATNGGCAAGCTCGGCATGCGCGGCTCGCCGACCAGCGAGCTGGTGTTCGAGGACTGCGAGGTGCCCGAGGCCAACGTGCTCGGCGAGGTCGGCCAGGGCGTGAAGGTGCTGATGAGCGGCCTCGACTACGAGCGCGCGGTACTCGCCGGGGTCCAGCTCGGGATCATGCAGGCGTGCCTCGACACGGTGATCCCCTACGTCCGCGAGCGGCAGCAGTTCGGCAAGCCGATCGGCTCGTTTCAGCTGATCCAGGCCAAGGTCGCTGACATGTACGTCGCGCTGCAGTCGGCCCGCGCCTATACCTACGCGGTCGCGAGGGCTTGCGACCGCGGCCAGACCACGCGGTTCGACGCGGCCGGCGCGATCCTCGCTGGCGAGCGAGAACGCGTTCCGCGTCGCCGGCGAGGCCGTGCAGGCGCTCGGCGGAGCCGGCTACACGACCGACTGGCCGGTCGAACGCTACCTGCGCGACGCCAAGCTGCTCGACATCGGCGCCGGCACCAACGAGATTCGCCGGATGCTGATCGGCCGCGAGCTGATCGGCGCGTGACCGGCGCGCAATTGCTTCAATCCTCTACCCTTTGTCGTCCCTTCTTCCCTTCGTCACCTCCTCTCGCCATCGTCACCCTGCACCTGTTTCAGGGCCCATCGCGACGCACTCGCGGAGCCTCGAGGGGAGCGCTGTCCGCGAAACCTCGCTCGCGCCACGGCGCGGCGGTGACGGTCCCTGGACGTTGGCCCATCGCTCGCCGGAAAATGGGCCCTTAAACAAGCCCAGGGTGACGAACGTGGCGGAAGCGGCGAGCGGCCGGGTAAAGCGCCTCGCTGCGATGAATTGCGACGTTTATCGACTCGACATCGCTGCGCGGGGGCGCGAAACCGGGNAGAACAGAGAGACTTGGGAGGGTCGATGTTCAAGGCACTGATCGCTACCGCGGCTGCTCTGGCCGCGATCGCCGCCGTCCCCGTGAGCGCGCAGGAGCGCGCCCGGCTGAACTGGGTCGAGGTCCACAGCCCCGCGATCGAGGGCAACCTCGAAGGCAACAGCGCGCAGCGCAAGGTGCTCGTGGTGACGCCCCCGGGCTACGACGAGAACACCGGCAAGCGTTACCCGGTCGTCTATTTCCTCCACGGCTACTGGGCGACGCCCGAGATGTACCAGGAGATGGCCAGGTTCGAGGAGGCCGTCGACGGCGCAGCCGCGCAGGGCAACGAGGTCATCCTCGTGATGCCCGACGGCCATTCCAAGCTGAAGGGCGGGTTCTACTCGAGCTCGCCCACGGTCGGCGACTACGAGACTTTCGTCGCCGAAGACCTGGTGAAGTGGGTCGACGCCAACTTCCGCACGATCGCCGATCCGGCATCGCGTGGCCTCGCCGGGCACTCGATGGGCGGCTACGGCACGATNCGCGTGGCGATGAAGCACCCGGGGGTGTTCTCGAGCATCTACATGATGAGNGCCTGCTGCCTCGACCCGATGCAGCTGACCGCCGAGCAGGCGAAGGCCATCGAGGCGATGAGCGAAGCCGAAGTCGCCGCCGCGCAGTTCGGCCAGCTCGCCCCCGTCTCGACGCTGGCGACCTGGTCGCCCGACCCGTCCGACGACGGCTTCCTCAAGGTCTACACGGGCCTCAGGGAGGACGGCACGCTCGACCCGCTGGTCAATCAGCGGCTCGCCGCCAATTCGCCGCTCGTGATGCTGCCGCAGTACCTCCCGGCGCTCAACGGGCTCGAAGCCTTCTCGATCGANATCGGCGACAAGGACTTCCTGCTGGAGGGCAATCGCGNGTTCATGGCGGAACTCGACCGATTCAGGGTGAAATACGACTTCGAGCTCTACGACGGCGACCACGGCAACCGCATCGCCGAACGCATCCGTACCAAGGTGCTGCCGTTCTTCGGCGAGCACCTCGACAAGTAGGCAAGGGACGCACCATGAAGGCACTCATCGCAGGCGCGCTGCTGGCGTTGCTGGCTACTCCCGCCGCCGCGCAGAACATAACCGCGCCGCCGCCACCGATTCCCGAGGGGATCACGGTCGAGGAGATCAAGGTCCATGGCGCCTCGCTCGAAGGCAACCTCGAAGGCAACGAGGTCGAGCGCCAGGTGATGGTCGTGCTGCCGCCGAGCTACGCGACGAACCTGAACAAGCGGTATCCGGTGGTCTATTACCTCCACGGCTTCGCGATCGACGGAAAGAACTTCTACAACTTCATGCACGTGCCCGAGGCGGTCGCGAAGAACGCGGCCGAGGGCAACGAGTTCATCGTCGTCGTCCCGAGCACGCTGACGAAGATGGGCGGCTCGATGTATTCGAGCTCGGTCACGACCGGCGACTTCCGCAAGTTCATCGCCCACGACCTCGTCGAGTACATCGACAGCCACTACCGCACGATCGCCCGGCGCGGCGGCCGCGGGCTCGCGGGCCATTCGATGGGCGGCTACGGCACCTGGGTCATCGGCATGACCTACCCCGAAGTGTTCGATTCGATCTGGGCGCAGAGCGCCTGTTGCGTCAGCCCGCGCACCGAGACGGTCGAATCCGCCACCGCGATGTCGCAGGTGCCCTACGAGAACGTCGACAACGCCGGCTTCGGCATGCGCGCCGGGCTCGCCTCGGCGGTCGCCTGGGCGCCCAACCCGAACAACCCGCCGTTCTACGTCGACTGGCCGATCAGGGACGGCGAGATCGACCCGCTGGTGATCGCCAAGTGGGCCAACAACTCGCCGCTGGCGATGGTCGCGAGCCACGTCGGCGCGCTGAAGAGCTTCGACGCGATCGGCGCCGATGTCGGAAACCAGGACGGCCTCGTCCGCGACGACACGCTGATCCACGAGGAACTCGAGAAGTTCGGCATCGCGCACGAGTGGGAAGTCTACGAGGGCACCCACACCGACAAGATCGGCCAGCGCTTCGCTGACGTGGTGCTGCCGTTCTTCGCCGAGCACCTCGACAAGCCGCGGTAAGCGCACGCGGCTTGGCCTTCCCGCGCGGGGCGTCTAGTCACCCCCGAAACCTCTTGGGAAGGATTGCCGCGTGAGCCAGCCGCTCGACGAAGAGGACATTGTACCGAAGAAGTCCAAGCCGTCGGTTCGCGCGCGCGCCGACGCGATTCGGCCGTTCGTCTGTAAGAACCTGATCGCCGTCATCGAAGATCCGTCCGACGTCAAAAATATCGGCACGGTCATCCGCAATGTGAACGCGCTGGGCGTCGAGAAGGTCTACGTGGTCGATCCGCGCAAGGCGTTGCCTGACGACTGGCAGGACATGCGCGAGAGACCATCACTGTCGAAAACGTCGGTCTCGGCCGTCAAGTGGAGCTTCGTGAAACGGTTCGACAGCACCGACGATTGCTTCGACCACCTCGAACGGAAGAACTTCCACTCCGTGGTCACTTCGCCGCACGTCAAGGGCAAGTGCAACATCTACCTGCACGAGGGCGACTTCACCGAGCACGCCAAACTGGCGGTTTGGTTCGGCAACGAAGCGCGCGGCATAAGCGATCGAGCTTTGGAGCGCAGCGATGCCTGCGTGGCGATTCCGATGTTCGGGATGATTGAGAGCCTTAACCTCGGGACGTCGTCCGACATTGTCCTGTACGAAGTCACCAAGCAGCGCCGGCTGTACCAGAGCCAGTATCGCTTGCGGAACAAGCGAGGGAAGCGGGCCACCCCCCTTCCTACGGTCATGGCTCCCGAGCAATCCTCGCTGTGACGGCTCCTGTCCTCACGACAGCGCTCGACCTCGACAGCCCCGAAGCGCGCGCCCGCGCCGCGCACAACCGAGCGCTGGCGGATGAACTTCGCGCCAAGGTCGCCGAGGCCGCGCTCGGCGGCCCCGCGGCGAGCCGCGAACGGCACACGGCGCGCGGCAAGCTGCTGCCGCGCGAGCGGGTCGAGCGGCTCCTCGATCCGGGCTCACCGTTCCTCGAAATCGGGCAGCTCGCGGCCAACGGGCTCGTACGACGACGAGGTGCCCGGCGCGGGCATGATCGCCGGTATCGGGCGGGTGTCGGGGCGGCAGTGCATGATCGTCGCCAACGACGCGACCGTGAAGGGCGGCACCTACTACCCGCTGACGGTCAAGAAGCACCTGAGGGCGCAGGAGATCGCGCGCGAGAACCGGCTGCCGTGCCTCTATCTCGTCGACAGCGGCGGGGCCAACCTGCCGCACCAGGCCGAGGTGTTCCCCGACCGCGACCATTTCGGGCGGATCTTCTACAACCAGGCGCAGATGAGCGCGCTCGGCATTCCGCAGATCGCCTGCGTGATGGGCAGCTGCACCGCCGGCGGCGCCTATGTCCCGGCGATGAGCGACGAGAGCGTGATCGTGCGCAACCAAGGGACGATCTTCCTCGCCGGCCCACCGCTGGTGAAGGCCGCGACCGGCGAGGAGATCAGCGCCGAGGACCTCGGCGGCGGCGAGCTGCACGCGAGGAAGTCGGGCGTCGCCGACCACCTCGCAGAGAACGACGAGCATGCCCTCACGATCCTGCGTGACATCGTCAGCCACCTCGGCAGCGGCGGCGAGAAAAGAGGGACAGTCCCCCTTTTGCGCGAACCGCGCCCGCCGCGCTACGACGCGGAGGAGCTCTACGCGATCGTGCCCGAGGACGTGCGCGCGCCCTACGACGTCCACGAGGTCATCGCGCGGATCGTCGACGGCAGCGAGTTCCACGAGTTCAAGGCGCTCTACGGCTCGACGCTGGTCTGCGGCTTCGCCCACATCTGGGGCCAGCCGGTGGCGATCCTCGCCAACAACGGCGTGCTGTTCTCGGAAAGCGCGCTCAAGGGCGCGCACTTCATCGAGCTCGCCTGCCAGCGCGGCATCCCGCTGCTGTTCCTGCAGAACATCTCGGGCTTCATGGTCGGCGGCAAGTACGAGGCGGAGGGCATCGCCAAGCACGGCGCCAAGCTCGTCACCGCTGTGGCGACCGCGCAGGTGCCCAAGATCACCGTGCTCATCGGCGGCAGCTTCGGCGCCGGCAACTACGGCATGTGCGGCCGCGCCTATTCCCCGCGCTTCCTGTTCACCTGGCCCAACGCGCGGATCTCGGTAATGGGCGGCGAGCAGGCCGCCTCGGTGCTGGCCACCGTCCACCGCGACGCCGACAAGTGGTCCCGCGAGGAGGCCGAGGCCTTCAAGGCCCCGATCCGCGAGAAATACGAGACCGAGGGCAATCCCTACTACGCCACCGCCCGGCTGTGGGACGACGGGGTGATCGACCCGGTGCAGACGCGCGATGTGCTCGGGCTGGCGCTGGCGGCGTGTCTCGAGGCGCCGATCCCGGACGTGCCGCGGTTTGGCGTGTTTCGGATGTAACCCCCTCTGCGGCTTCGCCGCTGCCACATCCCCGAGACGAGCCCCGGGAGGATTCTGGAAGCGCGGATGCGTCCGGTCTGGATCAAGGTCTTCGGGCAAGGAGGAGCCCATGATCGCACGTCGCTGGCACGGACGCGTGCCCAATGCGCGCGCCGAGGAATNCCTGGGCCTGATGCGCGATGTCGCGCTGCCCGACTACGNGGGTACGCCCGGCAACCGCGGGGCCTGGTGCCTGAGCCGGGTCGAAGGCGAGGTGACGCACGTCGAGATGCTCACCTTCTGGGACGATCACGATGCGATCCGGCAGTTCGCCGGCGAGGACGTTTCCGCTGCCAGATACTACGACTTCGACGACCGCTTCCTGCTCCAGAAGGAACCGTGCGCGGTGCACTTCGAGGTCATCGCCTGAGGGAGCGGAGCCGGCCGGCGATTGCGGCGAGGCGTTGGAACGGCGGGGATCGGGCGCCGTTCAAGCACCGTACGGTCGGGAGGGCTCGCGATCCGGGAGAGTTCCGATGCAGTCCGATACCGTCATCCTCATCGCCATCGTCGCCGGCATAGCGGCGCTGGCAGTCATCCTCTGGGCCGCGCTGCGCGGCCGCCGCACCACTGCGCTGCGCGAGCGGTTCGGCNACGAATACGATCGCACGCTCGCCGAGCAGGGCGAGCGCGACCGCGCCGAGCAGGCGCTACGCGAACGCGAGGAGCGCGTCTCCCAGCTGCACATCCGTCCGCTCGAACCGGGCGAGCGCCAGGCGGCGATCGTCGAGTGGCGCGAGGTCAAGGCCGTGTTCGTCGACAGCCCGGTCGAGGCGGTCCACCATGCCGACCGCCTGCTGGCCTCGATCATGCGCACCCGGGGCTACCCCATGGCCGACTTCGACCGCCGTTACGAGGACCTGACCGTCGAGCACGGCGAAGTTGCGCGGCACTATCGCGACGGCCATACGATCACCGAGCGGCACCGTCTCGGCGAAGCCTCTACCGAGGACCTGCGCCAGGCGATGATCCACTTCGAGGCGCTGTTCGACGACCTCGTCAACGACCCGGGGCCGGACGCCACCGTGCGGCCGCTGAGGGCACGCGAACGGACCGACTGAACGCGTGAGGCGCGGCGACCCGCCGCCTGGACGCCGCGCTAGACGTCGAGGTTGGCGACGTTGAGCGCGTTCTCCTGGATGAAGTCGCGGCGCGGTTCGACCACGTCGCCCATCAGCCGGGTGAAGATCTCGTCGGTGACGTCGGCGTCCTCGACCTTGACCTGCAGCAGCACGCGGTTGTTCGGGTCGAGCGTGGTTTCCCACAGCTGCTCGGCGTTCATCTCGCCGAGACCCTTGTAGCGCGCGATCGCGAGCCCCTTGCGGCCGGCCGCGAGCACCGCCTCAAGCAACTGGCTCGGCCGGGTGATAGCCCCGTCGAAGGCCGGCGCCGGGCGGACCGCCGCCTCGCTCTCCTCAGCCTCGCTCTCCTCGGTGGCGGGTTCCGGCTCGGGCTCGGGCTCGGCGCCGCCGCGGGTCAGGCGCGCGGGCCTGGCGTATGCCTCGGCATGCTCCAGCGCGAGCTTGTGCAGCTTGCGAGCCTCGGCGCTGCCGACGAAGCCGGATTCGACGAGGTGAGCATCGGTCACGCCGCGCCATTCGCGGGCGAAGGCAATGGTGCCGTCAGCACGCAGCTCGGCGCGCCAGGTCGCCTCGGGATCCCCGAGCTGGAGCTGCGCCGCCGCGCGCTCGAGCGCTTCGCGCCGCTTGTCGGACGACAGCTCCGGGTCGAGCGCCCCGGCAAGCGCCATCGCCTCGATCACCGCGCCGTCGTACTTGCGCGGGACGAAACCCATCAGGGCCTTCATCCTCAGCGCGTGCTCGACCAGCGCCGCGAGGTCCGCCCCGCTGCGCGCGCCGCCATGCGTCTCGAGCACGCGGCCCTGCAGCCCGGCCTCGACGAGGTAGCGGTCGAGCGCGGCCTGGTCCTTCAGGTAGACCTCCGAGCGGCCCTTGCTGACCTTGAACAGCGGCGGCTGGGCGATGAACAGGTGTCCNGCCTTGATGATCTCGGGCATCTGCCGGTGGAAGAACGTCAGCAGCAGCGTACGGATGTGCGCGCCGTCGACGTCCGCGTCGGTCATGATGATGATCTTGTGGTAGCGCAGTTTCTCGAGGTTGAACTCGTCGCGCAGCCCGGTGCCCATCGCCTGGATCAGCGTGCCGACTTCCTTCGAGCTGATGATCCGGTCGAACCGCGCGCGCTCGACGTTGAGGATCTTGCCGCGTAGCGGCAGGATCGCCTGGTACTGGCTGTCGCGCCCGCTCTTGGCCGAGCCGCCCGCACTGTCGCCCTCGACCAGGAACAGCTCGCACTTGGCCGGGTCGCGCTCGCGGCAGTCGCTGAGCTTGCCCGGCAGGCTGGCGACGTTCATCGCCCCCTTGCGGCTCATCTCGCGCGCCTTGCGCGCTGCCTCGCGCGCAGCGGCGGCATCGACGATCTTCTGGATGATCGCCTTGGCCTCGGCCGGGTTCTCCTCGAGCCACTCGCTCATCTTCTCGCCCATCAGGCTTTCGAGCGGCTGGCGCACTTCCGAGCTGACCAGCTTGTCCTTGGTCTGCGAGCCGAACTTCGGGTCGGGCAGCTTGACGCTGACGATCGCGGTGAGACCCTCGCGCATGTCCTCGCCGGTGAGCTGGACCTTCTCCTTTTTCAGCAGCCCGGAGCGCTCGGCGTAGTTGTTGATCGTGCGCGTCAACGCCGCGCGGAAGGCGGCGAGGTGCGTCCCGCCGTCACGCTGCGGGATGTTGTTGGTGAAGCACAGGACGTTCTCGTAATAGCTGTCGTTCCACTCGAGCGCGACATCGATGCCGATGCCGTCCTTCTCGGCCGAAACCGAGATCGGCTCGGGCACCAGCGGCTGCTTGTTGCGGTCGAGGTACTTCACGAACGCCGCGATCCCACCCTCGTAATAGAGATCGTGTTCGAGCGGCTCGTCGTGGCGCAGGTCGCGCAGCAGGATGCGTACGCCCGAGTTCAGGAACGCGAGCTCGCGGTAGCGGTGCTCGAGCTTCTCGAAATCGTACTCGGTGACATTCTTGAACGTCTCGGTCGAGGCGAGGAATGTCACCCGAGTCCCGGTCTTGCCCTCGGGCGCCGGGCCGACGACCTTGAGCGGCGCCTCGGCCTCGCCATGGCGGAAGCGCATCCAGTGCTCCTCGCCATCGCGCCAGATGGTCAGCTCGAGCCATTCGCTGAGCGCGTTGACCACCGAGACGCCGACCCCGTGCAGCCCGCCCGAAACCTTGTAGGCGTTGTCATCGCTGGTGTTCTCGAACTTCCCGCCCGCATGGAGCTGGGTCATGATGACCTCGGCCGCCGAGACGCCCTCCTCGGGATGGATGCCCGTGGGAATGCCGCGACCATTGTCCTCGACCGAGACCGAGCCGTCGGGATGGAGCTCGATCAGCACCAGGTCGCAATGCCCGGCGAGCGCCTCGTCGATCGCGTTGTCCGATACCTCGAACACCATGTGGTGCAGGCCCGAACCGTCGTCGGTGTCGCCGATGTACATGCCGGGGCGCTTGCGCACCGCGTCGAGGCCCTTGAGGACCTTGATGCTGTCGGCACCGTATTCGCCCTTGCGGGGGGTGTTCTGGGGGTTCTCGCCGTGGGTCTCTTCCATGGCGATCGATATAGGGTTTGCACCCCGCGAACCCAAGCGTTTCCGGGACGGTTTTGCACCAGTCCGAAGCGTGGCCGATGCAGGACGGCCGCCCCCTGCGGAGCGGCCGTCGCGTCTTTGTCGGTGGTGCGGCCTGCGCGGGCTCAGAACGCCCAGACGAGCGGCAGAGGATAGCGGGCAGCAGACTCGGCCCAGGCCCGGCAGGCGCGCTTGAGGAACGAGATCATCCGTTACACTCCATCTCGTCGATCAGAAGCGGCTGGCGAGCTCGACGTCGGCGTAGGGAGCGACCAGCGCAAGCTGCTCCATCGCGCCGGCGAGCGCTTCCTCCCGGCACTCTTCCCAGGCCGCCATCGCCTTGAGATTGCGCATGTCGGGACGCGCGCAGACCTTGTCGATGGCAGCGCCGATGCGATGCGTCAGCACGTTGACGCCGGCCGGGTCGGCGACGTCGAGGTCGGCGAAGTCGACGGTCACCGCGACCGGTTCTTCGAGCGCGACGGCGGGCGTGGCGAAGCCGCTCGCGAGAGCGGCGGCGAGAACGGTAACGATCGCGTTGCGCATGGCGGTTTTCCTCATGGTTCGGTTCAGCCGCCTTTCGGGGGTCATCCAGCTTTTGCTTTCGACCGGATTGTGCGTCGCACCATTGGTTTGTGCAAATGCGAAGAGAGCAAGCGCCGTTGCAGGTTTTGCAACGAGGCTTGCTCCAGCCGCTTCGCATGAGAGGCGGCAGCGTCCCGTCGCGACACGGTCAGCGGGCAGGGGTTCCGAACTTCAGTACGAGCCCGAGTTCGAGACTGCCGAACCTGATGTCATCCGTCGCGATCCCGGCGCGTTCGCCAGCCAGCACCGCGTCGCCGTCGAGCGGGGTGAACGGCGCGACGGAATCGGTGTCGAGGCCGAGTCGGCCCCGCGCGAACAGGCTCACGCCGCCGCTCAGGTCGATGATGATCGTCGCGCTACCCCGGGCGAACGCGCCGAAACCGTCGTCGCTCTCGCTGAAGCTGTGCGTGAACCCCGGTGCATCGGGACCGAAGTTGATCGTATTGATCTCGACGAGGTCGAAGTCATGCCAGCTGTACGCGAGGCCGCCGGCGGCCGCGAACTCTATCGCGACGTTCGGCGCCACCTCGCCGCCGACGCGGCCGAGCAGGCCGACCGAGGCGCGCACTTCCTCGAGCGAGAACTGCCGAAGGTTGCTGAAATCGAAGTTGAAACCGCCGGCGGTCGTGCCCGAGATCCCGCCCTCCATCAGGTGATCGGTCTCGGTCCGCGAGACCTCGGTGAACACGTCGAGCCCGAGCCCGAGCTGGGATCGCTCGAACAGTTCGCCGGCGTTCGGGGCGCGAACGGCGCGGTTTGCGCGGCCGCGAAAGCGGATATCGCGGACCGAGGAAAAATCGCTGCCGACATTGTAGGTGGCCGTGACCCTTTGCACCTCGACGTCGGATTGGACGTACCCGTTGAGCCCTTCGAACGCGCTGAAACCGGTGCTCTGCCCCGGAGAGAGCGCCGCATACGGGGCGCCGGAACGGATCAGTGGCTCGATGTCGAACGCGTCATCGCTGTCGCCCTCGGCGTGCGACAGCTCGACGATCAGCGGTCTGCCGCCGACCAGGAAACCGACGAAGGCATTGAAGGTGACGAAGTCGTTCGTGCGCCGCGAGGCATTGGCCGGGGTCTCGTCGCCGTTGCGCTCGACGAATCCCTGAAATGCCCGCGGCAGCCGGGCCTGGCCGAGGCCGATCGAGCCGCCGATGACCCATTCGCCCCCCTCCGCCTGCGCCTCGTCGGCGGACCGGAGCGGGCAGCCCCCGGCCGCGAGGCGAGCGCGCCGCTCCCCGTGCTCGTTCTGAGTCGGCGCTGGGACGACCTGGTCGTACGTCATATTGCGGGGGTTTCGACCAAGAGAACGGCCACCCTCATCATAGAGAAGGTAGTCGGTCCATTCGGCGACTTCGGCCATCGCCTCCTCGAAGGCCGGACAATCGCCTTGCTGCTGGGCAGCCTCCGCGCGGCGCAGGAGAGCTTCGACCGTCTGGATCGCCTCGGCCTGCCGGGCGACGTCGCCGGCTTCCACCACAGGTCCGGCTTCGGCCCGCCGTTCCCTTTCGACCGCCCGTTCCGCCGCCGTCTGCTGCGCCAGGGCCGGCGGGGACCAGGCGATGAGGCTCGCGGCGATCAGAGGCAGGATCACACGAACGGCGGCNTTCTTCGGGCGCATCGGCAGACTCCTCGCTGGCTTGCGCCGAGCCTGNTTCGCGGNCTNTGCGAAGTCGTTCCCGAGTTGTGANTTCTTCTGAATTGCGCCGATCGGGCACGGCATTTTTCGTCGAAGGCCGGACCCGCTGGGCACGGCCCGGTCCGTCGCCTAGACAGGAAAGCCGCCGCGACTTAAGCGCCAGCCATGGACGCGCACGCACACCCCGACTCCATCCTCATCGTCGATTTCGGCAGCCAGGTGACCCAGCTTATCGCACGCCGCGTGCGCGAGGCCGGGGTCTATTCCGAGATCGCCCCGTTCACGCAGGCCGCGGCCGCGTTCGAACGGATGCGCCCCAGGGGCATCATCTTCTCGGGCTCGCCCGCCGGGGTGCCCGAGGAAGGCAGCCCGCGCGCCCCGCAGGTTCTGTTCGACAGCGGACTGCCGATCCTCGGCATCTGCTACGGCCAGCAGGTCATGACCCACCAGCTGGGCGGGGAGGTCCGGCCGGGGCACGAGACCGGGGAAGGCGGCGAGTTCGGCCGCGCGTTCCTGACAGTGACCGAGGACTGCAAGCTGTTCGACGGGCTGTGGCAGGTCGGCGAGCGCCACCAGGTGTGGATGAGCCACGGCGACAAGGTGACGAAGTTCGCCCCCGGCTTCCGCATCGTCGCCACCAGCGACGGCGCACCGTTCGCGGTGATCGCCGACGACGAGCGCCGGTACTACGGAACCCAGTTCCACCCCGAGGTCGTGCACACCCCCGACGGCGCCAAGCTGATCGCCAACTTCGTGCGCCATGTCTGCGGCTGCGCCGGCGACTGGACGATGGCCGAGTTCCGCAAGACCAAGATCGAGGAGATCCGTGCCCAGGTCGGCAGCGGCCGGGTGATCTGCGGGCTTTCGGGCGGCGTCGATTCCGCAGTCGCGGCGGTGCTGATCCACGAGGCGATCGGCGACCAGCTGACCTGCGTGTTCGTCGACCACGGNCTGATGCGGNTNGGCGAGGCCGAGCAGGTCGTCAGCCTGTTCCGCAACNNNTACAACATCCCGCTGGTCCACGTGGACGCCGAGGAGCTGTTCCTCGGCGGGCTCGCCGGGGTCACCGACCCCGAGGCCAAGCGCAAGTTCATCGGCAAGACCTTCATCGACGTGTTCGAGGAAGAGGCGAACAAGATCGGCGGCGCCGACTTCCTTGCCCAGGGCACGCTCTATCCCGACGTGATCGAGAGCGTCAGCTTCACCGGCGGGCCGTCGGTGACGATCAAGAGTCACCACAACGTCGGCGGACTGCCCGAGCGGATGAACATGCAGCTGGTCGAGCCGCTGCGCGAGCTGTTCAAGGACGAGGTCCGCGCGCTCGGCCGCGAGCTCGGCCTGCCCGATGCGTTCGTCGGTCGCCACCCGTTCCCGGGGCCCGGCCTCGC
>Ga0065721_10050532_pt1 | contig 19418 bp, 15 predicted proteins | sample Mesricmetagenome_FD_59108 | JGI IMG/M metagenome (GOLD analysis project Ga0065721, IMG submission 59108) | Mesophilic microbial community from rice straw/compost enrichment Sample: eDNA_1 v2 (version 2) | ecosystem: Engineered > Solid waste > Grass > Composting > Bioreactor | place: USA: Davis... | reverse complement strand
TCTGGACCACAAGTGCGACCTTATCGGATGGCGTGCGCCTGATCTTGGCGCACGCCCCGAGGCACACCTCTAGAGAATAGTCAGTACCGAGGAAATTGCATGGCCTTCCTCGGTGTTGATCTAAGAGCGGAAGAAACTCCCCACTTGGGTGATAAGCAGCATCGGTTTCCAAACCCCCACCTTTGCGGAGGATTTTGGGCACTGAATCCTCAGGTTTCTGTATCGAAATCGTAATCCATGGATTCTGTCGGGCCCTGCAGATAGTAACCCTGGATATAGTGCACACCGGATTGCCAGAGTTTGGAGAGCACACTGGCGTTCTCCACAAAGGGTACTATGGTGATTTTTTCGTATTCGTGCAGTTGATTCACCAGATTGCTGAGCGCTTCCGGTTCGCCTCCGCCGCTCTGCAACTCCCGGGTAAAGGAGCCGTCCACCTTGATGTACTGGGCGGAAACGTGCTCCAGGGCGCTGAACGGATTGAGCGCGCAACCGAACCGGCTGATGCTGCACCCGCAGCCCAGCGCAGTCAGCTGGGCGGTGAAGGATTTGGCAATGTTGAGGTGATCGTTGATATCCGTTTCCTGCAGCTGGAATATGATCGCTTCCGGCGGCAGTTTGGCCGCTTTGAATGCGACACCCAGCCAGGGCGGCAGCGTGGTGTCCTTGAGGGATTCCTTGCTGAGATTGATGATCAACCGGGTGTTGTTGCCGGCAGCTCTGTGCTGAGCCAACACCTTGATCGCCTCCAGTATCACCCAGCGGTCGATTTTGGTGGTGGCGCCGATTTCGGCGGCCACGTCGAGGAATTCCGTGGGCGACATACCGGTGTTGTCGTCGTCCACCATCCTGAGCAGTACTTCGTAGTGCTCTTTGTCTGATCCGCGCAAACTCAAAATCGGTTGGAACAGCAGACGGAATCGGCCCCGGTTGAGCGCGTTCTGAACCATTTTGGCAATTTCTTTGGGAGTGCGACCGCTTTTGTTGGCCGGCGCCTGCTCCTCAAAGGTGGTGGCTATGACGTTTTTGTCTTTCTGGTAGCGGGCAACGCTCAGCTCCAGTGCTTTGAGCGCATGGGAGATAGGCGTGTCCGAGTTGCTGGTGGTTTCGTTGATGATGCCTATGCCTATGAGATAGACGAACTGCAGGGTGGCGCCGTCTATATCCACTATGTGGCTGCGCAGCGCCCTGCCGATTTCCTCGGCGCGCCTCTGCGCCGAATCCACATCGATTTTGGGAATCAGCAGCATGAAGCCCGCTTCGTTGAAGCGGCACAGGGTGTCGCCTTCCTTGACCAGTGTGCGGGCGAAGGTGGCTATGGTGCCCAGCACTATATCAGCGGAAGCCAGTCCCAGCTTTTGCTGCACGCTCTCTAAAAAATCGATGATGCCGATGTAGAGCAGCGCGCTGGTGGTGTTTTGGTTGATGGCGTTGTCGACCGTCTCTTCCAGCTTTTCGATCAGATAGTTCTTGTTGTGCAGACCGGTGACCAGGTCCTGGTGGCGAATCTGCTGCAGCTGCGCTTCCAGCTCAGCATTGTCCGTGGTGTTGGCGCGCACCACGAACTGGATGCACAGCTCCTCGTCGTACTGAGACTTGCGCACTTCGACGTTCAAGGGCTTTTTCTGCTGTTGCTGGGTGATGCCCTGGAAGGTGAGCTTGGTGGTCTCCACGTCACTGCCGCGCAACATGAATTCCTTGAGGAAGTCCTTAACCCGTTCCTGGTCGTCCTCGTCCACCATGTCGATGACGGGCATGCACTCCAGATCACTGCGGTCCTTGTAGCCGAGCAGTTCGGCAAAGGACTGGTTGGCGTAGAGAAACATGCCGTCCTGCACGAACGAGATGGCGTCGCGGGAACTGTCCAGCAGCTGCTGGTTGCGTCGCTCGATCTCTTTGTAGCGACGTTCCGCCAGGCGCTGTTGCGCGCGGTTTTCCCGGTTGGCGAGTTCGCGGCTGATCACCTGTAACAGGTGCTGATCCTCATCCAGGCGCACCACATCCGTGGCGCCCAGTTTCAGACCTTCGACGATGGGCTGGCTGCCGTCCTCGTCGGTCAGCAGAATCATGGGAACATCCTTGGCGAGCCGGCGGATCTGTTTGATGGCCGTCGCCGGAGGCACGTTCTGGGTGCTGTCCAGGCCGACGATCAGATCCCAGGATTGTTCCTGCAGCAGTTTGACCAGGGCTTCTTCGCTCTCCACGTGCTGGGCCCTGTTGGGGCGCCCCGCGTTGTGCAGCATGCTGATCAGGCGCTCGGCTTCCGCGCGGGAGTCGTTGAGGATAAGCAATCTTATGGTCGTATTTGCAGTCATACCACTTTAGTTGTTATTGGGGGGATCCAGCTGAGGACATCCAAGGGTGCTGGCTGAGCGGGCCAGTGTACTGAAATACCAAGTATAGTCCTAGCCCGGATATTGCGCGGATGCCGCATTCAAGTGATGGGATCGTCAATAATGGTCGTCGCTGCTGGTCAGGGTTTCGAAGCTGAAAAGTTTAAATTTGCTGGTGGAGAACACGCTTTTTCCCAGGCGCACGTCTATGACGTTGTCTTCCTGCTTCAGTTTCACCCGGGTGTTTTCCTGGAAAGGTACTGAGGCGGTCAGCAGGCTGGGAGGCTGATTGGCCATGGCCGGAGAGGGAATGTGAATGGCGCGCATATAGTCTGAATAGCCACCCATGTCGAAGACACTTGCCGCGCCGTAGGGCACCGGTTGCGTGGTGAGCAATTGTATGCCGAGTTGCGAACCGCCTTTGAGCTGACGGATCCAGCGCACTACACCTATGCTCCAGACGCGGCGGTCGGGCTCGCGTATACCGATCAATTCCCCGGCTTCTATTCGACTGGCCGGCAAATCTCCCTGCCAGAAGATGCAATAACCGCCGGCGCTGACATTGTGCAGCACTACCCGGAAGACGGTCTGACGGCTGGCTTTGGGTTCGTCGATACTTTTTTTGCCACTGAGGCTCGCCACCAGTGCATCGAATCCGCCGGACAGGAAGGAATCGCCCTCCAGAGGGTCGCGGGGATTGATGAAACGGTCAAATTCCACACTGCCGCAGAGATGGTAATGACAGTCGATCAGTCCTATGCAGGCATCGGCTTCCACTTCCAGGCGGCGGCGCTCCTGGATGCGCTGCACGGAATTGCTCCAGCAGCTCAGCATATGTTCCAGCAGGCTGACGGGCATCTCCTGGGGAAGTGTGACGGAGGGGGTCTGCCCGAGCCAGTCGGTGCTGTTCTTGCCACCGGAGAGTTTATTGAGCTGGCTGACCAGGGATTGAAAATCCAGCTCCAGCACCCGGTCGTCGGGATCTCCCTCAAAGCGGTTTTTGGCGATAGGGCCCTTGTCCTGATTCAGATCCACCACAAACAGATTGTTTTGATCCGCTGTGGCGGAGGGAAACAGTCGCACCTGACGCGCCCAACCCTCCAGAGCGCGGAAAGCTATGGCTATGTCGTTTTGCGCCAGCTGATTCGGCCGAATACTGGCCAGCATGATCAAGCGCAAGTAGGTTTCGGTGAGTGTCTGGGGGCTGGCATCGGTGGTCAGGGCAACCGGGCGGTTGTGCAGATCGTAAAATTCCGCCACCTGATAGAGCGTGTGGGCGCGCAGCCAGAGACTCTGGGGAATGGCGGTATAAAGCTGATAGGCGCGCAGCATCAAAAGGCTCAGGGCGGTGAGCGCGCGATAGATGGTGTTCTGCAGCAACTCCTGCTGGGGGGGACGCAGTTTTTTCTGTTCGACCAGTTCTTTGGCGCACACGGTGTAGCCGTCGAGCAGGTGCTTCTGCAGTGCCTGGGCCAGCAGCGCCGTCTTCTGGGCAGGCTCGGGCAGGATCAGTGGTTGTTGCAGAAACTCTTTCAGCAGCCCCAGCAGACACTGTTGTGTGACAGGCCACAGGGCTTCAAGCATGTCAAAACGGGTGCGGGTATCGGTCTTGAGGTGGGAAATTTCCGGCAGGGCTTCATAGAGCTGGATACCGGTGGGTTTGATCTGGGTGGGTTTAAGGTCTTCCACCCATGCCTTCACTTTTATCAGTTTATTGCTTTCACAGAAACTGAGCAGGTTGATGTCCTGCGGCGGTAGCTTGAATTGGGCGAGACTCAATGTAGGTTCAAATAAATGACTCATCAAAAACCCTGTGCACCGTCCTGGTCGTTTATTAACGCGTTATGCCGCAAGCGCGGCGGTGCGCTGGCAAGGCTCTCAAACCCGATATTGCCCAGTATAGCCATCGCGCGCCTATAAGGGCTGCACCGGGGTTTTCGATCCCTGGTGCGGGGTTTCTCTCACCAGTTTCGGCACCAAGTAACCCGGCAGGAGTGTCAGCAATTCTCCATACAGGGTTCTGGCCTGGTCATCTTCCACTGCGAAATGGGCTGCGCCCTCCACCTTGTCTAACAGATGCAGGTAGTAAGGAATTACTCCGGCTTCGAACAAGGTTTCGCTGAGTGACGCGAGAATTCTGCTGTTGTCGTTGATTTTTTTCAAGAGCACTGTCTGGTTCAACAGGGTGACCTGGGCGCGCGCCAGGGGCTCCAGGGCGGCCCGCACCCGTTCATCCATCTCCTGGGGATGGTTGCAATGGATCACCAGAACGGGCTTGAGCCGTGTCGAGGTGAGTGCGGCCACCAGTTCGTCTGTGATCCGGCTGGGCAGTATGACCGGGTAGCGCGAGTGTATGCGCACCCGGGTCACCTGGGGGATTTCCGCTATTGCCCCGATCAGCCAGGCGATCTGGCGGTCATTGAGGGATAGGGGGTCCCCGCCGCTGAGAATCACCTCGTTGATCTCCGGGGTTCTGCGTACGTAATCCAGCGCCTGCTGCCATTCCGGGCGGTTCAGCTGATGATCCTCATAGGGGAAGTGACGCCGGAAGCAGTAGCGGCAGTTGATGGCGCACTGGCTGGCGGCGATCAGCAGCACCCGGGAGCGATATTTGTGCACCACACCTGGAACCGGATTGAATGCCTGTTCCTGCAGAGGGTCGCGCTCGTATCCGGCGGGGGTGTCGAACTCGGCTGCCAGAGGCAGTATCTGCAGCAGCAGCGGGTCTTCCGGATCGCCCGGACGTATGCGGGATACATAGGAGCGGGTGGCGCGCAGGGGAAAGAGCTTCGCGGCCCGCTCTGCCGCCGGCAGCCAATGGGGCTCGAGCTGTACCAGGTGAATGAGTTCAGCCGGATTGCGAATCAGCTCCTTGAGTTCGTCCTGCCAGTTTGTGATATGCCAAGTTGGCACGGTTCGCGGTATCATGTGCGCCTTTTTTATGTGTACCCGGTAACTGAAAACGACTTGAGGGCAAAATGGCTACCTATTCTACCAACGAATTCCGCAGTGGCATGAAAGTCATGTTGGACGGAGACCCCTGCTCCATCATCGAGAACGAATTCGTCAAGCCTGGCAAAGGCCAGGCCTTCAACCGGGTGCGGTTGAAAAACCTGAAATCCGGCCGTGTGTGGGAGCGGACCTTCAAGTCCGGTGAGACCCTGGAAGCGGCGGATGTCGTGGATCGCGAGATGCAGTATCTCTACAGCGACGGAGAATTCTGGCATTTCATGCACCAGGAGACCTTTGAACAGTTGCAAGCGGATGAAGCCACTGTGGGTGATGCAGCCAAGTGGCTGCGGGAGCAGGATGTGGTGACACTCACCCTTTACAACGGCTCCCCCCTGGCGGTGACTCCGCCGAACCATGTGGAATTGGAAGTGGTGGAGACGGATCCCGGCCTCAAAGGGGATACAGCCCAGGGCGGCACCAAACCTGCCAAGCTGTCCACTGGCGCTGTGGTGAAAGTGCCGCTGTTCGTCTCCATTGGTGACATTCTGCGGGTGGATACGCGTACGGGCGAATATCTGGGCCGCGCCAACAAGTGATGACCCGCCCCTCAAGTCCTTGATGTTCCGGCCTAGCGCCAGTCTGGAAACCTTGCAAAAACGCGCGCAGCTCCTCGGTGAGTTGCGCGCGTTTTTGCATGAGCACGGAATAATGGAAGTGGATGTGCCCGCACTGGGGGACGCCACTGTAACCGATGTGCATCTGCACCCACTGGTGATTCAGGGCGGCGGCTTTTTACAGACCTCGCCTGAGTTCTACATGAAGCGCCTGCTCGCTGCGGGTTCCGGCTCCATCTACTATCTCGGCAAGGCCTATCGCAGCGAAGAATCGGGCCGCCGCCACAGGCCGGAATTCACGCTGCTGGAGTGGTACTGTGTGGGGCTGGACGATCGTCAGCTGATGTCCCAGGTGGCCGCCATGCTGCAGACGCTGGCGCCGGACCTATCGGTCGTCAGCGTGTCTTACGGGGCCTTGTTCGAATCGGTCCTGGGGTTCAATCCTCACACCGCAGACCTGCCGCTTCTGCGAGGGGCGATCAACCAGAGGCTGGAGCTGCACAGTCCCCTGGAAAGCAAAAGCGCCTGTCTGGATCTACTCTTCAGCCATTGTGTGGAGCCAGCCATGGGGCCCGGCGTCACCCTGGTCTACGACTATCCGAAGGAGCAATGCGCCCTGGCGCGCTTGGCCGTGAACGAGCGGGGCGAGATGGTTGCCCGCCGCTTCGAGGTCTATTGGGGCGGTATGGAATTGGCCAATGGCTATTGGGAATTGACCTCTGCCGATGAGCAGCGCGCACGCTTCAATGCCGATCGGGACGAAAGGCGCGCTCTAGGGTTTCCCATCCCCGATCTGGACGAGCGCTTTCTGGCGGCACTGGCTGCGGGTCTGCCGGATTGTGCCGGTGTGGCGCTGGGGGTGGACCGTCTGTTGATGTGTCTGTCTGGGCTTCAGGACATAAGCGCGGCTATGCCCTTCGCCGATCGCTGATCAGCCGTCGCAGTCGCCGTCGCAGCTGATCTCGTGGTTCATATCCAGTGCCGGTGAAGCGCTTCTGGGTTTGCCCACGACCTCGGCCGGCACACCCACCACTGTGGTGTGGGGAGGCACGGGCTTGAGCACCACGCTGCCGGCGCCCACCTTTGCCCCTTCTCCGACTTCGATATTGCCCAGAATCTTGGCGCCAGCGCTGATCAGCACTCCCTTGCGCACTTTTGGGTGGCGGTCGCCGGTTTCCTTGCCGGTACCACCCAGGGTTACGGACTGCATGATGGACACGTCATCCTCCACTACAGATGTTTCCCCTATCACTATCCCTGTGGCGTGATCCAGCATTATGCCTTTGCCCAAGCGCGCAGCAGGGTGGATGTCCACACCAAAGGTCAAGGCTATGTGGCTTTGGAAGAAATGGGCCAGGGCAAAGCGACCCTGATTCCACAGCCAATGGGCCACTCTGTAGCACTGCAACGCCTGAAAGCCTTTGAAATAGAGGAATGGCAGGCAGTATTCGTTGCAGGCCGAATCCCGTTCATAGACGGCCTGGATATCCGCGCGCACCGCTTCGCCTATGCGCGGGTCGCTGGCCAGGGCCTCGTCGATGATCTCCCGCACCTGCAGGGGACTGATCGCCGCACTGCCGAGCTTCTGCGCCAAGTGATAGCTCAGGGCATCTTCGAGAGTATCGTGATTGAGTATGGTTGCGTGAAGAAAGCTGGCCAGGGCGGGCTCATTGTGAGCCTGATTGCGGGTTTCCTGCTTGATGGCAGCCCAGACCGGGTCGGAGGTGGCAAGCATAAATGGTCTCAATTAGGTACAGGCGTTCCATTATTGGGCCTGTCGTCTGGAAATTCCAGGATCTGCGTCTCTGATCTTAAATGGTGCAAGGGACGCATTGTGCTCTTAAGTGGTGCATTTGTGGTGAGTAAACTTTCTGCTGAGAAGGATGGCGGCTGTACCCTCTCGGGTTGGATGCCGGTGATTTCCCCCCAATGTCGCAGTGATTTCTGGGCTTTTCCGCATTTGCGAAGCGGGAAGCGTTTGCTGGCACTGCAATTGCCTTGTTGGAACTGCGCAAACGTTTTGCTCAACCAGGCCGGCCTGCGGGCGGGCAGTTTTAGTAACAGAGGACGGTTTTGCATGGGGCGCTTTCTCCCCTGCAAAAACTCCGTTAGAATTCGGCGCGAATGGGCCGCTAGGGTTCCGGTCGCATACTGAAATTCATCAGCATGCGATGTCTGGTCCGAGAGCGGCCGACCTTTTTAAATTCTCTCCTTTGTATTTTCTTTCGAAAATTCTGGGAATCGAAAAAGGTTACACGGCGGGATAAAAGCCCGGGAGGTTCGAAATGGCAAAGGGTGTTTCACACACTCGAACGGCTGTTGAGTCCTCTGTCATATCATCGTGTAACCATTTGGAGGTTCCCAATGTTTCATCCGATATCCCGCCTTTTCTGTTCGTGCCTGCTGGCTTTTTCCACGCTGACCCTGGTATTTCCCGCAGCGGCGGCTGAAAGAAAAAAATTCAGTGTCTGCTGGTCGATTTATGTGGGCTGGATGCCGTGGGGTTATGGCGCAGACCAGGGCATAGTCAAAAAATGGGCCGCTAAATACGGCATAGAAATCGATGTGGTGCAGATCAATGACTACATCGAATCCATCAATCAGTACACTGCCGGCAAATATGACGGTTGCTCCATGACCAATATGGATGCCCTGACCATTCCGGCCGCCAGCAATGTGGATTCCACCGCGTTGATCGTGGGGGATTTTTCCAACGGCAACGACGGTGTGGTGCTGAAAAACAAGAAGGATTTGAAGGCGATCAAAGGCCAGCAGGTCAATCTGGTGGAACTGAGTGTTTCCCATTATCTGCTGGCGCGCGCCCTGGACAGCGTCGGACTGGCGGAAAAAGACATTAAAGTCGTCAATACCTCGGACGCCGATCTGGTAGCCGCATTCAATACGCCCGACGTGACCGCCGTAGTCACCTGGAATCCGTTGCTGTCGGAAATTCTGGCAATGCCCAATACCCACGCTGTGTTCGATTCCAGCAAAATCCCCGGCGAAATCATCGACCTGATGGTGGTCAACAGCAAGACGCTCAAGGAAAATCCCAAGTTCGGCAAAGCGCTGGTGGGCGCCTGGTATGAAATCATGAGCCAGATGGGCGCCAATTCAGACGCCGGGAAAAATGCGCGCACGGCCATGGGCAAGGCATCGGGAACCGATCTGGCCGGTTACGAAAGTCAGCTCGCCTCCACCAAAATGTTTTATTCACCTGCAGAGGCAGTGGCATTTACCAAGAGCGCTCAGTTGAAAACCACCATGCAGTATGTGGCGGAATTCTCCTTTCAGCACGGGCTGTTGGGTGAAGGCGCATCCGATGCCACCTTTATCGGTATAGAAACGCCTGCCGGCATTTACGGCAATCCCAAAAATGTGCAATTGCGTTTCGATCCGGCTTATATGCAAATGGCGGCGGAAGGCAAGCTTTGATCCCGGCGGATCAAAGAGACACCTCTCATGAAAAAGCTGATCAATTGTGTTCCCGGTCGAACCACCCGCTGGCTGCTTGGGCTGCTGCCGTTCGTGCTGTGTGTGATTCTCTACGGCATGGCATCCAATGCGCGCCTGGCGGAGAATCCTGGCGATAAATTATTGCCGGCGTTTTCCAGCTTCGTGAGTGCAATTGATCGCTTCGCTTTTACTGAGGATAAACGCAGTGGCGAATATCTGCTGTGGGTGGACACCCAGAGCAGTCTGCGGCGCCTCTGTCTGGGTATAGGTATCAGCGCCCTGGCGGCTCTGGTGGTCGGAGTGCTCAACGGTGCTGTGCCCTATGTCCGCGCACCTTTATCACCTTTTATCACCGCCATATCCCTGATTCCTCCCATGGCGATATTGCCGATTCTGTTTATTGTTTTCGGCTTGGGGGAATTGTCCAAGGTCATGCTGATCGTCATAGGCATAGCGCCATTTTTGATTCGCGATGTTCAGCAGCGCGCGCTGGAAATTCCAGCGGAACAGTTGATCAAGGCGCAGACGCTGGGCGCCAACAGCTGGCAGGTGATAGTGCGAGTAATATTGCCTCAGATAATGCCGCGCCTGTTGGCGGCTGTGCGCTTGTCATTAGGGGCCGCCTGGCTGTTCCTTATAGCCGCAGAGGCGATTGCCGCTACGGAAGGACTTGGATATCGCATATTTCTGGTGCGGCGATATCTGGCGATGGATGTGATTCTGCCTTACGTGGTCTGGATCACTCTGCTGGCTTTTATTTTTGATTACGCATTGCGGAAGCTATCGCATGTCTGCTTCCCCTGGTTTCACGCTCAAATGAATTCGGCAGAAGGGTAATACCCGTGGCATTTATCGAGATCCGCAATCTGTGGAAGGAATATGGCGATCAGGTGGTATTGGAGCGCATCAACAAAACCGTCGCGGAAGGTGAGTTCGTCACCATAGTCGGCGCTTCCGGTTGTGGCAAAACCACTTTTCTGAAAATGCTTTTGGGGACGGAAACCCCTTCGCGCGGAAAGATTTTGCTGGAAGGTAAACCTCTGGTGGATGAGCCAGGCCCGGAGCGCGGCATAGTGTTTCAACGCTATTCAGTTTTTCCGCATATGACGGTTTTGCAGAATGTGGCTTTGTCCGAAGAACTGAGTAAAAGCCGCTTTTGGGGGCGTCTGTTCGGAGCGGCCCGCCGTCAGGCGGAAAAAAACGCAGAGGCCATGATCAATGCCGTAGGCTTGGGTCATGCACTGCACAAGTATCCGCACGAATTGTCCGGCGGTATGCAGCAGCGCCTGGCTTTGGCACAGTCTCTGATCAAGCGGCCGCGCATACTGCTTTTGGACGAACCCTTTGGCGCACTGGATCCCGGCATAAGAGCCGATATGCATCAATTGGTTTTGTCCCTCTGGCGCGAATACAAATTGACAGTGTTCATGATCACCCACGATCTCAAGGAAGGCTTTTACCTGGGAACCCGTCTTTGGGTGTTCGATAAATCCCGCGTCGATCCCCAGGCGCCCAACGCCTACGGCGCGCAGATCACTTACGATTTACCGGTCGGACAGTGCGACCATTCATTACTAGAAAAAATTGCAGCGCCCAACGAGAGGCGGATGGCTGATGCTCATGGAACGGTCGGTGTTTGATCGCCGGGAATTGGCGCAGTCACTCCATTAACTGCAATCAAAGGAGAAACCTGTGAAGACGTGTCTTTACACTTATACCGTGCCCGGCGGGAGCCACTGGTCTCTGCGTTTGCGGCGCGGGCTCTGTTTAAAACTGACAGATCTGGAGGGCGATGCCAATCTCGGCATGTTGTTCTATAACCCTGAGGATTTGCTGGAACGCTACAACGCGCCTGACACGCTCAAATGTCAGCACACCTTCAAGCTGACGGCAGGCCACTGTCTCTATTCCGATATGGGACGCATTTTTTGTTCGATCATTCAGGACGATCTGGGCTGGCACGAAACGGTCTGTGGCAACAGTCACGCCGATACAGTGGCGCAGCGCTGGGGCATGCGGGATTATCAGACCGATCGCAATCAGTGGCATCAGAATGGCAATGACAGCTTTTTGGTGGAGCTTGCGAAATACGGGCTCAACGGCCGCGATATGGCGGCCAATGTCAACTGGTTCAGTAAAGTGGCGGCGGATGAAAAAGGCGATATGCATCTGGTGGCCAACCATTCCAAACCGGGCAATAGTGTGACTTTGCGTTTTGAAATGGACACGCTTGTGATCATGCACACATGTCCGCATCCGCTCAATCGCAGCGAGTCTTATCCGCGCAAATCGGTCAAGGTGGAAATCTTTGTCGCCGATCCTGTGGCGGAAGATGATTTCTGCAAAAGCAGTTGCGAGGAAAACCAGCGCGGCTTTGCCAACAATCATTTGTACTATTTGGGTCAAGAGGTGCGCGCATGATTCGAGAATGTACCATGATTCAAGAAAGTAAATTGTCCCCGGAGCGGGCAGTATTGCGGGAAGTGGTGAGAGCGGGCGATTACTGGCTGCGGGAAATCAAGGCCGGGCAGACGTTGCGCATGCTGGATCTGGAGGGCAATCAGGCTGCGGATACCTTGTTTTACAGCGCCGCAGATCCGAGCGAAAGATACAGCGCTGTGGATACCATTCGCGAACAGGGCAATGTTTATTTGACGGTGGGCAGCGAGCTGCGTTCCAACCGCAACCGGGTCATGCTGGAAATCACAGCAGACACCTGCGGCCGGCACGACACCTTGGGCGGCGCCTGCGCCACGGAAAGCAATACGGTGCGCTATGCCCTGGAAAAACGCTGCATGCACGCCTGCCGCGACAGTTGGATGCTGGCCATTGCTGAGCACCCGGAATTGGGTTTGACCAAGCGCGATATTACTCATAACATCAATTTCTTTATGAATGTTCCCGTCACAGAGCAGGGCGGTCTGACCTTTGCCGATGGTATATCTGCGCCGGGCAAGTACGTAGAGATGTTGGCGCGTATGGACGTAATCGTTTTGATCTCCAATTGTCCGCAATTGAACAATCCCTGTAACGCCTACAATCCCACTCCCATAGAACTGTTGGTCTGGGATTAAAACGAATTTCTGCAATATCCCACAATCGGGACGACCCGGTTGTGTCTATACATGCGGGACGGCCCGGCGAGAGCTTCTATGTTCAAAAAAATTCTGATCGCCAATCGCGGTGCCATTGCGGTACGCATTATCAAAACCCTGCGCAAAATGGGCATCGCCAGTGTCGCAGTCTATGCGGAGGCGGACGCGCAGGCGCCCCACGTCTATCTGGCGGATGAGGCCTGGCCATTGGGAGAGGGACCCGCTGCGCAAACCTATCTGGATCAGGATAAATTGCTGACCATCATCGCACAGTCCGGCGCTGATGCCGTGCATCCGGGCTACGGCTTTCTCAGCGAGAATGCGGAATTCTGTCGCCGTCTGGCGAATGTGGGGGTGAGTTTCATAGGCCCCAGCGCCGATCAGATGAAAGCCTTCGGTTTGAAACACGAGGCGCGGCAGCTGGCGGAAAAAAATGGCGTGCCTTTGTTGCCGGGCAGTGGTTTGCTGGATGAATTGGAAGACGCTGTGGCCGCAGCCGAGGCCATAGGTTATCCGGTGATGTTGAAAAGCACCGCTGGCGGTGGCGGCATAGGCATGCAGATCTGCCGCGATGCGGAGCAATTGCGCTTGGCCTGGCCCAGTATCAAAAGACTCAGCGCCAACAATTTCGCCAACTCCGGCGTTTTTATCGAAAAATATATCGAGTACGCCCGCCACATAGAAGTGCAGATTTTTGGCGATGGCGCCGGTGATGCCTTGGTGCTGGGCGATCGCGACTGCTCCACCCAGAGACGCCACCAAAAAGTCATAGAGGAAGCGCCTGCGCCGAATATTCCCGCCGAGGTGAGAGCCAGATTGCACGACTGCGCCCGGCGGTTGGTCACATCCGTGGCTTATGGCAATGCGGGCACGGTGGAATTCATTTACGACCAGAGGACCGACGAATTTTATTTTCTCGAAGTCAACACCCGCTTGCAGGTGGAGCACGGGGTGACGGAATTGATTTACGGTGTGGATCTGGTGGAGTGGATGGTGCGTCTCGCCGCAGGGGAGATGGAGCCGTTCCATGACGTTCGTCCGCGCCTTAAGCGTTCGGGTCACGCGGTTCAGGCACGTATTTATGCGGAAAATCCGGCGCGGGATTTTCAACCCTCCGCCGGGCTGCTCAATGTGGTGAAATGGCCGGAAGCCGATGGCAAAAATCTGCGCATAGATCACTGGATCGAATCCGGCACAGTGGTGTCGTCCTACTACGATCCCATGCTGGGCAAAATTCTTTGTCACAGGGAGACCCGCGCCGAGGCAATAAATGCGTTGGCACAGGCTCTGGAAGACTCGGTGATCGAAGGTATTACCACCAACTGTGATTATGTGCGCAATATACTGCGCACGCCCGAATTCTTGTGTGCGGGTATCTACACCCGTTTTCTCAACAGCTTTGAATATCAGCCGCGCAGTTGTGATGTGTTGTCGCCGGGGACTCTCACCAGCATTCAGGATTATCCGGGGCGCGTGGGTTATTGGGATGTGGGTGTGCCACCCTCTGGTCCGTTCGATGATCTGGCATTTCGCCTGGGCAATCGTTTGCTGGGCAATGAGGAAACTGCGGCAGGGCTGGAGATCACTTTCAACGGTCCCACTCTGAAATTCAACTGTCAGCAGCAACTGGTGCTGACGGGCGCGCCCATGGAGGCTTGGCTGGACGATGCGCCTGTGCCTTTTTATCAAACTTTCATGGTGCGGCCCGGGCAGGTTTTGAAACTCGGCAAAATCATCGGCACGGGTGCGCGCGCCTATTGTCTATTTGCCGGCGGCATCGCCTGTGAAAATTATCTGGGATCGAAATCCACTTTTACTCTTGGACAATTTGGCGGCATCGCCGGACGCGCTCTGCGCACCGGCGATGTATTGAATTTCGCGCAATCGGCGCAGGTATCCGAAGTGCGTCATTTGCCTGCGCACCTGCAACCTGCGTTGCAGAATCATTGGCGTTTGCGGGTCATCTACGGTCCCCACGGCGCGCCGGATTTTTTCACTCCGGATGACATGGAGATGTTTTTTTCCACCCATTGGCGCGTGCACTACAACTCCAGCCGCACAGGTATTCGCCTGATAGGGCCCAAGCCGCAATGGGCCAGATCCGACGGCGGCGAAGCGGGCATGCACCCGTCGAATATTCACGACAATGCCTATGCCATAGGCTCCGTGGATTTCACCGGGGATATGCCCGTCATTCTCGGGCCAGATGGTCCATCTCTGGGCGGCTTTGTCTGTCCGGTCACCATTATAGCGGCGGATCTGTGGCAGCTCGGTCAGCTGCGCGCCGGCGACACTGTGCAATTTATTCCTGTCAGTCTGGAACAGGCGGTGCAGCTCAAGCGACATCAGCGGCAGGCGCTGGCGACGCTGGAAGCCGTTCAACTGGAAGTGCCTGCGATTACACCTGTAAGTCCCATCATCAAGACAGTGTCGGAAGAACAAAATGGTGTGCAGGTGGTTTACCGTCTGGCGGGAGAACAAAACCTGCTGGTGGAATACGGGCCTCTGCAACTGGACTTATCGCTGCGCTTCCGCGCGCACGCCCTGATGCTCTGGTTGCGCGAACAGCAGGCCCGGGAGCCTCTGTTGCAGCGCGCGCTGCTCGATCTGACACCGGGCATACGCTCTCTACAGGTGCATTACGATCCTTTGCTGTTGCCGCTGACAGAATTGATGGGCTGGCTCGATCGCGCCGAGCGCGAATTGAAGGACATCGAAAACTTGAAAGTGCCTTCGCGCATAATCCACCTGCCGCTCAGCTGGGACGATGCCGCCTGCCGTCTGGCCATCGAAAAATATATGCAGTCCGTGCGCAAGGATGCCCCCTGGTGTCCCAGCAATATCGAATTCATCCGACGCATCAACGGATTGGACTCCATAGAAGACGTTAAAAAAATCGTTTTTGATGCGAGCTATGTGGTGATGGGATTGGGCGATGTGTATCTGGGTGCGCCTGTGGCCACACCGCTCGATCCGCGCCATCGTTTGGTGACCACCAAGTACAACCCGGCGCGCACCTGGACGGCGGAAAATTCCGTGGGCATAGGTGGCTCATACCTGTGCATTTACGGTATGGAGGGGCCGGGCGGCTATCAATTTGTCGGGCGCACACTGCAGATGTGGAACCGCCACCGGCAAACCCGGGAGTTCACCAAACCCTGGCTGCTGCGCTTTTTCGATCAGATCCGTTTTTACGAAGTCAGCGCCGAGGAATTGCAGCAGATCCGCAGGGATTTTCCGCTCGGTCGCTACACGCTGAAAATCGAGCATACGGAATTCTGTCTCAAGGATTATCAGGCGTTTTTGGCGCGCGAAGCCGATACCATCCATGCTTTCGTCCATCGCCGTAATGCTGCGTTTGCGGAGGAATTACAGCGTTGGATCAGTTCGGGCCAGATGCAGTTTGACAGCGGAGAGGCGGCGTCCGATACCCAGGACACCCGTTCCCTGGAACAGGGGACTGTTGTGGAGAGCCCGGTGGCGGGCAATGTCTGGCAATTGTTGGTGAAGCCGGGCGATCAGTTGGAGGAGGGCAGCGTGATCTGCATTCTGGAATCCATGAAAATGGAGATCGAGGTATGCACGCCTTATGCGGGTGTGGTACAGGCGATATATCGCCAGCAGGGTCAATCAGTGAATGCGGGACAGGCGATTGTGGTACTGGAGTGAGAATGGCCGGACGCCATGGTGGGGCTCATGCGAAGACGATCAATAGCGGGCTATTTTGCTATTGTGCTGAAAGAAGCTTTGGTTTTCCGATTTGTGTTCCACGCCCGGGTGAATGATGCCGCTGTTGGGCGTGACGGAGCTGAGAATGAGGGTGATGGCTGCCTGTACCAGTGCGATATAAATCAATTCGTTGCGACGAAACATGGCCGACTCCTGACGGGGAAAAAATCCAGCAATAAGCCGTGTGGGCTGTTGGACTTGAGCAGTGCTGAAATGGCGCCAGAGCAAAAAAATTTGCGCTGTAGCTGACGGTTTTGCGCTATTTCAGTCTTTTCTCAAACAGATTCCGCACCGCTTATTGCTGGCAAACCGATTGATAAAGAGAGTGTCCGTACCGCGCAGCCCTGTGCAGTACAAACTGGGAAAAAATCAAAGACATTTCCCCGGCTCCATCGGCAGCAACTGCCGATGAAAGCGGCCCATCCGGGGCCGCTACAGGAGGCCACTGCAAAAACAACGAAAGCTTTTGGAGTGGTCCTGCTAATTTTCTTATTCTGCCAATTGCACCACTGCCTGATGGGTCGCATCGGGCGTTACATCCATGTTGTCTATAACAGCTTTGACGCCTTGGGTATTTCTCGCAATCCAATAGGTCAGGGCTCTTTCCGCATCGCTGCGCACCGCGCCGCTCAAGGTCACCACCCGGTTGCGGGTCTCCACATCGATTTCCATACCGCTGGTGATACGGTTCGCCAACAGCTGCGATAAAACCTTGTTGGTGATGGTGACATTGGACAAACGGTTATTGTCCGCATTTGCCGGCGCCGACTGCTGGGTCTCCGAGCGACCCAGGTCCGGCGACACCACCAGCCGGTTCATGACCTCATCTATGCCTTTCACACTGAGCGCAAACTGCTCCGCCAGTGCTTTGCTTATCTCGGAATCCACATAGCCGCGCAATATGGCGCGATTATTTTGGATTTCCACCTGTACGTTGCGGCTGCGTACATGGGGGCTGAATATAAAGGCGCCTTCGATAACACCTTTTTGCCATTCCTTAAGATCCGCCGCCCAACTGAACTCATGGTGTGTACTGGCCGCCGCAAGACAGACATAAACAGCGAGCAATGCGAGGCGGTTTTTTTGAGTTTTCATTCTGCGCCAGGGTTGAGTTCCAAAACATTTAAGTGAAAACTGCCGGCCTGTTTCGATAGAGTCCGGCAACCCAAATGTAACTTCTATCGTCGGCCGCCCGGCTGCAGATTTGGGCAATTCGCCCCACGCTACTGGTCCGGCTGGCGAGCATTAGCTGGTTTCGTGCCAGTTTTTAAAAATCAATAAAAATCAATTGGTTATATATTTTTCTGGCTGCCAGCCTTCCGCGTTTTCGATGTCTTTTGTTGGCAAAAAGCAACGTGTAGGGGGCTGTTTTAATAAATTCCTTTTAAATTCAAGAGATTAGTGTGTTGCAAAAAAGCGACGAGCGGTATTGGGAGTGCGGTTCATGCTCCGTATGATGAATCGGTTGACCTTGACGGGGCAGTGGGTGCTGGCGACTTTGCTGGCGATTCTGCCGCTGGTGATTGCGGTGCTCTACGCTGCCCAGTATCTGCAGCACCAGGCGCGCACCCAGCGGGATATGGTGGCGGCCATTGGCCGGCTGAACGAGCTGGAAAGTACCATCAGTGCGCAGATGATCAGCATAGAGCGGTCATCGCGTCAGTATCTGTTGCTGCGCACGCCGAGATTCCTCGAGTTGTTCGAGCAGCATGTGGCTTTTCTGCAACCACTACTGGACCAGGCCGAACAGGAGGTCACCAACAGCGCCGCGCTGCCGGTTTTGCGTCAGCTGCTGGTGGAACTGGTGCAGCAGCTGCATCCACCGGTTGCCGACCAGATTGAGCAGGAGCCCATTCTGGTCAATCTGCAGCAGGCCAACGCGCGGGCCCGGGAGCTGGGTGCCGAGATGGATGGCAAGGTGCAGCGCATGCTGGAGGACCGGGAGCGTAGGTTCGAGCAGGTGATGGGGCAATTGGTGTTGATAGGAATTTTCGCCCTGCCCGGCACTTTTCTGCTGGTACTACTGTCTTCCATGACCGTTACCCGTCCGGTGCGCCGACTTGCACACGCCATTCGCCAGTTGGGACACGGACAGTGGCAGCAGCCCATCCACATAAGGGGGCCGGCGGATCTGCGCTCACTTGGCGCGAATCTGGAGTGGATGCGCAACCGGCTGGATATTTCGGAGAAGCAGAAGCAGGCTTTCCTGCGCCATGTGACCCATGAGTTGAAAACGCCTCTGGTGGCGATCATGGAGGCGGGTTCCCTGCTGCGGGATCAGGTGCCCGGCGAGATCAATTCCGCGCAAAAGCAGGTGGTCGGCATCCTCATGAGCAATGCCGACAATTTGCAGGCGTTGATTCAGCAGCTGCTGAACTACAACGCTGTGGCACACGGGATGCTTAATGCCTATGCGGATGTTGATCTGGCAGCCATGTGCAATAGAATCCGCAGCAAATTGATGGACTCCCGGCCCAACAGTCGCTGTCAGTGGAGCATCGCTGGCACATCTGTCACAGTGCGCAGCGATCCGCAGGCGCTGGAGATGATTCTGAGCAATCTGCTTTCTAATGCACACGACTTTACGCCGGAGTCCGGTAGAGTGACGGTGGCCTGGGGGGTGGAGGGCGAGCACTGGTGGCTCAGCGTTGCCGACAATGGACCGGGTATGAGCGAGGAAGAGCGTCAAAATATCTTCAAACCTTTTTTCCAGGGCAGGGCGCGCCGGCGCGGGCCGCTCCAGGGAACTGGTTTGGGGCTGGCGATAGTACAGGAGTGTGTCGCCCATTTGCAGGGCACCATAGAAGTGTTGTCCGGGACTGACGGCAGCAAGTTTGTGCTGCGTTTTCCCATCCATAAAGAGAATCAGACATGAAGAACTGGGTTTTATTGTCGAGCATCCTGGCTGGCGGATGCTCGACATCGGTCATTTTTCATCCCCCCTTTGCGGCGCCGGAAGTGGCTGTCGAGGCGCGCGATGGTGTGCTGCAACCCCGGCGAAGCATAGAGGACCTGCTGATCGAGCGCCTCACGCTGTGCAACGACCCGCCGGAGGAGCTGGACGCCTATCTCAGCCCGATCATCGCCCGTACCACGGTTGCGGATGAGGGGACCGTGGACGAGGAGAAGCTGGATGCGCTGCTGCTGGCATCCTGTAAGCCGGCGCGCACGCCCGGCATGCTCAATCAGTTGCTGGCGGATTTGACCACGGCGGGAACCTGGCCGGAGGAATATGCCGC
>Ga0065721_10050534_pt1 | contig 19419 bp, 13 predicted proteins | sample Mesricmetagenome_FD_59108 | JGI IMG/M metagenome (GOLD analysis project Ga0065721, IMG submission 59108) | Mesophilic microbial community from rice straw/compost enrichment Sample: eDNA_1 v2 (version 2) | ecosystem: Engineered > Solid waste > Grass > Composting > Bioreactor | place: USA: Davis... | reverse complement strand
TCCGCCATCCGGTAACGGCCGAGCAGCATCTTCTGATCGTCGAGGGGAAGACCGGCGATCTCCCAGGAGACGGCGAGGCGTTCGAAGACGAGCTCGACCCGCCGCTGCCACACGTCGTCGACGGAGTAGGCCTGGTTGCCGATCTGCTCGTTGACCTTGGCGATGGAGCCCGGGCTGAGCGAGTCGCGCAGCACGAGGACATTGCCGTCCGCGTCGGTGTAGCTCGAGGTGCTCGGCTTCTCCCGGGGGCTCCGCTTCTTGGGCTTGCGCTTCTTCGCCACGCCTGAAGAATGCCAAGGAACGAACGGGGGCCGCCCGCAGGCGGCCCCCGCGAGATGCTTGGCGCCTTCGATCAACCGCCGTTGCTCGCCGGCACGTAGCCCCGGCTCGGCTGGCCCCGCAGCGCGGTCGCGCCCGGGAGCGAGGTGCCCTGGGCGTCCTGGCCGGGGATGACGGGCAGCACGAGCTTCGACGGGATCACGCCGCCGAGCCCGATGGTGTTGCGGGTCTTGCCCTTCTCGATCGTCTGGAAGTTCCAGATCGTGCGATCGCCGCCGGGCGCCTGGATGTTCAGGCGAATCCGGGAGCCCGCCCGGAAGACGTGGGCGACCGGGAAGATCTGGATCCGCTCGTAGTTGAACTTGCGCTTCTTGAGTGGTGCCCCGTCCTTCTTCAGCCAGGTCTGTACCGGGTTGTAGGGGGTCGATGCCTTCTTGTCGAGCTTCCGGTGCGAGGCGCGGAGCCATCCGTTCTGGACGTAGGTCTCCTTGCCGTCCGGGCGGACCTCGGTGAGCGTCACCTGGATGTCGGTGTTCTTCATGTTGGACTTCAGGTACAGGTCGACGCTGGACGGGCCGGCGATGAACACGTCCTGATCGAGGGGCGGCGTGACGAACCCGAGCCCCTTCCCGGGCGCCAGCGGCTGCCAGTTGTACGGGGGCTGCGCCTTCCACGAGTCGCTCTGGGCGTTCTCGCCGAGCGTCTTGGACGGGCGCGCACCCGGGTCCGAGACGTAGCTCGCGGTCTTGCCCTTCGCGGCCTTGGTCCGCGAGAGCTGCCCGCCCTGGCCGAGGAAGTACTTGACCGGAGTCAGGTTGGCCGGGGGCCAGTCGCCGAAGCTGGTCTCCCAGTCCGCGCCGATCGCTCCCGGCTGTCCGGGCACCGCGTCCCCGTTGTCCATCAGGACCCTGATCCGCGGGTCCTTGCGGAAGTCGGCCTTCGCCGCCGCCACGTTCTGCGGCGTGTTGAGCATCAGCCAGTACCGGGACTGCTGGATCGGGAGCGACCCGGCGTCCGCGAGGAACTGGTAGAGCACCGGGCCCGCGGCGATGACCAGGGGGTTGACCCGAGGCACCCGGCCCTTGCCGGTGAACAGGTTCATGAACTCGGCCCACCGCGTGATCGTGCTCGGCCCGAGCGAATCGACGTGGACGCCGTTCTGCATCGAGACCCAGACGTCCGGGTTCCTCTTCGAGAGGTTCTGGACCGCCTCGACCCAGTGGCCCCCCGTCTGCTCGTCCTGGAACGCACCGACCCAGAACACGGGCACGTCGATGTTCTTCACCCATGCACCGGGCGAGCGCTTCTCGAACAGGCCCGGAGTCCGGTACGGGTTGTTGACGATCTCCTTGTTGTAGTCACGGGTCTGGAGCCTCATCTGCTGGTTCTTGATGCAGTGCTGCTTCTGCGACTCGCGCAGGGCCGGGTTCATGACGAGCGGATCGCCGTTGCTGGCCATCGCCCGCGCCCACGGCTGGCCGCCCTCCGGGGCGGGCTCCGCGTCCTCGGCTCGTTCCGTGATCCAGCTGTAGGCGAAGCCGTCGTTGAAGATGCCACCCGGGAAGCCGGTGCCGTAGTAGACGTCGTCGGTCACCGAGAGCGGCGAAACGGCCGAGAGGTGCGGCGGGCGCGTGCCGGCCGTGAAGAGCTGCGTGATCCCGGAGAACGAGATGCCGCCCATGCTCACCTTGCCGCCCTCGACCCAATCCTGGGCGGCGACCGTCTCGATGATGTCGTAGCCGTCGTAGGTTGTCGGCCAACCGAACAGGTCGAACGCGCCGCCGGAGCAGCCGGAGCCGCGCATCTGGACGCTCACCGTCGCGAAGTCGAGCAGCGGGCCGATGAGCGCGCCGACCGCCGTCGAGGTGGCGGGGGTGAGCGGGTCCTCGGGGATCACCCCGCCGGCGAGCCCGGTCAGGACGCCCGACAGCAGGTCGTGCGGCGCGGCCGTCTGGTAGCCGGAGTACTCGATGAAGGTCGGGAATGGGCCCTGGCTGAGCGACGTGCGCCCGTACGGGAGACGGACGGTCACGGCGAGCTCGGTCCCATCTCTCGTGGTCACGTAGTTGAGGCCGGCATGGAGTTCCTTGTCGGGGGTCCGGTAGAAGGACTGGGGCGGGTTCTCCCCCGGCTTCATCACCCGGAACTTCGGCGTGCCCTGCGCGCCCTTCCGCTTGCCCTTGGGCGTCCGGACCGTGAACTTGGCGCCGGGCTTGACGTCGTAGAAGATCTTGGAGCCGAAGGAGTCCGCCTTGCCGCTGCGGACGATCCGGCCCCTGTTGTTGACCAACAGCAGGCGGCTGCCGGGGATCGCGCCCTGGACGTAGGCGTCACCGATGCTGCCGTGCGCGGTGTACGGGGCCGCGGAGGTGATCTTTGGCGCCTTCTTGAGCTTCTTTTTCTTCTTCTTGGCCTTCTTCTGCTTCTTCTTCGCCTTCGCGATGGTGGCGTCGCCGGGCGCGGGCGCCGCAACGGCCGTGGCGGTGCTCCCGGCCAGCAGCATCAGCCCCGCGATGGTTGCGGCCAGGGTGGCCAGAGACACATGAATCCTTCGCATTCGGCGATTCCTCCCGTTGCTCTCAACATAACGGCGCGCTCCCTGGCCCGCCACTTTTCGCAGACGGGCATTTCTTCCCCGGATGGGCCCATCGATAAACATCGCGTCCCCAAAACGCGAAACGCCCCCGGTCTCCCGGGGGCGTTTCGCCGACGCTGCGGTGTTCGACGCTCGATCAGCCGCCGTTGCCGGCCGGCTCGTACTCGCGGCTCGGCTCGCCGCGGAGCGCGGTCGGGGTCGGCAGCTCGGTGCCCTCGGCCGTCTGGCCGGGGATCACCGGCAGGACCAGCTTCGAGGGCACGGCGCCGCCGATGCCGATCGTGTTGGTGGTCGACCCGTTCTCGATCGTGTCGAAGTTCCAGATCGTCCGGTCACCGCCCGGAGCCTGGATGTTGATCCGGATCTTCGAGCCCGCACGGAAGACGTGCGCGACCGGGAAGATCTGGACCCGGGTCAGGTTGTACTTGCCGCTCTCGAGCGGGGCACTGTCCTTCTCCTGCCAGGTCTGGACCGGGTTGTAGGCGGTCGACTGCTCGGGGTCGATCGCCCGGTGCGAGGCCCGGAGCCATCCGTTCTGGACGTACGTCTCCTTGCCGTCGGGCCTGACCTCGGTCAGGGTGACCTGGATGTCGGTGTTCGCCGCGCTCGACTTGAGGTACAGGTCGAGGCTGGACGGGCCGGCGATGAACACGTCCTGGCCCAGGGCCGGGGTGGTGTACCCGAGGCCCTTGCCGTCGGCGACCGGCTGCCAGTCGTACGGCGGCTGGGCGAGCCACGAATCACCCTGGGCGTTGGGGCCAAGGGTCTTCGCGGGACGGGCCGACGGATCCGAGACGTAGCTGTCGGACGACTCGGCGGCCGGCTTGGCTCCGGTGAGCGTGCCGCCCTGGCCGAGGTAGTACTCGGTCGCCTTGGTCGACGGAATCGGCCAGTCGGTGAACTCGGTGTCCCACGCGGCGCCGATCGAGCCGGGCTTGCCCGGAATCGCGGCGCCGTTGTCCATCAGGATGCGGATCCGCGGGTCCTGCCGGAACTGCGCCCTGGCCGCCGCGACGTTCGCCGGCGTATTGGCCATGGCCGCGAACCGGCTCTGTTCGATCGGCAGCGCGTCGGCGTCGGCGATCTCCTGGTAGAGGACCGAGCTCAGGCCCGTGACCAGGTCCGGCAGGACCGGAATCCGGCCGTTGCCGATGAACAGGTTCATGAACTCGGCCCACCGCGTGATCGTGCTCGGCCCGAGTGAGTCGACGTGGACGCCGTTCTGCATCGAGACCCAGACATCCGGGTTGTCCTTGGGCAGGAACCGGACGGCGTCGGCCCAGTGGCCGCCCGTCTGTTCGTCCTGGAAGGCGCCGACCCAGAAGATCGGCACGTCGATGTTCTTCACCCAGGCACCGGGCGAGCGCTTCTCGAAGAGGCTCTCGGTCCGGAACGGGTTGTTCTCGATCTCCTGGTTGAAGTCGCGCGTCTGGAGCCGCATCTTCTGGTTGTCCAGGCAGTGCTGCTTCTGGGATTCGCGGAGCTCCGGGTCCGCGACGAGCGGGTCACCGGTGGTGGCCATCGTCTTGGCCCAGGGCTGGCCGTTGTCCGGGGCGGGCTTCGCGTCGTCGGCCCGCTCGCTGATCCAGCTGTAGGCGAACCCGTTGTTGAAGATGCCACCCGGGAAGCCGGTGCCGTAGTAGACGTCGTCGGTCACCGAGAGCGGCGAGACGGCGGCCAGGTGCGGCGGCTGGGTGCCGGCGGTGAAGAGCTGGGTGATCCCCGAGAAGGAGATCCCGCCCATGCCGACGTTGCCGCCCTCGACCCAATCCTGGGCGGCCACGGTCTCGACGGCGTCGTAGCCGTCATAGGTGGTGGGCCAGCCGAACAGGTCGAACGCGCCGCCGGAGCAACCGGAGCCGCGCATCTGGACGCTGACGGTGGCGAAGTCGATCAGCGGACCGATCAGCGAGCCGACCGCGGTCGAGCTGGCGGGGGTCAGCGAGTCCGAGCCGCCGCCGAGGAACGAGTTGAGGAGGTCGTGCGGCGCGGCCGTCTGGTAGCCGGAGTACTCGATGAAGGTCGGGAACGGGCCGTCGGCCAGGCTCTTGCCCAGCGGGGGACGGACGGTCATCGCCAGCTCGGTCCCGTCGCGCATCGTCACGTAGTTGAGGCCGGCATGGAGCTGCTTGCTCTCGTAGAACGACTGGGGCGGGTTGTCGCCCGGCTTCAGGACCTCGAACTTCTTGGTGCCCTGAACCTTCTTGCCGTTGATCCGGGTGCGGACGGAGTAGCCCGTGCCCGGCTTCACGTCGTAGAAGATCTTCGAGCCGAACTCGTCGGCGACGCCCGTCGCGACGACCTTCTCCTGGCCGTTGACGAGCATGAGGTTCGTGCCCGGAGCCGCGTCCTTGACGTACGCGTCACCGACGCTGCCGCGGGCGGCGTAGGGCGCGGCCGCGTTGCTCTGCGGCGCCAGCTTCTTGAGCTGCTTCTTGTAGCGCTTCTTGGCCTTGGTGATGCAGCGCTTGCGCTTCTTCTTGGCCTTGACCTTCGCCTTGCGCACTCGCTGCTTGAAGCGCTGCTTGGTCCGGGTGGTCCGCTTGGCCTTCCTGATTGCCTTGCGGACGGACTTCTTGCTGACCTTCTTACACTTCTTGATCTGCTTGGTCCGCTGCTGCTTGAGCTTGCCGTACAGATCGGCCGAGGCGGTGGAAGTGAAGCCACCCGCCAGAATCAGTCCGGCGATGGTCACGGCCACGGCGGCCAGATACACCCGAATACTGCGCATGCTGCGTTCCTCCATCCCTAATTGATGAGCAACGGGAGCCCGTCGTGGGACTCCCCGGAAGTCTTCCTTCCGCTCCCTGGTCCGGAGACTATACGCGATGGGGCGGACTCGTGAACGTCATGGTTTCTCAGGGGCGGCCTCGGTGAGGTCCGATGCCCCGAGACCCGCGAAGCGGAACTCCCGGTCGTCCTCCTGGCTCGCCAGCTCCGACACGGCCGCGAACAGGATCAGGTCGAGCGCCAGCCCGAACACCGCCGCGAACTGCGACTCGATGAAGACGAACACGCGGGTGACCAGGATCGAGACCAGCAGCGCCCGGATGAAGTACACGTAGGCCTTGCGATGGTTGCCCCTCGCCATCGCGAACGCGCCGTAGATCACGAGCCCGACGGAGACCAGGGCGGAGAGCGACTCGAGCCATCCCATGACTCCCTGATCCACGTCGGGCCCGTTGCCATCCTGGAGCCCGCCGCCCACGTTTATGTCGAGCGCCAGCACCGACAGCAGCGAGAGGAAGCCCCATATCATCAGGATCCAGATCACCCCCCGCTCGAAGCGGGGCCGGGTGGTGAGGCCCGTGATCCAGTCGTGGACCCTGACCGCGAACCGGGTGAACCTCGAGGGCGAACGGCTCGGGGCGACCGTGGCCGCGCGGAACATCTCCCGGGCCTTGGCGACCATCGGGTCGGATTGGTCGGCCATGTCGAGCAGCCGTTCGGCCCGCACCGCCTCGTCGCGGCGGTACTCGCCGACGGCGGTCATCGGGAGGATCGAGAGCGCGTTCGCCAGCGCGGATTCGGGGTTGAGCGTCTGCCGCCGAGAGAGCTCCCTGATGATCAGGAACATGATGATGAAGATGAGGTAGATCAGGCCGGCGGCCGGCTTGAAGAAGTAGTTGTTGTCCGACGTGATGAACTTGCCGAGCTCGTCGATGAAGAAGCCGAAGCCGATCCCTCCCACGATCGCCATCGCCGTCCGGCTCCACCGGTTCAGGTAGATCTGGCCGACCCAGATCGCGATCACCATGAACAACCCGCCGTAGAGGAGGTGAGCGATGTGGAGTCCTCCCCCGCCCAGCTGCGGGTAGTGGGTGAGCCAGAGCTGCGTGCGGATGACCAGGATCATCGTGACCGCCGCCATCAAGAACCATTCGAGCTTCTGCACGAAGTCGTAACGGCGGACCGGATTGTTGATCAGACGGTTCAACCTCTTGAGCTCCCGATCGTCACGGAGCGATTATGGCGCGAGGCCCAGCGGCACCCGGGCGCCCAGCGGCAAACGGCGACGCCGATCGAGGTCGAGGCGGCCCGCTAATCGCCTCGACAGGCACGCCGGGCCTTGTCCGCGAGTGCCTTCACCGGTTATGCTCCCGGCAGGGAGCGAACCACGAACCACGGGGACGAACTCTTGAAGAAAAGAGCGCGACCCTCGCTTGTTCTTTAGGGAGATCGCGAGGGCCGCGCTGCTGTGCGGATCAGGATAGGGAATGTCCTGATCCTACGCCGGGCATTGACAGGGACTCCCGGCGTTCGCGGCGGATGTTGCGCATGGGTGTGCCGCATCCGCCATCCGGCCCGGGACCTCAAGGGAGACGAGATCCCGGGCCGCTCGGGCCCCGCTGCACTTCGGGGCCCAAGCCTTCGTGGCGTTCGTGCTCGTCGCCGTCAACCGCCGTTCGACGCTGGCTCGTACTCGCGGCTGGGCTGCCCCCGGAGCGCCGTGGGGGGCGGCAGCGGGGTGCCCTGCGCCGTCTGGCCGGGGATCACGGGCAGCACGAGCTTCGACGGCGTCGCATCGCCGAAGCCGATCGTGTTGGTGGTGGTCCCGTCGTCGATCGTGTCGAAGTCCCAGATCGTCCGGTCACCACCGGGCGCCTGGAGGTTCAACCTGATCTTCGACCCGGCCCGGAAGACGTGGGCCACGGGGAAGATCTGAACCCTGGTGAGGTTGAACTTCCCCGCTTCCAGCGGTGCCGCGTCGGACTCGAGGTGACCCTGGACCGGGTCGTTCGGGGTCGAGAGCGCAGCATCCACCTTCCGGTGGGACGCCCTGAGCCATCCGTTCTGGACGTAGGTCTCCTTCCCGTCCGGACGAACCTCGGTCAACGTGACCTGGAGGTCCGTGTCCGCCTTGCTCGACTTCAGATACAGGTCGAGGCTCGACGGCCCGGCGATGAACACGTCCTGATCCAGCTCCTCGCTCGTCCATCCGAGGCCCTTGCCGTCAGCCACCGGCTGCCAGTTGTAGGGCGGCTGGGCCAGCCAGGAATCGCCTTGGGCGTTCGGCCCGAGCGTCCTCGCCGGACGGGCGGACGGGTCCGACACGTAGCTGTCCGAGCTGGTGGTGGCGGGCTTGGTCGGCGTGAGTTCGCCGTCCGGGCCGAGGTAGTACTCGGTCGGAGCGAGCGACGGGATCGGCCAGTCGGTGAAGCTGGTCTCCCAGGCGGCGCCGATCGCCCCGGGGTCTCCGGGGATCGCGGCGCCGTTGTCCATCAGGACCCGAACCCGCGGGTTGTCCTGCCTGAACCTGGCCAGGGCGGCCGCCGCGTTCGGCATCTCGGCCAGCTCGGATTCCTGAACCGGCAGGGCTCCCGCGTCGGCGAGCTCGTCGTACAGGATCCCGCTCAGAATCACCAGCAACGCCGGCATCTTCGGCACCTGGTCACCGACGAACAGGTTCATGAACTCGGCCCACTGGGTGATCGCGCTCGGGCCGAGGGAGTCGACGTGAACCCCGTTCTGCAGGGTGATGTAGACGTCGGGCTTCCCCTTCAGGTCCTTCATGGCCTCGGGGAAGTGCGCCCCGGTCTGCTCATCCTGGAACTGACCGATCCAGAAGACCGGCACTTCGATCCGCTTGACCCAGTGGCCGGGCGCGCGGTACTGGAACAGTTGGGGGGTCCGGTATGGGTTGTTTTCGATCTCCGCGTCGTAGTCGCGCGTCTGGAGGCGCAGACCCTGGTTGTCCAGGCAGTGCTGTTTCTGCTCGGCGCGGAGGTTCGGGTCCGTCACGTCCGGGTCGCCGGTCGTGGCCATGGCCTTCGCCCAGGGCTGACCGCCCTCCGGCGCCGGTTTTGCGTCATCGGCCCGCTCGCTGATCCAGCTGTAGGCGAAACCCTTGTTGAAGATGCCACCCGGGAAACCCGTCCCCTGGTAGACGTCATCGGTCACGGACATCGGTGCGATCGCCGCCAGGTGGGGTGGTTGGGTGCCGGCCGCGAAGAGCTGGCTGATGCCCGAGAACGAGATCCCGCCCATGCCGACCTTGTGGCTCTTGACCCAGGGTTGGGCAGCGACGGCCTCGACCATGTCGTAGCCGTCGTAGGTGGTGGGCAGACCGAACAGGTCGAAGGCCCCGCCCGAGCAGCCCGATCCCCGCATCTGGACGCTCACCACGGCGAACCCCATCTGCGGACCGATCAGCGCACCGACCGCGGTCGACGTGACCGGAGCCAGCGGATCGGATGCCCCGCCGCCACCGCCGATGCTGCCGATGACCGAGTTGAGCAGGTCGTGCGGTGCGGCCGTTTGGTAGCCGGAGTGCTCGATGAAGGTCGGGAAGGGACCGTCGGCCAAGGTCTTCCCGGCCGGTAGGCGCACCGTCATCGCCAGCTCGACTCCGTCGCGCATCTTCACGTAGTTGAGTCCGGGCTTGAGGTCGATCTGGTCGTAGAACGACTGGTCGGGGTTATCGTCCGGCGCGAGGATCTTGAACTTGCTCGTGCCCTGGACCGTGTCGCTGTCGACCCTGGTCCGTACCGAGTAGCCGGCGCCGGGAGCCATGTCGTAGAAGATCTTCGATCCGAAGGAATCCGCGACGCCCGTCGCGACGATCTTCTCGTCACCGTTGATCAGCATCAGCTCGCTGCCGGGCACCGCGTCTTCGACGTAGGCCTCGCCGACGCTGCCGTTCGCGGCGTATGGGGCTTTTGCGTTGGCCTCGGGCGCGAGCTCGCCGAGCCGCTGCTGGTAGCGCTTCTTGGCCTGGGCGATACAGGTCTTGCTCTTCCCCTTGGCGAGGCGGACCTGCTTCTTCGCCTTGCGGATCCGGGTCTTGGCCTTGCGCGCCTGCTTCTTCGCCTTGCGGAGCTGCTTGTTGGCCTTGCGGAGGCTCGCCTTGCTTCGCACGCTGTCCGTGACGCGGACCTGCCTCCCGACGATCCGGACGCGCCTGCTGATCTTGCGGACTCGCTTGTTGGCCTTGCGCGCCTGCTTCTTGTTCTTGCGGACTCGCTTGTCGGCCTTGCCGACCCGCTTCTTGCACTTCTTGATCTGCGTGTCGCGCTGCTGCCTGAGCTGTTCGTAGAGGTCCGGCTCCGCAGCCTGCGCGGCGACCGCCGCAGCACCGAAGCCTACGGTCATCATCGCCATCAGCACTGCCAGCACTACCGCGATTCTGTATTTCACCCTGCTCATTTCTCTCTCCGTTTCTCCTCGGGCTCCCTGTTCCTGGGCCCCCGGTGTGTTGAAGCAATGCCTCCCCGGCCTCGTTCATCGAGCACCGGGGAGGCCAGGTCTTCCTTGACCAAACTCTCGAGACCTTGGGTTACTTGACCTTGACCGTCGCCTTGCCGCTCTTGCTTCCCGCGTTCTTCGACGTGGCCTTGAACTTGAGGACGGCCTTGCCCTTCTTGCGCTTGGCCTTGACCTTGAACTTCGCGACCTTGGTCTTGCCGGCCGCGACCTGCCCCAGGTTCACGCACTTCTTGACCTGGATCAGCCGCTTCGGAGCGGTGACGCAGACCTTCGCTCCCGCAATTGCGGCATCGCCGACGTTCTTGACGTTGACCTTGACCACGACTTTCTTGCCCCTCTTCAGGACCTTGCTCTTGGGCTTGATCTTGAGCGCGCCGAGCTTCGCCTTGCCCCCGTCCTCGTGACAGTCGGGCGGGGTGCCGGTGGTTCCCGTCGGACACCCCTCAGACTCCTTCACCGTCCAGGTGTGGGTCGTGGCCGGTCCGGCCCCGGCGGAGTTGGTCGCCTTGACCGAGAAGACGTGTTCGCCCACGGCCAGGCCGGTGTATTCCTTGCTCCCCGACTCCCCGGAACCGCACGGCTCCTCCGCCCCGCCGTCCAGGCTGCAAACGAAACCCTCGACCGGCTGGGTCTCGTTGTTGCCCTTCGTGTAGGTGAACGAGGCGGTGGTCTGGTCGGTCGAGCTGGACGGGGCCGAGTTCAGGACCGGCGCCTTGTCGGGCGGAAATACGACGTCGCAAAGCGGGTTCGATGGTTCGGTCTCACAGGTCTGGAAATCGTGGACCCCGTGGGACATCGCGATCCCACCGGCTCCGCCGATCATCTGACTCACGATTGCGCAGCTCGGGCCGCCGACGACCGGCGGCAAGTTGGTCCAGCTCCCGCTGATTACCCCGTCGCCTTCGATACCGGCAGTGAACGCCTGGCCCAGATATGGGTGAGCGTTGTCGCTGTCGAGCTCGAGCACGATCGGAGAGATCACGCAGTCCGAGCCCAGCACCGAGACCGATGCCTTGAGGCTCGCATTGAGAACGAGCCGACCGGACAGAGCGTCCATCGTCCCTGTGATGTCGTCGTTCGCTTCCATGTTGATCGTGGCGGTGATCACCTCACTGATGGCTGCTTCCTTCGGCGGGAACACGAACCCTTCCTTGGGTATGTCCACCGCGTTTCCCGTCAGATCTCCGCTGAGCGTGGCCGGAGGGTCCGGGGGCTCCAACGTGGGATCGATGGCCCGTACTCCGCTGAGTCCCCCCAGGTCGAGGATCGCATTGTCGACCGTCATCGTGAAGGGTGCGGCATGTGCCGAAGCGGCCGATAGGCCCAGTAGCAATATTGCGACGAGGGTGGCCCCCGTCGTTTTCACAGCGATTCTCATGTCGTCTCTCTCTTCCCTGCCTAGTGGTTGGGACGAGCGGCGCCGGCCCGACGCAGGGAACCGAGCCGACGCCATCTCGCCTGTCCGCGCGGCTGCGGCTACCTGACGGTGAACCTCACCGTTGCGGTCTTTTGGCCAAGGTCCCGGGCAGAGGCAGCGAGTTTGATCGCTACCTTTGCCCGACGCTTGGCACGAGGTTTAACTTTGACCTTGAACCCGGCCTTTCCGGTCTTGCCTGAGGTCAAGTCGCCGAACGTTCGGCAACGTTTGCCGACCGCGGTCGCGAGTCGCTTCGGAACCGTGACGCAGATCTTCACACCGCGGGCCGCCGTGGTTCCGGTGCTCGTGATCCAAGCAGTCACCTGCGTCTTTGCGCCCCGTCGCACCTTCCCCGCCTTGACGTTGGCGATCAATTCGCTCAGGCCAGGTGTCGGCTGAATACAGCCTGGAGCCTGCGGATTCGCGATGCAGAACTGCGAACACCCGGGGGCGGTCGGGTCGGCCTGACAGCCTCCGCCACCTCCTCCGCTCTGCGCACGGGTCGTGAATGTCCGGTCCTCTCCTGCGACGACCAAACCCAGATCGTTTACTGCCATGGCTCGGAAGTGGTACGTGGTTCCGGGTGTCAGACCGGTGACGTCGAGACCGATCGACTGAGGAGAGTTCGACGAGCCGGCCTCGACGGGAGCCGTGGACGAACCGTATTCATCAGTGGTTCCGAACTCCGCATAGACTTCTGTGTCTCGACCATTGGCGTCTGCCACGATCCCGAGGGTCGCACCGGTCTCCGAGCTAGACGCCTGACCCGTTCTGACCTGTGGCATGTAGGACGAACCGGGCACGAGATAGATCGAGCCTGAGTTTGTTCTTCCATTTGAAGGGACGTTCGGGGTCGTGAAAGCAAAATCGACCAGCCCGTCTCCCTCGAGGTCGCCCAGAGTGGCCAAGGGGGTGGGCGCCGCACCGGAACCAGCGAAGTGAATGCCCAAGGCGGGATCCAGATCTGCGGAGATCTCGATAGGCCCGGAGGGGCTGGGACGCTTACCGAGCACCACATTTGCTCCAACCCCGGCGGGCGAAGTCGCAATGTTGCTCATGACCGCATCCGGGATTCCGTCGCCGTTGAGGTCACCGAGGCTTCCGCTGTACTGGCCTACGGCGCCGCCGCCGGCCGGCGTGACTACGTATCCGGCGTCAGGCGTCGAGTCGTTGACGACGATCGGATCAGCCGGAGGGTTCTCGGGCGTGTATACGACCATGAGAACGCCGGTTCCTCCCAGGACCGGGGTCCCGCCGATTCCCAGGTCATCCAGGCCGTCTCCGTTAACATCACCGAAGTTCGACGGATAGGAGACGAATAGGGGCGCAGGAGAAGCGATCATGAATCCCTGGTCCGGCGAAAAGTCCGCCGTGTCGAGAGTTTCTGCCTCGGCTAGCGCGCTTCCCCGGATCACGAAGAACCTGGCGGTCGACTCCCCTACCGTGAACGGACTCTGAATCGCGATCTCGCCGAATCCATCGCCATCGAGATCACCGAGTCCGTGTCCGAAGGAACCAAGGCTCCCGAACTGACTTCCGGCGACCGGGCCGATGACCTGGGAGGCATCTCCCGGATCCAAAGCGTTCAGGACGACGGGGTCGGCATCCGGGTTGTTGCCACCGTAGACGACCCAGACCGCGCCGGCGTTAGCTTCTGCCGCGCCGGAGCCGATCATCACGTCATCGATTCCGTCTCCATTCACATCTCCGGCTCCCGCGGCGGTCGAGAGCACAGGTCCTCCGGTGGTTATCGCGTAGCCCTGCGTATCCGTCATCGAGGAAACGTCGAGGCACCGCGTCGGACTGTTCGCGTTGCACACCGGAAGGGGGGACGGATCGGAGATGCCGAACACGACGTACGCCGCGGCGCTTGTCAACACCAAGACATCGGGAACGCCGTCCCCATTCTGGTCGCCTACCCCGTCCATCGCCAACGGTGTTGTTGCGGTCTGGATGCGGTATCCCCGGCTGGGAATCAAGACTGATGTATCCACGGTGCCACCGCCGGTGAACAGGACGAAGGCCCCTCGTGAGGCTGCCGTGGTGTCCGACGCGAGCACGTCGTTCCTTCCGTCCTGGTTGATGTCACCGACGTTGGCGACATTCAACGATCCGATCTTCGAGTTCGCGTTGGCCCCATCCCACCGGGCGCTGGCAAAGTCGGAAACGGAGACTGCCCCCGCCGTGCCGGCAAAGGTTGCCAACACGAGACTTACGACTCCTATTGTGAGGGCCCATAGGGGGGCCCTAAAGCGAACTCGAGTCACGAAAATTCCCTCCTGCGTTGATTGACAAAATCGAGCCCCTCGCCCTCGACAGGGCGAGGGGCTCTTACCGATCGGATTACGTGAGATCGGTATTAGTGCGTGATTCAGTCCTCATCGAAGTAGCCGTTTGAGACCACTACATCGGCGGAGACGAGACCGCAGACATTGAACGGACCGCCGCTTCCCGAAGCACCGGCCTGACCCGCGTAGAAGCCGAACTCGTCGTTGTCGGACTCGAGGTCGAGATCGCCGGCGACGAAGTTGCACACCAGGTCCCCGAGGGGCGTCGGCACGGTGGCGTCGACGTCAACCTCGTCGAGAGTCGCAGTCCACGTGCTCGAGACCTCGGCGAAATCCACGTTGACGTCGTGGTTCAGCGTCAGCGTGCTCTCGTCACACGGATTCGAGCTGTTGGGGTCGCCCTCGAACGTGCCGGCGTCGAGTAGAGCCTCGTCACCCGGGGTTCCGGTGTAGTCGATCACGGCGTCACAGGTCGTGACCGGATTTCCACCGACCTCGCCTGAGAACGTCGCCGAGAGCACACCGTCAGCCGAAGCGCTCGACGTGGCCATACCCCCCAGAACGCCAATGGCGAAAAGGAGTCCGACCATCTTCGTGACTCGCTTCATGCTTGTCTCCTCTGTCCCATTTTGCTTCTCCATTCCGGTTCCGTCGGCCGGTCACATCCAATGACCATTTGGCCTTCCCTGCGAATACACAGGCCAAGACCCATGAAATCCGCCGGAACCCTCTCTCCAGGTCGCAAGCATTAGAACCGATTACTCAGTAAATGTCAAGTAAAAAGTTGTTCTTGAGGAATTTTCCCGTTCGCTGCTTGTTGCTGGGGATTCGCGCAGGGCGACGCAACCCGCTCGGGGAGCGGGTTTGGCGATTTATGGAGTGACCGGGTTAGGCCCGGTGGAAGAGGAGACTTGCCAGCTCGAGGCGGTGTTCCGCCTCTTCGCGAGCGCCGTCGTCCAGCTTTGCGAGGCGGACAGCCGCTTCGGCCTCGAGGTCGGCGACCATCTCGATCACCCTCACCACTTCCTCGCCGAGCTTCTCGTAAGCCTCGTCGTCCAGCACGAAATCGACCCAGGCGACGACCGACTTCGGATCGTTGAAACCTCCGGCCGCGGCAGCCTCGTTGGCGTGCCGGCCGATCTGGGTCAGGGTCTGATTGGTGAGCTGTCCCTTCGCCGAGTCCGGGAGCAGGGCCCACTCGTCCTCTTCGAGCTTGGCCCGCATCGTCGCGCGGTAGAAGTGCTCCAACGCGCCCCGCACCGGCTTCGTCTTCACCAGCTCGATCGCATCGCAGCTCTCGAGGATCTTTATGTGGTAGCTGACGTTGCCGAGCGGCTCTTCGAGTTCCCGGGCCACCTGATTCGGACTCGCGACGCCCTGGTTGAGGACCTGGAGGATGCGCTGGCGAAGCGGATGGCCCAGGGCCTTGAGGATCCGGACGTCGATCGTCTCGTCGGTCTCGCTCGCTGCCGGCCTGGAAACTGCTTTGCTCATTCGATCGGTCCTTTGCGGAGCTTGGCTCTCGCCCTGTGCAATCTGACCTTCACCGTACCCTCAGGGATCCCGAGATGATCAGCAATCGCTGATTGTGTCATATCCGCTTCGTAACGAAGGCGCAGCAACTCGAGATCCTCGCTGCTCAGAGCCTTCAGGGCCGCCGCCACCACCGACGCCTCGATCAAAGCGTCCAACCGGTGATCCTCCTCCCCCCGATCGTCGATGACCTCGACCGGATCGGGAACGCGACGGTCACATTCCCGGAGAGCCTCGTTTCTCGCGATGCGAGAGATCCACTCCGCCCGCCGGCCGGCCTCGCGCAGCCGCTCGCGGTTTCGCCACGCGCGCAGAAGCGCGTTCTGAGCCATGTCCTCCGCCTCCGTCGCGGTCCGTGCGTAGCGTCGAGCCACTCTCAGACACGTTCTCCTGGCCTCCTCCCAGTCCCATGATTCTTGGATGAAACGATTTTGACCACTCGGCGGGTCTATACCAATATGAACCCGAAAATCGCACTCCGCCGAGACGATTCGCGCAAGGCCTACGACCTACTGGCCCGCTTCTACGACGAGTTGACCGGCCACCACGATTACGAGCGCTGGCTCTCCGCTCTGCTGCCGCCCCTCGAGGGGCACGGTCTCGGCGGCTCGAAGCTGCTCGACCTCGGGTGCGGCACCGGCAAGAGCACGATGCCGATGTTGCGCCGGGGCTGGAGCGTCACCGCTTGCGACAACTCAACCGAGATGCTGGCTGTGCTGGAGAGCAAGGCCGGCGACCGAGTCAGGACCGAGATCGCCGACATCCTGGCCCTCCCGGCTCTCGGACAGTTCGACCTCGTGCTCTGTCTGGGAGACGTGCTCAACTACTGCGCCGCCGACGGCAGGGTCGTCGCTGCCCTGGAAGGAATCGAGAGGAACCTTCGCCCGGGAGGTCTCGTCCTGTTCGACCTGAACACGCTGCTCACCTACGCCACGCTCTACTCGGAGCACCAGGTGATGACGGTGGACGGTCATCAGCTGGTCTGGCGCGGCGGCGGCGACGGCGACCCGGCAGCCGGGGGACTGTTCGAGTCCGAACACGAGGTGATCGAGCCCGACGGTACCCGCGCCAAGACGGTGCACCGGCAGAGACACCTGGACGAGGAAACGGTCCGAGCCGCGATCGAAGCGGCCGGGCTCGATTGCCTCGACGTGTTCGGCCAGGGCTTCGACGCCGTGCTCGAACAGCCGCTCGACGAAAGACGCCACACCAAGTCGATCTTCATCGCAAAGGCTTGCCAAACGAGGGAGGAAAGGAGGTGAGACATGAAGCCGCGCAAGATCGAGAAGCCGATCACGCCCCGCCCGTCCTACCAGAAGGGGGCGTGAGGATCGCGGGTGGCCGTCCGGACGACGGACGGCCACCCGTCCTCTATCGGCTGAAGCGATCGATCGAGTGCTTTACGGCTTCGGACGGGACGGTCTACCTGCTCCACGATGGCCTCGACCTCAGGTTCGAGGTCCCGCACCCGACCCCGAGCGACCGCGAGGTGCTCGAGATGCTCGGCTCGGGATTCGTGAGCGAAGGGGAGATCCGGGCCCGACTTCGGTCCCTCGGGATGGAGGACACCTCGGTCACGACCTCGCTGATCGAGCTCGACGCGATCGACCTGCTCGAGAAGACGAGGGGAGAGAGCTTGCTCAGCCAAAGCCAAGCCGAGCGATACGACCGGCAACTCATCTACTTCGCCGATGTGTGCGGCCCGGGAGAGAACGCCGAGACCCTCCAGGTCAGGCTGGCCCGCGCACACGTCGTGATCCTGGGTTGCGGGGGCCTGGGGTCCTGGGCGGCATGCGGCCTGGCCTGCGCCGGAATCGGAAAGCTCACCCTCGTCGACGACGACTCGGTCGAGGTCAGCAACCTGAACCGGCAGATCCTGTTCCGGGAGTCGGACCTGGGGCGGGCGAAGGTGGAGGCCGCTCGAGACTCCCTCGCCGCGTACAACTCGGAGCTCGAGTTGGAGATTCATCGGCTGCGGGTGGAGGGGCCCGCCGCGATCGCGGGCCTGATCGCCGAGGCCGACGCGCTGGTCGGCACCGCGGACTGGCCGCCGTACGAACTACCGCGTTGGATCAACGACGCCTGCCTCGAGATGGGGGTGCCGTACCTGACCGCGGGCCAGCTCCCACCATCGATCCGCATCGGCCCGACCGTGGTACCCGGAAGGACGTCCTGCCTCGAATGCCAGGAAGAGGAAGCCAGGCGCGACTTCCCTCTCTACGACGAACTGGCCGACTTCCGCGCGAGGAAGCCGTCCACCGCGAGCACTCTGGGGACCGCCTCCGGGGTGATCGGATCAATGATCGCGATGGAGGTCGTCCACCTGCTCACGGGCGCTTCGCTTCCGGCGACCTGCGATGCCGCGGTGATGATCGACCTCCGCACCCTGGAGTCCACCAGAGAGTCCGTCCCGAGCCGGGAAGGTTGCCGCTGCCAGTCCCTCAGTCCAGCTCGACCATCTTCAGCTCGGGCTCCCTTCCTGCCAGGGTCGTCCAGACCCCGAAGTCGGTGAGAGCCCAGGCCCGGCATTCGTGATCCTCGAATCGAAAGGCGCGGGCAGCGATGAAGTCCGCGATCTCCCGCGCCATCTCACGGTCGGCCGGGGATGCTTCGCCGTCGCCTCCCAGGCCGGCGTCCCCCCGTCCTTCCTCTTGAGCGCTCACCACTCCTCCTTGACGTTCGGTCGAGCGAAATCCGGCACCCTCCTCTCCAGAAGGCCCCGGAGCCGCAGGTCGGACAAGGCATACAGGTACATCCTGTCCCTTGTCAAGACGTACGTAGACCACTTTGATTGGTCGCGTGGATTCGCCCGACTTCCGAGCCCAGCTGCGCGATCACATGAGAGACGCCGGCATGACCGTGGACGACATGCTGGACGCCGCGCGGGCGAGCGATCCCGATGGCTACTCGCGAGAAGCCCTGCGGGCGATGTATGGCGGGGCGCGCCGCTTCCGGTACCGCGCGATGGCGGCGCTGGCCGCGGCGGTCGGGGTGCCGGCCTCCGAGTTCCCGGAGCTCAGGCTGGCCTACGCGCGGTTCCTCATCGACGATCGGGCGCAGGGCCTGGACCGGGCCCTCGAGAACCTTGCCCGGCTCGATCCGAACGGTGAGCTGGACCCCGACCAGGCCGACCCGACCGGGGCCCCGATCCAGGGTCGGCGCGAGGTGCTGGACGACGCGATCCGGAAGGCGCGGTCCCTCGAACGACGCCGAGGCCGCGGTCGCCGAGCCTAGGGGCGAGACTCGCGGCCCGATCCGTCTGCCAGGGCCAGGCGTGGGTCGAGGAACGCGCAGAGCAGGTCCGCCACCAGCATCGTCACCACCACGGCAAGGCAGGAGACGATGACCACTCCCTGCACGACCGGCGCGTCCGAGTGGCTCACCCCGTCGGTCAAGAGCCGGCCCAGGCCCGGCACGTTGAAGACGGTCTCCACGATGACCAGGTTGCCGGCCAGGATCATCCCCATGTCGATCCCCGCCAGGCCCACGATCGGCACGATTCCGGTCCGGGCGGCGTGGCGCCACAGCACGGTCCGCGGCGGGAGGCCGCGGGCCCGGGCCGCGGCCACATAACCGCTCTCCATCTGCTCTCCGACTATCGCCCGGGTGAGCCGGAAGTAGATCGCCGCCAGCGAGACTCCGAGCACCAGGCAGGGGAGGATCAGGGCCGTGAGATGCTCGAACCAGCCTTCGGCGTCGAGATAGGCGCCGACCCCCGGGAGGACCGGGATCAGCGCGCCGCTCCCGGCCGCGAAGCCGAGCATCGCCATGTACCCGAGCCAGAAGACCGGGGCCGAGATAGCCACGAGCGAGGCCCCTCCAAGCGCCCGGTCCAGCGCCCCGCCTCGCCGTCCCGAAGCGGCGACGCCGGCGATGAGCCCCCCGATCAGCCAGACGATGGCGGCACCCGCCATGAGCATCAGCGTCACCGGCAGACGGTCCAGGATCAGCGCTCCCACCTCCGCGTCGGAATAGTGGCTGAAGCCCAGGTCCTGGTGGACGAAAAGGTCACGCATCCAGATCAGGTACTGGACCGCCACGGGCCGGTCGAGGCCGAGCCCGTGGCGGACCGCCTCGACGTCGGCAGGCGACGCGTGGGG
>Ga0065721_10004840_pt1 | contig 19423 bp, 12 predicted proteins | sample Mesricmetagenome_FD_59108 | JGI IMG/M metagenome (GOLD analysis project Ga0065721, IMG submission 59108) | Mesophilic microbial community from rice straw/compost enrichment Sample: eDNA_1 v2 (version 2) | ecosystem: Engineered > Solid waste > Grass > Composting > Bioreactor | place: USA: Davis... | reverse complement strand
CGCCACGGACGGCGTTCTTCTGAAGCCGCTGAACGTCACGAATATCGTGCTGCAGAACTCCTACATCGTCATCATGGCGCTCGGCATGCTGATGGTGATCGTCACCGGCCATATCGACCTGTCGGTCGGATCGGTGGCCGGCTTCATCGGCGGCCTCGCGGGCCTGCTGATGGTCAGCTATGGGATCAACCTGGCGGTCGCCATCGTCATCTGCCTTGCCGTTGGCGCGGTGATCGGCGGCGTCCAGGGCTATTTTGTCGCCTATTTCAAGATACCGTCCTTCATCGTGACGCTCGCGGGCATGCTCGTCTTCCGCGGCTTGATGATCGCGATCCTCGGCAGCCAGGCGATCGGCCCGTTCCCACCGATGTTCCAGAAGCTGTCGTCCGGTTATGTGCTTGAGCTGATCTCGTCGTCGGGCGGGCTCTACATCACGTCCTTCCTGATCGGGCTCGTCCTGGCCGTGATCCTGATCATCCAGAACTTCGCAAGCCGCAAGCGCCGGGTGTCGCACGGCGTCGAGACCGAACCCTTCGGTTTCTTCGTCGCCAAGAACCTCGTCGTTCTCGCCGCCGTCGGTTACATCGCCTACCTGATCTCCTCGCATCGCGGCCTGCCGAACGTGCTGATCATCATGGCAGCCCTGATCGCGGCCTATGGCTTCCTCACGACCCGCACCGTCGTCGGCCGCCAGATCTATGCCGTCGGCGGCAATATCCGTGCTGCCGAACTCTCCGGCATCAAGGCGAACCGGCTGGTGTTCTTCACCTTCGTCAACATGGGCTTCCTGGCCGCACTCGGCGGGCTTGTGGTTGCGGCACGCCTCAACAGCGCCACGCCCAAGGCCGGCGCCGGCTTCGAGCTTGATGTCATCGCGGCCTGCTTCATCGGCGGCGCCTCCGCCTACGGCGGCGTCGGCAAGGTCACGGGTGCCGTCATCGGCGCCTTCCTCATGGGCGTGATGAACAACGGCATGTCGATCCTCGGCATCGGCATCGACTACCAGCAGGTCATCAAGGGGCTCGTGCTTCTCGGCGCCGTCTGCGTGGACGTCTACAACCAGCGCCGCTGATACGCCCCCAGCCTCTCCAACAGAAAAGCCCGGATGTGTTTCGCGTCCGGGCTTTTTCTTTGGCCACGTGATAAGGAGGGCTATCTGCTATCTTCGGGCGTCCAGGCAGCCATCCGACCGAAATGTCGATTTTGTTGACGCTGTGTCGCGGTTGCGCGCCGCCGGCTTTTCTTTCACATGGATGGCTGAGTTCCACGTTGAGGCAGGGCCCCATGACCAGCGGCATCCATCACATCACCGCCATCACCCGGAAGATCCAGGCCAACGTGGATTTCTACGTCGGCTTTCTCGGCCTGCGGCTCGTCAAGCGCACCGCCGGCTTTGAGGATGCGCAGCAGCTTCATCTCTTCTACGGCGACGGCGCTGCCTCGCCCGGATCGCTTGTCACCTTCCTCGCCTGGGAAGACGGGTCGCTCGGGCGCGTCGGACACGGCGCGCCGAGCGAGATCAGCTTTGCGATCGCGCCTGATGCCGTCGGTTTCTGGCTGACGCGGGCACTGAAGTTCAACATCAAGCTCGCCGGGCCGGCACAGGAGTTTGGCGAACCGGTGCTGCGGCTGACGGATCCGGACGGCATCATCGTCAAGCTGGTCGGCGTCGAGGACGACGACAGCCCGTGGGTCTGGTGGCCGGACGGCGGCATTGCGGAAGCAGATGCCATCCGCCGCCTGCGGGGCGCGACGATCCTGTCGGAGAAGCCGGAGGAGACCGCTGATTTCCTCACGCGGCACATGGCCCTGCAGGCAAGCGGCACCGAAGGGTCGATCCAGCGGCTCGTCTCTGATGCCGGCGACATCATCGACGTCCGCAATGCGAGCGGCTTCTGGACCGCTGCACCGGGCACCGGCACCATCGACCATGTCGCGCTTCGCGCACCTGACCGGGCGCAGGTCGAGGCGGTACATAAAGCGCTCGTGGCAGACAATGCCGGCGAGATGAACATGCACGACCGGCAGTATTTCTATTCACTCTATGTGCGCGAGCCGGGCGGCACGCTGATCGAGCTTGCCAGCGACGGACCGGGTTTTGCGACCGACGAGTCGATCGAGACGCTTGGCACGCAGTTGTTCATCCCGAAACACTTCAAGGCCGACCACGACGCGCTGCGCGTGATGCTGCCGCAATTCGGCCTGCCGGGCGAGGAGCGGGTGACCTACCGCGACCTGCCTTTCGTGCATCGCATCCACATGCCGGAAAAGTGGGATGGCTCGACGCTTGTCCTGCTGCACGGNACGGGTGCCAACGAAACGGCGATGCTGCCCTTCGGNCGCAAGGCNGCGCCGAACGCCATGNTGATCGGCATCCGCGGGCGCGCNACGGATGAAGGNTATCCGCGCTTCTTCCGTCGCTTCACCCAGACCACCTTCGACCAGAAGGAAATCAGGTCCGAAGCGGAAGCCTTTGTCGCCTTCGTGGAGGAGCTCGGTCCGGCCTATGGCGTCGACCCGGAGCGTCTTGCCTTCGTCGGTTATTCCAATGGCGGCAACATGATCGGCGCGGTGATGCAGCTTTACCCGAAGCTCATCCGCAAGGCCGTGCTGCTCCGTTCCATGAACGTGCTGGAAGACAGGCCGGCGGTCGATCTCTCCGGCGTCGCCGTCCTTTCGCTCACCGCTACCGATGATTTCTATGCGGCGTTGGCGCCGGAGCTGGAGGAGCGGCTGCAAGACGCCGGTGCGGATCTTACCACCCGCAAGCTCGACGCCAACCATGGCATCGGGCCGGAGGACGAAGACATCACCCGCGCCTGGCTGGTCGAGAAAGGCCTCGGATCAGTCGCCGAAGTGTAGCGCCACGGCATCCACGGCTGCGGCAATATCGGCCTTCACGCCGGAGCGTCGCAGCCCCATTCCGAAGGCCGTGACATTGCCGAGCACGCTGTCAAAGCGGGCACGCCGGCCGGTATGGTTCAGCCGGATCAGTTGGTCTGCACCGGGCCCGACACCGGCGGAGAGTTCCATCACCCGCGGCGCCACGCCAAGCAGCGCTTCCGCCCGCACGCCTTCTGGGAGCTTTACCGCGGTCACGAGGTTGGAGCACTTCGTCAGCTCCACCCAGAGTTCGGCACCCATGGCGGCAAGCGCCGCTCGGGTTGCCCGCGCGGCGCGCACATGCCGGGAAATCATCTGCGGCACGCCTTCAGCTTCGACGCGATCGAGCGCTGCTTCGAATGCAAAGAACTCCAGTGGTGCCGTCGTGCCGGCGAGCGCGCCACGGCCAGTGTCGAGCCAGACCTTCTGGTCGATAAGCGAGAGAATGGAATCCTTTAGGGCACCTTCTTCAGAAATCAGTTTCCATGCGGCCGGGCTGACCGAGAGGGCGGAAAGGCCGGCTGGCCCGGCGAGCGCCTTCTGCGGGCCGATCACGGCAATGTCGATGCCGAGCTGGTCCACGTCGAGCGAATGACCTCCAACGGAGGCAACGGCATCCACCACCGTCACGACGCCGCGGGCGCGAGCCAGCGCGACGATCTCCTCCAGCGGATTGCGGATGCCGCTTGCCGATTCCGCATGCACCAGCGCCAGCACCTTGGTGTCAGGATTGGCATTCAGCGCCGCCTCGACGGCTTCCACCGTGATCGGCCTGGCAGGCTCGGCGGTCACGTCGACCACCTCGGCGCCGGTGCGTCGCATCCAGTTGCCGAACCAGCCGCCATAGAGGCTCGTCACGACATTGATCACCTTCATTCCCGGCCGGCCGAGGCTCGCGGCGACCGCCTCCAGCGCCACCACGGCTTCAGCCTGGATCAGCAACACGTCGTTGCGGGTGTTGAGGATCCTCGCGATCCTGTCCGCGACGGCCCCAAACCGTGCAGGCGGAAAGGCGGGCGTATCGTGCAGGGGGTGCCAAAGCTCAGGGCTCATGCGAATGTCCTTGGGGTGTTTGTATTCTCAGTCGGGGTACGGCGGAAACCAGCGCCCTTGCCGCGGTCGATTGCGGGTTGCCGATCACCTGCCGTGCCGGACCCGTCTCAACCAGCCGCCCACCGTCCATCACGGTGATCCGGTGGGAAACGGCCCGAAGCACGGCGAGGTCGTGCGACACGAAGAGATATGCGATATCGCGTTCGCGCTGCAACTCCACCAGAAGTTCGAGCACCTTGCCACGGATCGAGACATCGAGCGCCGAGACTGCCTCATCGAGCACGATCAGCGCCGGATCGGTGGCGATGGCCCGTGCAATCGCGATCCGCTGGCGCTGACCACCCGAGACATCCCGGATAGAGCGATCTGCCAGGTTGGCCTGCAAGCCGACCCGGTCGAGCAGTTCGGCGATCTTTCGCGGGCGGTCGCTCTTTGGAACGATCTCGTGGATCCGGAGGGGATCATCGAGCACCGAGCCGACCGTCGCGCGCGGATTAAAGGCCCCGAGCACGTCTTGGAACACCATCTGGATTTTGGCACGGCGGCGGCGAAGGTCTTTGCCGGATAACGCCAGCCAATCCTCACCCGCAAACCGGATAGAGCCGCCATCTGACGGCAACAGCCGCATCACGATGCGCGCAAGCGTCGACTTGCCGCTGCCAGATGCACCGGCGAGCCCTAGCGTCTGTCCCGGATCCAGGGTGAGCGAGACACCATCCAGTGCCGTGACATCGCGGCCGCCGGACCGGAAATGCTTCGACAGGTTGTTGATCTCCAGCAGCGTCACGTCGCGGCCTCTTCGACCAGCGGTGGCGAGGTGAGATCGAGATGGCTCTGAAGAAGCGTTCTTGTGTAGCCTTGCGCAGGCGCAGCAAGCAGGCTTGCGGTTGGCCCGGCCTCCACCAGCCGTCCATCCTTGAAGATCGCAACCCGGTCCGCAAAGCCTGAGGCCAGCGCAATGTCATGGGTGATGAAGATGAGCGTCATTTGCGCGTCGCGCACCAGGTCGTCGAGCAGGGCGACGATCTCCGCCTGCACCACGACATCGAGCGCGCTCGTGGCTTCGTCGGCAATCAGGATCTTCGGTTTGGCGGCAAGCGCGGCCGCGATCGCCACCCGCTGGCGCTGCCCGCCGGACAGCTGGTGCGGATATGCCCGCAACACCCGGTCCGCCTGCGCAATGCGCACCCGTTCCAGCATATCCTGCGCCCGCTCCAAGGCCTGCTTCCAGCCGAGGTCGAGGTGCTGCCTCGCACCCTCCGCTACCTGTTCGCCGATTGTCAGCACGGGATTGAGGCTGGAGGACGGGTCCTGGAAAACGAAACCCAGATCGCGACCGGGACGGGGTGGCGTTCCGCCTGTCCATTGAATCTCGCCGGTCAGGTGGGTGCGGGGCGGCAGGAGCCCGGCCAGTGTCCGAGCCAGCGTGCTTTTGCCCGAGCCGCTTTCACCGATGATCGCCAGCCGTCCACCGGCCTCGATATCGAGGGTGACGTGCGCCAGCGCAGGGTTCGGCTGATCGCGATAGGTAACACTGAGGTCGCGGATTTGGCAAAGCGTGCTCATGCAGCAAGCCTCCCGCGGCCAATCGTCTTCGTCAGCCCTTCGCTGAAGAGATAGACGGCGACGACCGTCACCACCAGCGCGATGCCGGGGAAGATGGAGAGTGAAGGCGAGGAGCGCAGCACGTTGCGCCCTTCGGCGATCATCGAGCCCCAGGTAACCACGTTCGGGTCGCCGAGCCCGAGGAAGGAGAGGGCGGCTTCGGTGAGGATCGCTGCCGCGACGATGATCGCCGAAAGCGCCAGCACTGGCGGCAGGGCATTGGGCAGGATTTCCCGCAGCGCGATCTCGGCGGGATGCATGCCGATGACGCGCGCCGAGGCCACATAGTCCCGCTCGCGGATCGACAGCACTTGTGCACGCGTCAGCCGCGCCGGATCGGCCCAGGCGCCGAGCGCGATCGCAATCACCACCACTGGCACGGAGGCGCCGATGACGCTGACGAAGGCGAGCGCCAGCAGGAAACTCGGCACGATCTGGAAGGCATCGACCACCCGCATCAGCGCTTCATCCACCAGCCCGCCGGCAAAACCCGCCGTCAAGCCCACGCAGAGGCCGATTGCAAGCGCCGCCAGCGCAGCCGCAATCCCGACCGCAAGGGAGGTGCGCGTGCCATGGATGATGCCGGCCAGCACATCGCGACCGAGCCGGTCGGTGCCGAGCGGAAAGGATGGATCGGTGAATGGGGCCAGCAGCGGCCGCGCGGCAATGCTCAACGGATCACCCGGCGACAGCACCGGCGCGAAGATCGCGACCAGCGCCAGCAGAACCAGGATGCCCAGCCCGATCGCGCCTTCGGGCGAGCCGATGAGGTTACGGACAAGCCTCATCCGGCGCTCTCCGAAGCGCCAACGCGCGGGTCGAGCGCGGCATAAACGAGATCAACGATGAGGTTGACGCAGATCACCAGCACGGCGCTGACGACGATGATGCCCATCAGCAGCGGCGCGTCGCGGCCGCCGACCGCTTCCTGTGCGAGGCGCCCGAACCCCGGGATCGCAAAGATGCTCTCGATCACGACGCTGCCGCCAAGCATCGCGGCGGACTGCAGGCCGAGCATGGTAACGAGCGGCAGCAGCGCGTTGCGCGCCACATGGCGCAGCACGATGCGCGAGCGCGACAGGCCCTTGGATCTGGCAAAGACCACGAAATCCAGCTGCCAGGCTTCCGCCATGCCGGAGCGCATGACGCGCAGGAACAGCGCCATGTAGATCAGCGCCAGCGCGCCGACCGGCAAGACGAGATGGCGGGTGATGTCGAGCGCGCGGGCAAGTCCCCCCTTGCCGGAGGCGATCGTCTCGATGCCGGAGGTCGGGAGCCAGCGGAGCTGCACGGCAAAGACGATCGAAAGCACGAGCCCCAGCCAGAAGCTCGGGATCGCGTAGAGAATCAGGGAAACGGTTGAAAGTGTTCGATCCACTGCACTTTCCGGCTTTGCGCCCGCGACAATCCCAAGCGCGGATCCGAGCCCGAAGGAGATCGCCGTGGCGCTGCCCATCAAAAGCAGGGTGTTCGGCAGCCGTTCCAGGATGAGGTCGAGCACCGGCCGGTCGAAGGCGATCGACCAGCCGAGATCGAATGTTGCGAGCGACGAGACATAGACCCACAGCCGCGCCATCATCGACTGGTCGAGGCCATACGCCTGCCGCAGCGCCTGCGCCACCGTCGCGTCGCCGCCGCCGATCGACAGCAGATAGGCATCAACGGCATCGCCCGAAGCACTTTCCAGCAGCCCGAACGTCAGGATCACGACGATCAGCAGCACCGGAATGCTGCTGATCGCACGTCGTCTGATCAATCGAATGGCACGGTTCACGCTGCGGAAAGCCTCAAGGACTCAGGTCTCGGTCCCGCAGGCTATCACGATTGCAGCGCCGTATCCGCCCAGTTCGAGACCGCCCAGCGCGGATTGTTGGAGACGTTCTCAACCGTGTCGCGCGCCACCGTGATGAAGCCCCATTCGGCGACATTGATCAGTGGCAGGTCCGTCGCGACGAGCTTCTGGAACTCCTTGTAAAGCTCGGTGCGGGCAGCCGTATCGACGGTTTCCGCCGCCTTGGCGATGATCTCGTCCAACTGCGGATTGGCATAACCGCCCTGGTTGGAGAAGGGCACGCCGGCCGGCGTCCCGGATTTCACGAGGATGGTCGTCGAAATCGCCGGATCGCCACGGAACACCGGCGGCGCAACCGCGAGGTCGAAGTCATGGTCGGTATAGACCGCCTTCTGGTGCGCGGCCGAATCCGCATTCACCAGTTGCGCATCAATGCCGACCGCCGCCAGCGCCTGGCGCAGATAGGCGCCGAATTGCTTCGTTTCGTTGAAGTAGGGGGCCGGCCGCAGCTTCAGTGAAAAGCGCGTGCCGTTCGCGTCCTTCTTGTAGCCGGCCTCGTCGAGCAGCGCGTTGGCCTTGTCGACATCGAAGTCGTAGGTCGGCACGCTTGCGTCATAAAACTCCGGCGCGTTCTTCGGCACCGGCCCGGTGGATGCCGCGGCGTAGCCGAGGAAGATCGTGTCGACAACGAACTTCCTGTCGATTGCGTGGGCGATCGCCTGGCGAACCTTCAGGTCGGCCAGTTCCTTGCGTCGATGGTTGATCTCCACCACAAGCTGGTACGTCAGCGCCTCGTAGCCCTTGGAGATCACCTTGATGCCCGGCACCTTGGAAATACGGTCGAGGTCGGTCAGCGGCACGGCGGAAAAGGCGGCAAGCTGGATCTCCTCGGCCTCCAGGGCAGCCCCCGCACCGGCGCGGTCCGGCAGCACGCGGAAGATCACCTCGTCGAGCTTCGGCTCGCCCTTGTTCCAGTAGTTCTCGTTCTTCGTCAGGCGGTAATATTCGCCGGGCTTGTATTCGGCAAACTTGAACGGCCCGGTGCCGACCAGCTTCACATTCGCCGGGTTGGTGGCAATGTCTGTGCCTTCGTAAAGATGCTTCGGCACGACGCTGGAGACGACCGGCAATGCGTTGCGGATCAGCTGCAGCGGGGTCGGCTTGGAGAAGCGGAAGATCGCCGTCGTGTCATCCGGCGTATCGACAGCTTCGAGGCTGGCAAAAACCAGGCGGCCGAGGTTCTGCAACGGCTTCCAGATACTGAGGGCCGAGAAGGCGACATCGGCGGAGGTAAACGGCTTGCCGTCATGCCACGTCACGCCTTCGCGGAGCTTGAAGGTCACCGACTTGCCGTCCTCCGATCCTTCCCAGGACGTGGCCAGCCGAGGCGCAAGACCATCCTTGCCCTCGAACGAGGCTTCGGCGAGCGGTTCGATCACCTTGCTCGCCACGAAGAACACGCCGTTCGAGGCAACGATCGCGGGATTGAGGTTCTTCGGCTCCGAATCGGCCGCGACCACCAGCCGGCCACCGCTCGCCGCATCCTGGGCGAAGGCGAAGGTCGGCAGCGCGGTCGATGCCAGCAGGGCAGAGCCCGCCTGCAAAAGCGTGCGTCGGGAAAGGGTGGCGATCGTCATGGGTCTCTCCTGATCCTGTCTGATCTCGTTCGTGCCACGATACTGACAGCGAAACGCGGTGTCGCACAGGCAGGAAATTTCACAACAGCAGCTTTGGGAACATTTTTCACCTCAGCCGGCCTTCCGGTTGAAATCGCTAAACTGCACTCCGGCACTGCGATCGACTGCAATGTGTACACATCAACGTGCTCCAGCGGCGTTTGCAGCAGTATTCTTCGCTCTTGACGTTCGTCATGTATGCATGGATGCTGCCGGTTAATGCCTGGCTGGAGGAAGCGCCGGGCTCATCATCGGCTTGGGAGGAACCACCAATGGCTAAGAATTTGACCCAGATCCTGAAGGAGAAGGGCAACACCGTCGAGATGCTGCGCAACTCGCGCATTGGCATGTATATCTACCCGGTGGTGGCGCCGGAATTTTCCAACTGGCGCTCCGAGCAGCAGGCATGGCGCCATTCGGCCGTACTCTTCGACCAGTCGCACCACATGGACGAGCTGATCGTTGAAGGACCGGACGCCGAAAAATTCCTGGAAGGCTTGGCGATCAACAGCTTCGCCAATTTCGACACCAACCGCGCCAAGCATTACGTGCCGGTCACGCCCGCCGGCCATGTCATCGGCGACATGATCATTTTCCGCGAGCGGCAGGACAAGTTCGTGCTTGTCGGTCGCGCGCCGACCGCCAACTGGCTGCGCTACAACGCTTCGCTCGGCAAGCACGATGTGAAGCTGACGCATGACCCCCGCTCGCCCTCGCGTCCGGATGGCAAGGAGGTCAATCGCGTGCATTACCGCTTCCAGATCCAGGGGCCTGACGCTCCGAAGATCTTCGAGCAGATGAATGGCGGGCCGATCCCGGACATCAAGTTCTTCCATGTCGACTGGATCAATATCGGCTCCAAGAAGGTGCAGGCGCTGCGCCACGGCATGGCCGGCGCTCCCGGGCTTGAAGTTTGGGGTCCCTATGCCGAAAAGGACGAGGTGCGCGACATCATCGTCAAGGCCGCCAAGGATGCCGGCGTCGATCTCTACCTCGTTGGCGCGCGCGCCTATTCCACCAATACGCTCGAATCCGGCTGGATCCCGTCGCCGTTGCCGGCCATCTATACCGGTGATGAGCTGCAGGGTTATCGCGACTGGCTGACGGAAGACAGCTATGAGGCCACCGGCTCCATCGGCGGCAGCCTCGTCTCGGACAATATCGAGGACTACTACGTCACCCCGTACGAGCTAGGTTACGGCATCTATATCAAGTTCGACCACGACTTTGTCGGCCGCGCTGCGCTGGAAGCCATGAAGGGCAAGCCGCACCGCAAGAAGGTGACGTTTGAGTGGAATGCGGAAGACGTGATGAAGGTGATCGCGTCCAATTTCGTGCCGGGCGAGCAGCCCTACAAGTGGATCGACCTTCCGCAGCCGAACTATGCCTCCTCCAGCGCCGATCGCATCATGCTCGGTGACCGTCTCGTCGGCATGTCGATGTTCAACGGCTACAGCTACAACGAGCGTTGCATGCTGTCGCTCGGCGTCGTTGATCCGGACATCAAGGAAGGTGATGTGCTGACGCTGATCTGGGGCGAGCCGAACGGCGGCACGGACAAGACCTCGATCGAGAAGGGCCACAAGCAGGCGGAAATCCGCGTGCGCGTTTCGCCGACGCCTTATGCCCGCGAGGCACGCGAAAACTACGCCGAAAGCTGGCGCACCCGGAAGGTCTGACAAAGCGGCGCAAGCACTTGGAGCGGCCTTGTCTCGGCAGGGCCGCTCATTCTTGCGTGTTGGCGAGGCTAGTGCTGCTTGTCGCCTGCGCTCTTGCCGTCGGAGCTCGTGGCGCGTTCCTCGAAACGGTCTGCACCTTTGGCAAGGTCGGAGCCTTTTTGTGCTTCGACCTTCTTTTCTTCCCGGCGCGATTCCTGTTTCAGCCCGCGGGCGGATTCGCGCCCCTTTTCGCTCGGTGCCTGCTCGATTGCCATGATGGTCTCCTCCGTGTGGTAACGCAGGGAAACACGCCAGGGTACTCGGTTGTTCCGCCGCTTGCATCCAATGGTTTTCCGTTGTCAATGCGCTGGCAACACCTATAAGCTCACCGTACGCGCATCAGGAATACAGCATGTTCCGACTCACGGAGTTCACCGACCTCGATCTGCATCAGCTGTTCAACGTTTCTCCAAATCCATATGTGATCATGGACCCGGAGCTTCGCATCGTGGGCATGAACGACGCCTACCTCGCGGTGACCAACAGGACGCGCCAAGAGCTGGTCGGCCGCAACATGTTCGACGCGTTTCCGAGCGATCCGGCCTCTGCCTCGAACCGCATGCTGCGCCAGTCCTTTGCCAAGGTGCTGGCGACCGGCGAGGTCGACCATCTGCCGCTCATCCCTTATCCGATCGCCGGTGCCGACGGGCAGATGCAGGAGCGTTTCTGGAGCGCCACCCANAGCCCNATGAAGAACTCGGCGGGCGAGATCGTNTTCATCCTGCAGCATACCGTCGACGTGACCGACATCCACCGCCTGCGCAGNCGGCTTGTGGACGGTGGTTCGCTTCAGGCCGAAACGGATGTCCTGCGTCGCGTCGATGCCGTGGTGGGGCAGAATGCTGCGCTCGAAGCCGAGCGGGAATATCTCCGGACGTTGTTTGAACAGGCGCCGGGCTTCATGGCGGTGTTGCGGGAGCCGGATCACCGATTCCAGATTGCAAACAGCACCTACCGGCAGTTGGTCGGCCGCGAGGACCTTATCGGCCGCACCGTTCGCGAGGCTCTGCCGGATCTTGTCGGCCAGGGCTTCTACGAGCTTCTCGACCAGGTCTACAGGTCTGGCGTGCCCTACAGTGCCCATGCGGCGCGCGTCCTGCTCCGGCCGAAACCGGATCATATGCCGGAGGAACACTTCGTCGACTTCGTCTACCAGCCGATCCGCAACCAGGAGGGCAATGTCACCGGCATCTTCGTGCAGGGGCATGACGTCACCGAGCTTCGCCGGGCGCAGGAGGCGGCGAGGAAGAACGAATACCGCTTCCGGACGCTGGCGCAATCCTTGCCAAACCATGTCTGGACCGCATCGCCGGATGGACGGGTTCAGTGGTGCAACGACCAGATCCTAGCCTATAGCGGCCTCACCTCCTTCTATTTCGACGCCGAAGTCCGTTCCGGCATCGTGCATCCAGATGATAACCCGAATGTCGAGATGCGCTGGAACGAGGCCCTGCGCACCGGCAGGACCTTCGAGACCGAACTTCGCGTGCGGCGTCACGATGGTGTTTACCGCTGGTTCCTCAGCCGCGCTGTCCCGGTGTCGAATGCCCAGGGCGAGATCGAGTTCTGGGTCGCCACCAACACCGATATCGAGGACCAGAAGAACACCGAAACCCACCTCACCAATCTCGCGGAAACGCTGGGGCATCGCGTCGAGGAGCGGACGATCGAGCTCGAAAGGACGCAGGAGGTCCTGCGCCAGAGCCAGAAGATGGAAGCGATCGGCAACCTGGCCGGCGGCATCGCCCACGACTTCAACAACCTGCTGCAGGTGGTGACCGGCAACCTTCAGCTGCTCAGCCGCGAGCTCGCCGGCAACGCGACCGCGGAGCGGCGCATCAACAGCGCGCTTGCCGGAGCGTCCCGCGGTGCTCGGCTTGCCTCGCAACTCCTGTCCTTCGGTCGGCGGCAGCCGCTGTCACCCAAGGTCGTCAACCTCAGCCGGCTCATCCGCGACATGGATCATCTGCTGCGGCGCAGCCTCGGCGAGGCGATCGAGATCGACACGATTGTCGCTGGCGGCTTGTGGAACACGCTGGTGGACACGAGCAATGTCGAGAACGCGCTGCTCAACCTCGCCATCAATGCCCGCGACGCGATGAACGGGCAGGGCAAGCTCACCATCGAACTCGGCAACGCCTATCTCGATGACGAATATGCCCGCCGCACCTTCGATGTCGAAGCCGGGCAATATGTCATGCTCGCCGTTTCCGACACCGGCACGGGCATGACGCCGGACATCCTCGCCAAGGTTTTTGATCCCTTCTTTACCACCAAGCCGGAAGGCAAGGGGACCGGCCTTGGCCTTTCCATGGTCTATGGTTTCGTCAAGCAGTCCGGCGGCCACATCAAGATCTACAGCGAACCCGGCAACGGCACGACGGTGCGGATCTACCTGCCGCGCGCGATGGAGGAAGAGGACGTCACCGTCGAAAACAGCAATGCGCCCGCCACCGGCGGCAGCGAAACCGTTCTGGTCGTCGAGGATGACGATGCCGTGCGCGACATCACCGTCAGCCTGCTCACCGAACTCGGCTACCGCGTCTTGAAGGCGAGGGACGCCGATAGCGGCCTTGCCATCGTCGAAAGCGGCGTGCCGATAGACCTCCTGTTCACTGATGTCGTCATGCCCGGCCGCCTGAAGAGCAGCGACTTGGCGCGCAAGGCCAAGGAACGGCTGCCGCGTCTCGCGGTCCTCTTCACCTCCGGCTATACGGAAAACTCGATCGTCCATGGCGGGCGGCTTGATGCCGGCGTCAACCTGTTGAGCAAGCCCTACACCCGGGAGACTTTGGCCCGGAAGATCCGTCAGGTGCTCGAGCAGACGCGCGAGGCGAGCATCTGGAGCTGGAAGAAAGAGGGTGGGCCGGCAGCGGCCGCATCAGGAGCTCCAGCCGCTCAGGCGGCACGGCCAATCCGCGTCCTGCTTGTCGAGGACGAGGCGCTGATCCGCATCTCGACGGCCGATTTCCTCCAGGATGTCGGCATGGTGGTGGTGGATGCCGGTTCGGCCAATGAGGCGATCGGCGCCTGCGGCGACCAGCCGGTCGATATCCTGGTGACGGATGTCCACCTGCCGGAGATGAGCGGGCTCGATCTGGCGCTGAAGCTGCGGGAAACCTATCCGGCGCTTCCGGTGATCTTCGCCACCGGCGACCGCAACGTTCCGGGCGCGGAAAACGTCCAGGCGATGGAACTGCTCATCAAACCCTATGACTACAGCCAGCTGGAAAGCCGCATCCGTTCCATGGTCGCCGCGGCAAGAGCCTGATCCGCCGGGATCAGGCTCCGCATGCTTGTCTCAGATCCGGCCTTCGGCGCCGACGATCACGTTGGTCAGGCTGCCGGTTGCCGGAAACAGCGGGATCAGGCAGGCCTGCAGCGCATGGTAGAGGTCGCCCTTGCCGGGGAACAGCGTGTGCGCCGGAACCAGGTCCTCCGTCAGTTCCTCATGCCAGCCGCCATGTCTGTGGTCGATGAAGCGGTTGGCGATCGTGCCCCAGATCAGCCGGTAGCTGTCCTCGTAGAAGCTGTCGGTCGGCAGGTGTTCGTTGAGGAAGTGGGCGGCACCCGCCGCCTCGCACATCGGCCACCACAGCTTGTTGGTCTTGGCCGGCTTGTCGTCCCAGTCGAGCGTATAGAAGAAGCCGCCCTTCGCCTTGTCCCAGCCCAGTGACATGGCCTGCACGAACAGCGATTTTGCAGCATCCGGCATCCAGGCCTGCGTCTTGCCGCCGAGCGCCCAGAGCTGCAGCAGGAGGCGTGACCATTCCAGCGAGTGGCCGGGCGTCGTGCCGGCCGGGCGGAACATCTCGTCGGGGTGGTAATAATTCTTGTCGATCACCCAGTTGCGGTCGAAATGCTCGGCCACGCGGAACCCGACGCTTCCGGCGCAACGGCGAATGACGAGATCGGCGACGCTTTCCGCCTTATCCAGATAGCTCTTTTCGCCGGTCGCCTCGTAGGCTGCCATCAGCGCTTCGGTCAGGTGCATGTTGGAATTCTGGCCGCGGTAGCTGCCGCCATCGATCGGCGACCAGTCGCGGGCGAATTCCTCCGCGATCGCGCCATGCTGCGCTTCCCAGAAGCGCGTTTCCAGCACCTCAGTGATATCGGCCAGCATCTTGTCCGCCAGCGGGTGGCCGGCAACCTTTGCCGAGGAGGCGGCAAGCAACACGAAGGCGTGGCCGTAACCCTGCTTGTTGGAGTCGACCGGGCCGTCGTCATTCACCTGCCAGAAATAGCCGCCATGCTGGCCGTCACGGTGGTGCTCCCAAAGATGGCGCATGCCGTGGTTGATCATCTCGCCGGCGCCGGGGCGGCCGAGCAGGTAGGCAATCGAGAAGCAATGCACCATGCGGGTTGATGAATGGATGCCGCGCGTGGGGTTGGCGCCGCCGATCGGCGCGCCGGTTTCATCTAGGTCGAAGAAGCCACCCTTGGGGTTTACCGCCTTGTACTGGAAGAAATCGAAGAGGCCGTCCGCCTGATCCAGGAGCCAGCGCCGATGGTAGGGGAGGCTCGCCCAATTGGATGTCGTCTGGCTGTTGTCGCTCATGCAAAAACCTCTCCGTCGCTCATGCTCTCACGTCTTCACAAAGCCTATACCCATCGGCCCGTCACCTGTCATGGCAAATCCATTTCCAGCCACAGGCACGCGCCGTTTGCATTGACATAAAGATATGTTTATGTCCTTATCGCCTAATTGAATCGATGAGGACTTCCCAATGTTTGACCAATTGTTCGGCCCGGAAGCGGCACAACGCGACGGAAACGAGATATTGGCAGCGTTGCAGGCTGCGGCGCGTGAGCGGATCCTGGTGATCGACGGCGCCATGGGCACCGAGATCCAGCAGCTTGGCTTTGGCGAAGACCATTTTCGCGGCGAGCGTTTTGCTGGCTGCGCCTGCCACCAGCAGGGCAACAACGACCTGCTCATCCTGTCGCAGCCGCAGGCGATCGAAGACATCCATTATCGCTACGCCAGGGCCGGCGCGGATATCATCGAAACCAACACCTTCTCGTCGACCCGCATCGCGCAGGCCGATTACCAGATGGAGAACGCCGTCTACGACCTCAACCGCGACGGTGCGCGGCTCGCCCGCCGCGCCGCCATCCGGGCGCAGAAGGAAGACGGCCGTCGCCGTTTCGTCGCTGGCGCCATCGGCCCGACCAACCGCACGGCCTCGATCTCCCCGGACGTCAACAATCCCGGTTACCGGGCGGTGACATTCGATGACCTGCGCCTTGCCTATGCCGAACAGATCGACGGTCTGATCGACGGCGGCGCCGACATCATCCTCATCGAAACCATCTTCGACACGCTGAACGCCAAGGCGGCGATCTTCGCCTGCGCCGAACGTTTCGAAGCCAAAGGCCTGCACCTGCCGGTGATGATTTCCGGCACGATCACCGACCTCTCAGGCCGAACGTTGTCGGGGCAGACGCCGTCCGCCTTCTGGTATTCGGTGCGCCACGCCAATCCTTTCACGATCGGCCTCAACTGCGCGCTCGGCGCGGACGCCATGCGGCCGCACCTGCAGGAACTGTCGGGCGTTGCCGATACCTTCATCTCGGCCTATCCGAATGCCGGCCTGCCGAACGAGTTCGGCCGCTACGACGAAACGCCGGACGATATGGCCCGCCAGATCCGCGGTTTCGCCGAAGAAGGCCTCGTCAATGTCGTTGGCGGCTGCTGCGGCTCGACGCCCGAGCATATCAAGGCGATCGCCGATGCCGTCGCCTCCTTCAAGCCGCGCGAAGTGCCGGAGCACAAGCCATTCATGGCGCTGTCGGGCCTTGAACCCTTCGTCTTCACCAAGGACGTACCCTTCGTGAATGTTGGCGAACGCACCAACGTCACCGGCTCGGCAAAATTCCGCAAGCTCATCACCGCCGGCGACCTCACCGCCGCACTGGCAATCGCCCGCGACCAGGTCGAGAACGGTGCCTCCATCATCGACATCAACATGGATGAAGGGCTGATCGATTCCGAGAAGGCGATGGTCGACTTCGTCAACCTCATCGCCGCCGAGCCGGACATCGCCCGCGTCCCGCTGATGCTCGATTCCTCCAAGTTCGAGATCATGGAAGCCGGGCTCAAATGCGTGCAGGGCAAGGCGGTGGTGAACTCCATCTCCATGAAGGAGGGCGAGGAAAAGTTCATCGCCCAGGCGAAGCTGCTGCGCAACTATGGCGCCGCCGTCGTCGTCATGGCCTTCGACGAGCAGGGCCAGGCGGACACCTATGAGCGCAAGGTCGCAATCTGCGAACGCGCCTACAAGCTCCTGACCGAAGAGGCCGGCTTCCCGCCGGAAGACATCATCTTCGACCCGAATATCTTCGCCGTGGCCACCGGCATCGAGGAACACAACAACTATGGCGTCGCCTTCATCGAGGCGACCCGGACGATCCGCGAGCGCATGCCGCTCGTGCATGTCTCGGGCGGTGTCTCCAACCTGTCCTTCTCGTTCCGCGGCAATGAGCCGGTACGCGAAGCCATGCACGCCGTCTTCCTGTATCATGCCATCCAGGCCGGCATGGACATGGGCATCGTCAATGCGGGCCAGCTCGCGATCTACGAAAACATCGAGCCGGAACTGCGCGAGGCCTGCGAGGATGTCGTCCTCAACCGCCGTGACGACGCCACCGAACGGATGCTGGAAATCGCCGAGCGTTTCCGCGGCTCAGGCAGCAAGGAAGCCAAGGCCCAGGATCTCGCATGGCGCGAATGGCCGGTCGAAAAGCGCCTGTCGCATGCGTTGGTCAACGGCATCACCGAGTTCATCGAAGCCGATACGGAAGAAGCCCGCCAGACTGCGGAGCGCCCGCTCCACGTCATCGAAGGCCCGCTGATGGCCGGCATGAATGTCGTCGGCGACCTGTTCGGCTCGGGCAAGATGTTCCTGCCGCAGGTGGTGAAGTCGGCCCGCGTCATGAAGCAGGCGGTCGCCGTGCTCCTGCCTTACATGGAAGAGGAAAAGCGCCTCAATGGCGGCGACCAGAAGAAGGCGGCCGGCAAGGTGCTGATGGCGACCGTCAAGGGCGATGTCCACGACATCGGCAAGAACATCGTCGGCGTCGTGCTCGCCTGCAACAACTATGAGATCATCGATCTCGGCGTCATGGTGCCCTCGACCAAGATCCTGGAAACGGCGATCGCGGAAAAGGTCGACATCATCGGCCTGTCCGGCCTCATCACGCCGTCGCTCGACGAGATGGTGCATGTCGCCTCCGAAATGGAGCGCCAGGGTTTTGACATCCCGCTCCTGATCGGCGGGGCGACCACGAGCCGCGTCCATACGGCCGTGAAGATCCATCCGCGTTACGACCGCGGCCAGGCAATCTACGTCAATGATGCGAGCCGTGCCGTTGGCGTCGTCTCTGCCCTGCTTTCGCCGGAGCAGAAGCCGGCTTATGTCAGCGGCATCCAGGCAGAATACGCCAAGGTGGCGGCCGCCCATGCCCGCTCGGAAGCGGAGAAGACGCGTCTTCCCATCGCACGCGCTCGCGCCAATGCCGAAAAGCTTGACTGGGGAACCTACCAGCCGACCAGGCCGCAGTTCCTCGGCACCAGGGTGTTTGAAACTTACGACCTTGCGGAACTGGCGAAATACATCGACTGGACGCCGTTCTTCCAGACCTGGGAGCTGAAGGGCCGTTTCCCCGCCATCCTCGAAGACGAGAAGCAGGGCGAGGCTGCGCGGCAGCTTTATGCCGATGCGCAGGCCATGCTTGCGAAGATCATCGAGGAGAAGTGGTTCCGTCCGCGTGCGGTCATCGGCTTCTGGCCGGCCAACACGGTCGGTGATGACATCCGTCTTTATGCCGATGACAACCGCGACAGGGATCTTGCGACCTTCTTCACGTTGCGTCAGCAGTTGTCGAAGCGCGATGGCCGCCCGAACGTCGCATTGTCGGATTTCGTGGCCCCGGCCGCGTCCGGCGTGCGCGACTATGTCGGCGGTTTCGTGGTGACCGCCGGCATCGAGGAAGTGGCGATTGCAGAACGCTTCGAGCGCGCCAATGACGATTATTCGTCGATCCTGGTGAAGGCTTTGGCGGACCGGTTCGCCGAAGCATTCGCGGAATGCATGCACGAGCGGGTGCGCAAGGAGTTCTGGGGTTACGCTCCGAACGAAGCCTTCTCGGCCGATGAACTGGTCAACGAAGCTTATGGCGGCATCCGACCGGCGCCCGGTTACCCGGCGCAGCCCGACCACACGGAAAAGGCGACGCTGTTCCGCCTGCTTGATGCGACCGCCACGACCGGCGTGGAACTGACGGAAAGCTACGCCATGTGGCCCGGCTCCTCCGTCTCGGGCCTCTATATCGGCCACCCCGCATCCTATTACTTTGGCGTCGCCAAGGTGGAGCGCGACCAGGTCGAGGACTATGCCGCACGCAAAGGCATGGAGGTCGCGGAAGTCGAGCGCTGGCTCGGTCCGGTGCTGAACTACGTGCCGGCGCGGGCCGAGCAGGTGATCGACGACGCGGCCTGAACGTGGACAATTGCGCGGGTCGCTTGAGCCTGTTCAAGCACTTAGCACGATTTTCATCCCCGCCTTTTCGGCACCCTTTATTCTGTGCCTGCTTCCGTCGCCGGAGTGTTTCGCGAGACGTTCGCGGGCAGGCGGGAGCCGGCGCTCATCCTTCAAACCGTAACGTGCGGGGAGGGGATGAGAGGTGAAAGCCAT
>Ga0065721_10002425_pt1 | contig 19424 bp, 17 predicted proteins | sample Mesricmetagenome_FD_59108 | JGI IMG/M metagenome (GOLD analysis project Ga0065721, IMG submission 59108) | Mesophilic microbial community from rice straw/compost enrichment Sample: eDNA_1 v2 (version 2) | ecosystem: Engineered > Solid waste > Grass > Composting > Bioreactor | place: USA: Davis... | reverse complement strand
ACGGAAGTGAGGACACCGGAACGCACCAGGAAGGTACCCAGCAGACTCAGGGAAAAGGTGAAGATGGCCAGGAGGATGGTCCAGCTCTTGAACATCCCGCGTTTTTCCGTCACTGCGAGGGAGTGAATCAACGCCGTCCCTACCAGCCACGGAAGGAAGGAGGCATTTTCCACCGGGTCCCAGAACCACCAGCCGCCCCAACCCAGCTCGTAGTAGGCCCACCAGCTGCCCAGTGCAATCCCCACCGTCAGGAAGCCCCACGCCATGTTGGCCCAAGGCCGCGACCAGCGCGCCCAGGCGCTGTCGAGCCGACCGGCCATCAAGGCAGCAATGGCAAACGCGAAGGTCGCACTGAAGCCCACATAGCCCATGTAGAGTACCGGTGGGTGGATAATCAGACCAATATCCTGCAGCAGTGGATTAAGATCGCTGCCCTCCTGCGGCGCCAGGGGCAGGATGCGTTCGAAGGGGTTAGACGTGAAGATCATAAACAGCAGGAAGCCGAGCCCGACAAATCCCATCACCGAAAGCACCCGGGCCTGCATGTCCAGCGGAAGGCTCTTACTGAACATGGCAATGGCCAGCGTCCAGCCCGCCAGCATCAATACCCACAACAGCAGGGATCCCTCATGCCCACCCCAGACCGCGCTGATCTTGAAGTAGACGGGCANCAGGCTATTGGAGTTAGACGACACATAGGCCACGGAGAAGTCGTCGTTGACAAAGGCATAAACGAGACACAGGAAAGCAATGACGATCAGCACGAAGAAGCCGGTCGCCAGAGAGCGCCCGGTCAGCATCAACAGCTGATTACCGGATTGAGCACCGAGCAGCGGCAGCGTGGTCAGTGCCAGTACAACAAACAGCGCCAGGATGAGGGCAAACTGCCCTAACTCAGGAATCATAGGTCATCCCCTTGCAGCTGGCCTGGTGTTCACCCTTGTCCTTCATGGCTTCAGCTACTTCCGGCGGAACGTAGTTTTCNTCGTGCTTGGCCAGGACTTCGGTNGCTTCAAATACACCCGCATCATTGATCATGCCNTTGACGACCGCCGCTTCNCCTTCGGCGAAGAGGTCCGGCAGGATGCCGCTGTAGGTTACCGGCACATCGGCACCGCCATCAGTAATCACNAAGCTCACCAGCAGGCTGTCAGAAGCACGGCTCACGCTGCCCGGTTTAACGCAGCCACCAGCACGGATCCGGGTATTCTGGGGCACCTCACCGGCCGCTATTTTGCTGGGGGGATAGAAAAGATTGATGTTTTCCCGCAGCGCATAGGCCATCAGCCCAATGGCGAGACTGGAGAACACCACAATGAAGAGCACAATAATCAGACGTTGCTTACGCACGGGATGCATGACGGTTCCACTTCTTAATCAGGATTTCTGTTAGCGATACGCTGCTGTCGGGCCTGTTCGCGCACGAAGCGGCGGCGTTGTAACAGGGGGCTGGCCAGCAGGTAAGCGAGTACGGCAAAGGTGATTCCATAGGCCGCCCAGACAAACGGGCCATGGCCATTCATAGCAATGAAACTGGCGAAGGAGTCGAATTGAAAGTTCATACGGCACTACCCCCCTTGACCGGAATATCGTGATTCACCGAACCCGCCTGGCGGGCAACCAGTTCATTGACCCACTGGGTCCGACTTTCGCGGCGCAGGATTTCCGCGCGAGTGTAAAGCAGCAACGCCAGCGCATAGAAGCAGTAAAAAGCTATGACCATGATCAGCAAGGGATAGAGCATGCTGGGGTGAATGCTGGATTCGCCCACAAACTTGATGGTGGCTGGCTGATGGAGGGTATACCACCAGTCCACTGACTTATAGATGATGGGGATATTTACCGTCCCCACCAGGGCGAGGATGGCGCTGGCCTTGTCGCCGGTATCCCGGCTGTGGAACGCCTGCTGTAACGCCATAATGCCCAGGTACAGGAAGAACAGGATCAGCATAGAGGTAATCCGTGCNTCCCACTCCCACCAGGTCCCCCAGGTAGGCTTNCCCCAGATCGAGCCTGTGACCAGTGACACAAAGGTCAGTGCCGCGCCTATGGGCGCAGCAGATTTCATGACCATATAGGGCAACTTCATCTTCCAGATCAGGCCGATGGCGCCGCTGATTGCCATGATGTAATAACCCGCCAGCGCCAGAAACGCAGCGGGTACGTGAATGTAGATGATGCGATAGCTGTTACCTTGCTTGGCATCAGCCGGTGCAAAGGCCAGNCCCCAGATNGAACCCACCACCAGCAACACCAGGGTAATAGCGGTTAACCANGGCANCCATGCCTGGGTCTTTTCGTAAAACCACCGGGGAGAACCTAACCGATGAAACCATTGCCACGCCACGTTCGTCACCTCACTCGTTATTATTGTTGATCAACCATCGCTGGATACCCGCAGCGCCCCGGCCGCAGCCAGAGGCGCCAGTACGATTGCCAGTGCAAGGAAGGCGCCGAGCACGGCTATCTGGCTGTTGATGACACTGCCCAGTACGGCATTGTGCACTGCGCTGGCGCCAAAGATCAGCACAGGAACATATAACGGCATCACAATTAACGACAAGAGTAACCCCCCTTTACGCAGCGCTACCGTCAGAGCGGCCCCGACTGCGCCGATAAGACTCATGCTGGCGGTGCCCAGCAACAAGGTGATACATAACGGGCCGTAACCCCCGGACGGGAGCGCCAACATAACCCCCAACAACGGCGACATCAAGGTCAACGGCAGTCCAGTGACCAGCCAGTGCACCATAACCTTGGCCAAAACCGTGAAATACAGGGGCTGAGGGCTAATCAGCATCTGCTCCAGTGAACCGTCTTCAAAGTCGCTGCGGAACAGGCCGTCCAGAGACAGGAGCGTGGCCAGCAAGGCCATCACCCAGATCAGCCCGGGCGCGATCGCCGCCAGCGTCTTGGTTTCAGGGCTTACGCCCAGCGGAATCATGGTGATGGCGATCAGGAAAAACACCAGCGGGTTTACCATTTCCGCCCGGTTCCGTATCGCGAGCAAGAGGTCACGCCGCAGGGTGGCCCAGAACATCGAAAAGGTTGTCGCACTACCTCCCGCACTACCCGGCACAGTCACCTCAGTCATCGCCCTGCCCCCCTTCACGGTCCTGAGGCCTGCCTTCAGGGCATCCCGGCTGGTAGTCCAGCAGGTTCAAGTGTTTTAAGGAAGCTAAGGCAAGGTCCTGGTGCGACGTCAGGAGGATTACACCCCCCTGTTCGGCATGACGGGCAAAAAGGGTTTCCAGCTCGGCCGCGCCCCGTTTATCAATGGCGGTGAAGGGTTCATCAAGAATCCACAGGCGTGCGCGACCCAGATACAGCCTGGCCAGGGCAACCCGTCGCAGCTGGCCGGCCGAGAGCTGGTAACAAGGAGTTTCTTCGTAGCCGTACAGACCGACCTGTTCGAGGGCGGCGTAGATGGTGGAGCGGGATTCAGCACCACTGACAGCGGCGTACCAGCGGAGATTTTCGAGGGGACTCAGCGCTTTCTTTATCCCCGGCAGATGCCCCAGATAAAGCAGATCGTGGGCATATTCCCAGGCCACACTGGATACTGGATGCCCCTGCCACAATACCTCNCCTGTGTAATCCTTGTTGATGCCAGCCAGCGCGCGCAACAGGGTAGTCTTGCCGCTGCCGTTGGGACCGACAATCTGGATAACGTCGCCGGGATAAGCCGACAGATTCAGGCGGGTGAACAGCTGGCGCTCGTCCCGCTCACAGGAGACCTGACGCAGCTCCAGCAAGGGTGTGGATGGCGGAGAGAATGCTTCCGGCAAAGNCAGGGGTGACTCAGTCAAAATGATCGTTCTCGTGGTCTATCAACGAATGAAGCTCAATAATTGGCAACCGCTGCCGTTATACTCGAAGCCAGCTCTACCGGTTCAGCAGTGAAACAGGCGAGGGATTATAGCGAGCATCCACCGAAGATTTCACGTTTATTTACCCGCAACCTGACACAGCGATCACTTATGCCGAGCAATCTGCCTCCAATCACTCAGACGCTGCCTGGTNCAAACCGGCCAACCGCCATTGAAACCNCGGCCTCGCTGAGCCGGCTGACNGGCCTGAGTCTNGGCAGCACAGCCATGGCAATTGTTGAGCAGGTCGCACCGGTTACCCAATCCCAGCGCGATCTGCTCCTCGCGCAGAACCAGCAACTGCTGACCCAGCTGCAGCAAAGGCCAGCCACGCCGGCAGTTCAGCAGCAGATACTTAACCTGCAGGACCAGCAGCAGCTGTTGACATCACCACCGTTAAAGCTGGTGCAGCTGCAACTTAACAACCGTCAGTTACTGACTTATACCGACCAGCCAGTGCAGGTTGGGCAGCAGATGCCTGTCAAGCTGGATCTGCAACAGCGGTTAACGCAACTCCTGACAGCGACAGGAACAGGAGCTTCGGGCGAAGCCACCGCCACCACAGAAACTGAATTATCCGCGGCAGTCAAAGCCCGGCAGGCAGCGGATCAGGTNCGGCTTCAGACCGTTTTGGCCGATGCTTTGCGAACACTCCTGCCGCAGAAGGAAAAACCCCAGAGCTTGATGGCCGCCCTGCCGGAACTGCAGCAGTTACCACTCCGACAGCGGGAACAGCTTGTGCCAGCCAATGTCCAGCAGGCCTTGCGCCGGGTAGCAGATCAGCTGCGCTCCCTGCCACAGCTGACCAACCCCAAGGTGTTGGCGACGGTATTAAGGAACAGCGGCATCCTGTTTGAGTCCAAACTTGCCGCTGCTTCCGAAGCCAAATCTGCCGCCGCCGGAGGCGCGCCTGCGGAGCAGAAACCGCTTTTACCGATCGTGCCAGTATCGCAGGCAAACAAGGGACCAGTGCCTACTGCCCTGTCCCACCAGTTAGTCGGCCAGGACTATAAAGGCGCCTTGTTACATCTGCTTCATCAGCTTGATAAAGAGGTTAAGACGCTCCCACCTGGAGACACCAGACCAGCCGCACCCGCCACAGCAGCACCCTCTTCTACCGCCATGCCAGCCGTAGCTTCGCAGCAGCTGCCCTACTCTGAGTTCACAGCGCCGGCACCTCTGCAGTTTCCTACCGCACTGCAGCTCCTCCAGCACCTGGCTGCTCGCCCTGAGGCAGACCTGAGCGACAAAGTTTTGCGCACGCAACTCATATTGCTGCTCCACCAGCACACCTTAACCAGCCTGGCGAAGGTGCGGTTACAACAGCTGCACACACTGAATCACCGCCAGACCCAGACCGACAATCCCCAGCCCACCCAGTCCTGGCTGTTCGATATTCCGGTGCGTTACGGCCCGGAGCTCCATCAGCTGGAGATCCGCATTGATCAGGAATGGACGGCGGAGGATAAGGATGAACGCGATCAGCGTGACCGGGTTAAGCAGTGGTCCGTTATGCTCAGCTTCAACCTGCCTCGCCTGGGCGGGCTTTATGCACAGCTCACGATCCTTGACGATACTGTCTCCGCCAAGCTGTGGGCAGACCAGGAATCGACCCTTGCGCAGGCTCAGGCAAGTCTGGAAAACCTGCGTCAGCAGCTGCAGTCTCAGGGCGTGGAAGTAAAACAATTACAATGTCTGCACGGCGCACCGCCGAGCTATTCCATCTCGCTGAATTACGCACTGGTTGATATTAAAACCTGAGAACAGAATCATGGCCGATAAAAATCCGGATGATATTTTTTCACGAGAGCAGGTGCAGAAAGCCGTGGCACTGTTTTATGACGGCAAGAATGCGCCCCATGTCAGCGCCAAAGGCACAGGTGCGATTGCTCAGGAAATCATTGATATTGCACGGGAACACAATGTGCCGCTNTGTGANAACAGCGAACTGGTGGACTTGCTGGTCACACTCGAACTCGGAGATGAAATTCCGCTGTCGCTATATATTGCGGTAGCGCATATCATTGCGTTTGCGTACGAGCTCGAAGGAAAGCAGCCGGACGGTTGGGGCCAGAAAAATTCTGCTCAGTAAACCAAAATGGTAACTCCTTCACTACTCCGATAAAAAAACGGTTTCAATTTTCCAAAAGTCTTCACCGTCTGTGCGTTAAATGACAAGATAAAAATACTTTCATCAACAGAATCTGGTTCTGGATATGAATTCACCCCTGATTACTGCCGAGCAATTAAAAAATCAAATTGGCAAAGGAGTTGTGATCATCGATTGCCGCTTTAATTTGATGGACAAGGACCTTGGCTACCAGCAATACCGTGTCGGCCATGTTCCCGGGGCTTACTACTTTCATCTGGAGCGGGACCTCTCCGCACCCGTTTCCCGCCATGGCGGCCGGCATCCGTTACCGGCGACAGATATCCTGGCAGATAAGCTGCGACGGGCTGGTATCAACCAACAGACGCTGGTGGTGGTTTACGATGATTCGCGCATGGCGTTTGCTGCGCGAGCCTGGTGGCTGCTGCGCCATCTCGGCCATGAGCACGTGGCGATTCTCGACGGCGGCTATCAGGCGTGGTGCGCGTTGGGAGGCATGCAGGATCGGCGGGAACCACCAGCGCGCTGGGGTACCTTCCGGGTCAGAGCTGTGCGGGAAGATACGGTTGATTATGCAGATATACTGGCCAATCCGGATGCGTTGACATTGATCGACGCCCGCGAGCCGCGACGTTATGCCGGGCTGGAAGAACCTATTGATCCTGTTGCCGGCCATATTCCCGGTGCAGTGAATTTTCCCTGGCAGGACGCTACCGATGAACAGGGCTTTTTCAAACCGGCAGAGTGGCATGAGGCTCGCTGGCAAAGCCTGCCGGATAAACGCAATCTCGCAGTGTATTGCGGCTCCGGCGTGACGGCCTGCGTAAATTTACTGTCGCTGTATATCAGCGGGATTGAAGCCCGGCTCTACCCGGGCAGCTGGAGTGACTGGTGCTCCTATCAGACAACGCAGATCTCAAATATATAATCATCCATAACGTAAAAAGGGCTGCTCTTTAGCAGCCCTTTTTATTTTCGCTTTTGCTTAGCGGTACTGGTACTCAATCCTCACATCCCAGGAACCGCCCTTGTCATTATCAATGCTGGAGCGTCCCTGATAACGCATCAGGTATTTATCCGGTGAATACGCCAGATATATCGGACTGGAAAAAATCGATGAGAAACGATTAGCGGGCGAGATGATAAAGTAGCGCCAGTTCGCCGGGTCATTCACCGTCGCAAGCGGCGCTTTGTCACGGGCAATCTCACGTACCTGCAGGCGTCCGGTGTCTACCTGCGCAGGCAGTGCATACATAAAGTTCACTTTCTTACCCGAAGTTAATTTCTCCCAGTTGCTCTGGATAAACGCATCGTAGCCGACGTCAATGACCAGTGATGCATTATCGAGGATGGTTCTTTCATTGGTTGAATAATTCAGGCTGTGTGACAGGATCAGCCGTCCGTCTACGAAACGGGCGGAAATTTTTTCATCATCGCGCTTGTCGTGGAACTGGAATTCCGGCTGCGTCACCTCACCGGTGTAGAAAAGCGTCTTGGTGGCAAACACACTGCCATCGGGTTTTGCGTAATTAACGGTGACTTCCCGATTGTGGTTCATATCGGTGTAGTACTCGGTATATACCAGCAGATCGTTTTTAACGTTGTATGCGTTGCCGGTAACAGCGTAGTTTTCGTTGGCCAGAGCTGCACCGGCACCAAGGCTCAGCAAACCAGAGATCAACAATTTACCGGGGAAAGACATGGTCAGCGACATAGGGAATCTATCCTGTGAACAATGTACATGAGTGATTACGGTAATCAGGCGGTGCATTATGGCAAAGGCGCGCCGCTGAGGCACGCTCCCCCGGCACCGACCGGAGGTGCATGGGGTTGGAAAAGATTCTCTGGCAGGAGTTTCATTTATGCAAACAATTCTCCAGAAATTGTGGCACGAGCAACAATTCTGCTCACGGCCAGCTGGAAGCAGTGCGCGGTACGCACAAGTCAGCCAGCTTTACTGAGTTTGCTGAACAGCATGATGGTGTTTTTACGGCTTTCCGTCAGATCAACCATAGGTAACGGGTACCCCTGTGTGGGCGGCGGCTGGTGAATCCGTTTAGCCGGTAAAGCTTTCAGCACCGGCAGATACTGACGGATAAAGGTGCCGTTATAAGCTGCGACATGAAGTAGCGCTCTCCCAGCCGCCAGTCAATCTGCAGGTTTTTGGTGAGGAACATCGCGACCACCATCCGTAACCGGTTGTGCATCCAGCCGGTAGCTTTCAGTTGCAGCATCGCCGCGTCTATCAGAGGAAAACCGGTCTCCCCGTCACACCATTGCTGAAATGCAGCCTGATCTGTCCGCCAGGGAAAGGCTTCGGTATGCGCCTGCATCGCGCGGTGTTTGCAAACCTGGGGATAATCAAGGCAGTAAAGACTTTATAAGGTTCGCCCTGCCCGTTACGCAGCATGCCCGGCGGCACGATAACGCGATCGTGAAAACGCTTCACGGCTACTCCCTGCCCTCGAAGATGATCCGCCACGGCCCGATCCCGGTTCAGTTCATCCAGTGGATACTCCGCGTTGAAAAACAATTGCCGGCAGTCGAACTGGCGAGCGATATCCAGAAGCCGCGGCGGGATTTCAGTCGCTTTATCCACCCGTGCGACCACCAGTGGAATACCCAACTCCGCTAATCGCGGGGCAAGGATGTGCAAGTGTCGGCGGATGAAGTCCAGCTTGACCGGAGCAATCGCATGGCGCTCAACATACTCTGCGCACAACAGATAAACCGCTACCACGCCTTCGGCAGACTCACTCGCTCGATAGAGCGCCGGGTTGTCCTGGAGGCGCAGGTCGTGGCGCAGCCACACAAGCGTCTTCACTGAGGATCACCCGATGCGGAGAAAGCTCCGTCGTCCGGTGGCAAGGTACTGAGAAGTCGCGTCAGCACCAGCTGCAGCCCGTCACCCAGCAAGAGCCTGTGCAGTTCAGCCTGACCCTCAGCCAGCAGGCGGGTCATCTTGCCGGCCATAAATACCGGCACATCGGACAACTGCTGCCACTCCGCCAGCTGTCGATGCAGCTGATTCGGACTGGTCACTGAATCACTGTATAGAACCACCCCCCGGGCGCCACTTTGCTGCGCCGCGAACATCAACTCCGCAGGCGGCAGGGATCCCAGGTATTCCGCCTGATAAGTATTGACCAACAGGCTGTAATTGAGCATCAACGGCAGGATGTCTGCCTCCTCCGGATCCAGCTTCACAATCAGTATCCGCCTGCCCCTGGCCGTCTGGCGTTGCCGATAGTGGCTCACATAAAAATGCTCCAGCAATACGCTGCGCAAAAATGCCAGGCGGGTTGCCGCGCCGAACTCGTGCTGAATCTGCAGCGACTCCAGTACACGGGTCAGAACCTGATCGGCGATGAGCTCTGCGGGATAGAGCGTGACCAGCTCATTGAACACCTCCACCAGGGCGGATCGATGCAATCGATGAACCGCCTGTTCAATTCGTGCCACGTAATCCAGCCAGACATCATCGGTATCCGGCTGAACAGTATCCGGCGCTTCCCGGGCAAGGATGTCCCTCACCTTGCTGATAGCCAGCCCCCGCCCCAGCCATGCCTGAATGTCTTTAACCCGCTGCACGTCTTCCGCGGTGTAAAGCCTGTGGCCCTTAGCCGTGCGCTGGGGCTTCAGCAGGCCGTAGCGCCGCTCCCACGCGCGCAGGGTTACTGTGTTGACGCCGGTCAGCCGGGAAATTTCGCGGATCGGCAGCAGCAAGGCCGCTTGGTCGAGATGAGTATTCATACCTGACACCGTTATTTGGTGATGGCGTTACGTAACCCCAGCTTTTCCGGATGGGGCGCCCAGAAGGCCTGGTGTTTGAGGTAGGGATTGTCCACCTTCATCAGATGGTGCCTGAGCAGAGTAAGCGGGACTATCAATGGCACCTCGCCCTGCTGATAGGCGCGAATAACCCGGTCAAGCTCGTCGTTTTCCGGAGCCTGAAGCACGCCTTTCAGATAGCCGCGCAGGTGCATCATGGCATTAGTGTTGCCCTTGCGCGTGGCCGGATGACGCAGGGCGGCCATGAGCCCCCTGATAAATTCATCGCAGATGGATTGCAGATCAGGCCCCGACAGGTCCGCCAGCAACCGACCCAGCGCACCGTAGCTGGGCAGGTGATGGGCCATAACCAGGTACTTGTAGCGGGAATAGAATTCGATAAGTCTGCGGGGACTTGGGTCATCTTCCACTGTGCGCCGCCAATCATAGAAGGCAAAGACGCGGGTGATAAAGTTATCCCGCAGGCCCGCATCCTTCAGTCTGCCCGACTCCTCTACCGGCATCAGGGGCATAAGCTCCATCAATCGACGGGCATAGGCGCCCTGGCCGGCGGTGTCGAGCAACTGACCATCCGCCGCGTAGCGCTTCATATCAAACACGCCGCAGCTGGGTGACTTCTGCATGAAGATGTAGCCGCACAACCTCGGAAATGCGGCAGCTACGTGCTCAGCCTGAGCCACGAGAGCATCCGTTACGTCCAGCTCCGGGTCCACTACCCCTCTGATACGCTCGCCGCAGTCGGTCACCTGGATGCGGATAGGTTTGCGCGGTACACCCAGGCCTATCGCAACCTCGGGGCATACCGGCTGAAAGGACAGGTATTGCCCCAGCACTTCCGTCAGATATCGGTCATGCTTGTGCCCCCCATCAAATCTGACGGGGTCTCCGAGCAGACAGGCGCTCACACCGACTGGAATCTTATCCATGGAAAAAGCCTGTACATAAAAATGAATTTGTATAAGTTTTAGGGCAAAAACTTATACAGGGCAACTTATTTTGTATAGATTTTTAGCTGACAAATAGGCAACCAAGGAGAGAAAGCACATCAACTACTGGTTATAAGTAATTGATTAACAAATAAAAAAGCCGGGCAATATACCCGGCTTTCAAAGAAACAAGCTTAACGGAGAATATCAATAGGATGGTAACTCTATGCCTTCAAACAACCCATCCAGTTCAGCTTTGGAATGGCGGTTAAAAGCTTCGTTAACAACCTCTCTGGTCAGATGCGGAGCAAACTTCTCAATGAAGTCATACATAAATCCACGCAGGAAGGTGCCACGACGGAAGCCCAGCTTTGTGACACTGCTCTGGAACAGGTGGCTCGCATCCAGAGCAACCAGATCAGAATCCGTGGTTTCGTTATAGGCCATCTTGGCAATGATGCCGATGCCCAGCCCCAGCCGCACGTAGGTTTTGATGACGTCCGCGTCGGCTGCGGTAAAGACGACTTTAGGCGCCAGACCGCGATTAATAAAGGCTTCGTCCAGCTTAGACCGGCCGGTAAACCCGAATACATAAGTTACGATGGGATGCTTGGCGACGTCTTCCAGGGTCAGATGGGAAATCTGGGTCAGCGGGTGGTTCTTCGGCACAACAATGCAACGGTTCCACCGGTAGCAAGGCATCATGATCAGGTCACTGAACAGCTCCATCGCTTCCGTGGCAATGGCAAAATCCACCGTGCCGTCAGCAGCCATCTCGGAAATCTGCATGGGGGTGCCCTGGTGCATGTGCAGGGAGACTTCCGGATACTGGCGAATGAAGGCTCCGATCACGGGTGGCAAAGCATAGCGGGCCTGGGTATGAGTGGTCGCAATGGACAGGCTGCCCTTACGCTCGTTGCTGAACTCCTGCGCAACCTGCTTAATGCTTTCGACCTTACGCAGAATCTCTCCTGCAGTCTTGAGGATAGCCTCGCCTGCCGGAGTGATGCGGGTCAGATGCTTACCACTGCGAGAAAAGATCTCTACGCCCAGTTCGTCTTCCAGCAGGCGGATCTGCTTGCTGATCCCGGGCTGGGATGTGTACAGGCTTTGGGCTGTAGCAGACACGTTCAAGTCGTGATGAGCTACTTCCCATATATAACGGAGTTGTTGCAGCTTCATAAGCCCTCCAGATGGCCCCTCTTCTTAGTTAGATGTTATGGGTGGTGGTTCTTGTACCCGCACTTTTTCAGCGCGGCTCTACAAAAGGACTCGTGTTATAAAAATTAATTGCATTATTCGCCTACAGAATAGTAGGCATTTTACACTTTGCCAACTCAATTAATATTGACCGCTACCACAGTCGGCTTTCTATAACCTTAGACTATATCCGCAAATTTTATAGTTTTTATGCGGACAGCCCGTTATAACAGCGGTTCATTGGCGATTCCGTGCGGAACATGACCTGTGGCCACATGTTCACTGGCTGAATCGCAATGCATCAACTGATCATCGAAGAAAACGTCTGCACCGTAGGCTTTAAGAAAGGGACCCTTGGGCAGGCCACCCAGGAAAAGCGACTCATCAATACGGATATTCCAGGCGCGCAGCGTGCGGATCACCCGTTCATGTGCCGGCGCTGAGCGAGCCGTGACCAGAGCGGTACGGATCGGGCAGACATCACCACTGAATTCCGCCTGCAACCCTTGGAGTGCGGAGAGAAACTCCTTGAAAGGACCACCGCTGAGCGGCTGTTTTGCTGCTAACTTTTCACTTTCAGTAAAGGCCATAAGCCCCTGTTTTTTATAAACTTGTTCTGCTTCATCCGAAAACAGTACGGCATCACCGTCGAAGGCAAAGCGCAGCTCGTCTTCATGCTCAGCTTTGTTCTTGGAGGCGATCAAGGTGGCTGCTGCCATGCCATGGCTGAGGGCCTGCCGGACATCCTCGCCGTCTGTAGACAGGAACAGATGGCAACCAAATGCCGAGGCATAGCGATAGGGAGAGACGCCGCCGCAAAACGCAGCCCGGGTGATAGTCAGCCCGTAATGCTCGATAGAGTTGAAGACCCGCAGGCCGGTGTCAGCACTGTTGCGGGANAGCAGAATGATCTCNACCCGGGGGTCTCCGCCNAGCCNTTCGTTAACCCGGAGGAGTTTCTTAACCATCGGAAAGGCNTCTCCCGGCAGCAGGACATCGTCCTCGTGCTCGATCTGATGCCGCGCATAGGCTTCCAGCCCCTCCTTTATGTAAACCTGATGGCTGTCATCCAGATTGAAGAGCGCGCGCGACGAAATCGCGATCACCAGCTTATTACCAAAACCTGAAGGCATAATCTATCCAGTTGTGCTTGCTGTAAGAAAGGCGCAGTTATACACCATTGTCCGCATTCGTGTTAGCCAATGCCTGGTCCGGCAGCAGAATACTGGAGCCCAGGGTCTGACGGGCGGCCAGTTCGCGCTGGGCCCGGGGTGCCTCACTGAGGCGATATCGCTGGTGGATGTCCACCTGCAGCCAGCCTTNTCTGATGGCTTCGAACAGCAGCTCCGCCAGCCCCTGCAGCTCGTCCGGNGTNCGGGCGTANTGAGCNAGGGTTGGACGGGTCAGGAACAGCGAGCCTTTCTGGGCCAGCAACAAAGGGCTGAAATCCGGTACTGCGCCGGAGGCATTNCCAAAGCTCACGAGCAGCCCGCGCGGTGCCAGCGANTCCAATGATGCCGCAAATGTATCTTTACCGACGGAATCGTATACCACCGGCACCCCTTCCCCCTTGGTCAGCGCCCTGACCCGTGGCGCTACCGGCTCCTCGCGGTAAAGGATGATCTCAGAGCAGCCCCGGGCTTTCGCCAGTTCAGCTTTCTCTGCAGACCCAACGGTACCGATCACCCGTGCACCCAGCTTATTTGCCCACTGGCAGGCCAGAAGTCCTACACCGCCGGCAGCAGCGTGCCACAGCAGAGTCTGACCGGCTTTCACCGGGAAGGTATGGTGCAGCAGATAAGCTGCCGTCAATCCTTTCAATAACACCGCTGCAGCCTGCTCGTCAGACACAAAATCCGGCAAGGCGATGAGCCGGTCTGCCGCCACCAGATTTGCCTCGGCATAGGCGCCCATCGCGCCCTGACAATATCCAACCCGGTCGCCCTCCTTCCAACGGGAAACCCCNGNNCCCACAGCCTCCACGATNCCCGCAGCTTCCTGACCGATACCACTGGGCAGTTCAAGGGGATACAGACCTTTGCGATGGTAGATATCAATAAAGTTCACACCCACGGCGGTATGACGGACGAGCACCTGACCGGCAGCGGGCTGTGGCGTAGGAGCTTCTTCAAGTCGCAGGACCGACTCGTCGCCGTGCTCAAGAATCCGATACCGTTTGATCAACATAATTTCTCCTCAGTCGCTGTTCTGATAGCCCATGCAAAAGTTATTCACAACGGAAAAGCGCCATAAAAGTTTAACAAAGCTGTCACCTGAATTTCATATTTCTCGCCAATCATGTGCGCACTACAACAAAAACATAAAGAAACACGCGCAAGTCTGCGCTTTTATTTATCACGTTTTTAAGACACACACACAAGAGAGTTATTTATGAAGATCAAAACACTGATTGCACTCAATGCACTGACCGCAGCACTGGTTGCCTGTGGTGGCGGTGACATAAAACTGAACCCAAGCAATACAGTTACTGATTCAAACAACACGATCAACAACGGCGGCAGCGGCAATACCACCCAGAATCCCTGTGCGAAATATACCGCTGGCGGTCAGGAATTTATCGGTGCTTTCAGCAACGGCAACTGTACCTACTCAGCCAGCTTCGTCAGCGATTCCCGCCCCATCACCGTCGACCTGTTTGTTCCCGCGCTGCCGGATAATGGTATTCACATTTTCTCCGACAGTCTGTTCATCGGTGAAGACGTAGACAGTAACGCAGCGGCAGCCGGTGTTCGCGTTCCGCAGAACGGCGAAGGCCCGACCCTGAGCATCGCCGCTGGAGCCAGGATTGCATTTTCCGGCAGCAACGATTATGTGCGCATCGCCCGTGGCTCACGCATTGTGGCGGAAGGCACAGCAGAAGCGCCGATCATCTTCAGCGCAGTGCAGGATCTGCGAGACAATGACGCAACCGAAAATGACCGTGGTCTGTGGGGCGGCATCCAGATCAATGGCAATGGCTTAACCAACAAGTGCAGCGATGCACAGCGTCTGCCTTCCGGCAACAATCCGCACAACTGCCACGTCACTGCCGAAGGTCGTCCTGCCACCTATGGTGGTAACAATAATGCGGAGAATTCCGGCACCTTGCGTTATGTAGTTATCAAACATGCGGGTTATGAAGTTGTGGATGGCAGTGAGCTGAATGGTCTTACATTGAATGCTGTAGGCTCGGGTACAACAGTTGAGTATGTTCAGACCTACACCACTCAGGATGACGGCTTTGAAATGTTCGGCGGTGCCGTAGATCTGAAATATGTAGTCGGTGTCAACGTAGGCGATGATACCTTTGACTTCTCTGAAGGCTGGACCGGCAATATTCAGTTCGCGCTCGCTGTTCACACCTCCGGCGCAAATAACTGTGTTGAAGCAGATAATACCGGCGAAGGCCGTGCGGATGATCTGTTGCCGCTGACCAAAGGGCGTATCTCTAACCTTACCTGTATCACCTCAGGCGTTAACCAGAATGAAGGTGAATTTCCTTCTTCCAAAGGCGCGTCAGAAGGGATGGTATACCGCGAAGGTGCAATCTTCGAACTTTATAATTCCATCGTAACGTCCAACACCCTCGATATGTCCTCCAACGAATGTTTCGAAATCATCGACTCTGACGGTCCGCAGACCATTGATTACGCTGAAGCAGGCTACTCAATGGCCGCCAGTAACTTCGTAGCCTGCACCGAAGCGCTGAAACAAGGTGTGAGACCGGAAAATGCAGCGTTCAGTTTTGCTGACTGGCTGGCAACCGCGCCCAATACAGACAACGTTATTGTGTCTGATCCAATGGCCCTGCCCGTCACCATCATTGAAGGTCTTGCGAGCAATCCTCGTGCTTATATCACTGCCGCAGCCTTTGCCGATGCCAATACTACGGCCATCGACATCCCTGTCTTTGATGTTACCCGTCTGAGCGACACCTTTGCAGCCGATGCAGTCCCGGCTCTGGGTGCATCAGGAGACAGCAGCTTTTTCGAAGCCGTTGATTTCATCGGCGCCGTATCCGCGAACAATGACTGGACCGCAGGTTGGACTGTTGGGCTGAGTGAGTAACAAGGCCAACGGGAATCAAGCAGCTGGTTAACTCCATGAGGCGCCGCAGGCGCCTCATTACTGACCAGCCAGCACCACGACATCCACCTGTTTTGGAAAGGTTTTTATCATGCGTAAATTGAACACAAAGCAGCGTCAACTGAGCGTGGCCATTACCGCCGCCTCTATTGCGATGTGTGCCGGCAGCGTCGTTCAGGCGCAGGAACAGCAGCCCGCTGTTACACCACCGATTGTTGCTCCGGTTCTTGAAGAAATTGTTGTCAGCGGTCGCCTGAAAAGCGGTGCCCAGTCCGTTGTTGATCAGCGTATTGAGCAGGCGTTTTCTGCGGACATTCTCGGCGCTGAACAGATTGCCCGCGCGGGGGATTCTGACGTAGCCATGGCGCTGCTGCGCGTTACCGGCGTCACAGTCAAAGACAATCAATATGTGTATGTACGCGGACTGGGCGAGCGCTATTCCAGCGTGCAGCTGAATGGTGCGGCGGTGCCCTCCCCTGAATTAACACGTAACGTCTTACCGCTGGATATCATCCCTGCATCCATCGTTGATAATTTAAAAGTTCAGAAGTCCTATTCGCCGGATCTGCCTGCACATTTTGGCGGCGGTCACGTCGATATCCGCACCAAGAGTATTCCTGAAGATTTTCTGTTCGAGATGTCTATCGGCACGGGCATAAATACCGAAAGCTCTGATGATGGCCTCAGCTATCGTGGAGGCGGTGCTGTCGATGGTCTTCCGAATGCTATTGCCACTGCTCTTGATACCTATCAGGGACGGATCAACGTGAACGGTATTGTCGACATCATCGATACTGATGGTGGTTCTCCGACTCCAGAGCAACTGACGCAAGCGCGGCAGATCAATCGCGAGCTGATGCTGAGTCTTGATCGAAATATTGATATCGAAAAAAAATCCAACCCCTTGGACATCGATGGTGCGCTTGCCTTGGGTAATTCCTGGCATATCGGTGATGACTGGCGTTTTGGAGCTGTAATCAATGCTTCCCATGCCCAGGAAGTCCGCAACAGAAACCAGTTTCGCCAAGGCATCGGTAACCCGGAAGAGATCTACTCGGAAACTGAGCGTACCGTCGAAGAAACCCGAGAATTGCTCAGCCTGAATATGGGCGTGAATTATCAGGAGATGCACGATCTTGCGTTAAATGCTTATAAGATTGACATCACCGAAGACGAAGCGCAGATACAGACCGGGCATGACGCCAACAACCGGGCCAGCGATAACCGTCAGCTGGTTGACTATGTTACCCGTTATGAAGAACGCGAACTGGAAGTCTTTCAATTGCTCGGCGATCACAAATTCGACCAGCTCGTCGGNAATGTCCTGGGAACCATCAACATCGACTGGTTTTATTCGGACTCTGCNGTGGANACCCACATTCCTGGTAAAGCNATTGTCAAAGGCAGCAACCAGCTTGATCCGGAGACAGGAGCAGTCCTCAACACCCAGCTCTTTGCCACATCTGCGGCGGCAGCCTTTGAGTTCCTGACGTTGAAGGATGATGTAAAAAGTTATGGCGGCAATATTGATATACCGCTTTATTTTGACAGAGCGGAAATCACTTTCTCGGCTGGCTACAGNTACAACGATAAAGCCCGTGAATATTANGGNTATACNGCCAACATCGATGCTATCGGCGTTAGCTCCCAGGTNCTCAGCGGCACCCCCGGCGCAGTATTAACNGATGCGCAACTTACCAATCTCAATAATCCTTTTGAATTAACCATGGGCGGTGGTCTGGGTACAGAAAGTTATATTGCAGCCCAGATGACTGACGCCGCCTACGGTATGGTTGATATCAAATGGGATGATACCTGGCGTATCACCGGCGGAGCCCGGTATGAAGATTATCGTCAGGCTCTGCTGCCGCTGGATCTGCTCGACTATACCGGACAGCATCTGCAGGATCTGATTGACGGGATACAAAAGGAAGATCAACGCTTCGCCCTGCGGGATGATGGCTGGTATCCCTCCCTCGCGTTGACCTATATGAACCCCGGCTTTATGGGTACCCAGGATTTNCAAGTACGTGNCAGCGCTGCCCGCACGCTGGTNCGTCCTGACCTGCGTGAAGTCTCTGAAGTGTATTACATAGATCCGGAACTGGATGTGCAGGTAAAGGGAAATCCGCTGCTCGAGGCTTCCGACATTGATCANTACGAGCTTCGCACTGAGTGGGTTTACGATAATGGCGATAACTTTACGGTAACACTCTTTTATAAAGATATTGCCAATCCTATCGAACAGAGTCGCGAACCTGGGTCGGATGACAACATCCAGTTGACCTTTTATAACGCGGAAGCTGGTGAAATCTATGGTGCAGAGTTCGAAGGTCTTAAAAGCATCGGTGCCGGCTTTTTCGTATCAGGTAACCTGACACTGTCAGACTCTGAGATTGAGTCGGCCACAGATCAAGGTTATACCAACCCGATCCGCCAGATGACCGGCCAGTCAGACTATGTGCTAAATACGCAGCTGGGTTATGACTCAGACAACGGCATGCACAGTGTTTCGCTGGTTTATAACGTCTTCGGCGAGCGGATCTACTACGCCGCACGGCAGGATGGTCACGACGATGCTTATGAGAAGCCTTTCAATTCACTGGATCTTGTTTACTCGTTCTTTCCTACAGAGTCACTGACCGCCAAANTGAAAGTGGGAAATATTCTTGATGAAAAACGAACGTTTGAACAGNTTAACAGCGAAAGAAACCGTGTAACTATCCTGGAGCAGAATGTCGGCACCAGCTTCAGCCTTGATCTGCGTTATACCTTCTAACAATAACCTCAGCTTCCGCACCTCTGGCCGCTCATGGAGCGGCTTTTTTCGTTGCTGCTGTAGTAATTACGCACAAATATTACAGTTTTATTTCAGTTTTCACGTGAAATTTTCGTTTTTAACGAAAAGTTTTAATAAATACAGGCAAGTGTCATCAACATTTAACAATATTATGATTGCCAGCTGGTACTCTTATAACAGGATCGCTTAAAGCAGAATATTTTATCCCGCAAAGATCCTATAAATAGAGCGGGATTTTTTCTTGCTCTGAATTTGTGTTGAGGAGGACCTATGCACATTACCTACTATAAAAAAATACTCAGCGCCTTGGCCATCATTGCAGCTGTTCTACCCTTTTCCAGCAGCGCCGAGGTTTACCGTCCTGCGCAGTTTGGTGATTCGCTCAACCAGCTTACCGCTAATGTCAGCCTTCCAGACACTTTTGAAGGCGGTTTTACCACCCTTGCGGTTTACTGCCAGGCTGATGTAGCTGAAACAGGCATCACCAGCAATATCCTTTGCTACGAGAACAACAGCATCGCTGATTTACGCCAGCAGACCATCAATGCGCTCACCGGCGCAACCTTCATTCCAGCGAGCGTTGATGGCACGGTCGTGCCCGTACGGATGCAGTTTCGCGTGATTTATTCACGCACGGGAGA
>Ga0065721_10005999_pt1 | contig 19429 bp, 13 predicted proteins | sample Mesricmetagenome_FD_59108 | JGI IMG/M metagenome (GOLD analysis project Ga0065721, IMG submission 59108) | Mesophilic microbial community from rice straw/compost enrichment Sample: eDNA_1 v2 (version 2) | ecosystem: Engineered > Solid waste > Grass > Composting > Bioreactor | place: USA: Davis... | reverse complement strand
GTGGGCGCAAGCCAATCCCGTCTTCGGCGGGCGCGGCGGGGCCGATGCACGGCATGCCGGAGGTTGCGGTAACCAGTCCCTAAGCCCGTCCGGCTTATGGTGCGGCAAAAGATCGCCCCGGCTGACGGATGAAGTCAAAGACATCGACCCTCGAGCGCTGGCGGTTCTCCGTGACCGTCCTGCTGCCCGCCCTGCTCGTGCTGGTCCTCACCGGCGCGGCGGTGACCGGCTTCGTGCTCTGGTCCACGGCCGACATCGACGACCGGGCGCTGGAGCGCCAGACGGTCATGGCGGCGCATGCGCTGGAGAACCGGCGGCGGAACATGACCCAGCAGCAGCAGAGCGTGGCCATCTGGGACGACGCCATCCTGCGGGCCAGCCGGAACTTCGACGCCGATTGGGTCCACACCCATCTCGGCAGCTGGATGCACGACTATTTCAGCCACAGCCGCGTCGTGCTGCTCGATGCCGCGGACCGCCCCGTCTACATATTGGCCGATGGCGGGCCGGTCCGTCCCGGCACCTTCGAGATCGGCATCCGCCCCAGCCTCGATCCGCTGCTGAAGCGGCTGCGCACCGCCATCGCGGCCGGCGCCATCGAGGACTACCAGAACGGCCGGCGGGCCACGCCCCCCGCGATCAGCGAGTTCGCCATCGTCGAGGGTCGCCCCGCCATGCTGGCGGCCATGCCGATCCTGTCCGACAGCGGCACGCTCCGGCAGCAGCGGGGCAGCGAGTTCATCCTCGTCAACGTGCTCCACATGGACGAGGCCCTGGCCGGCGACCTCGCCGATCAGTACCTGTTCAAGGACGCCGCCTTCGTGCTGCGGCCGACCCCCGGCGAGGACCGCGACGCCTATCCCATCGTCAATGCCGACGGGCGGATCATCGCCTTCTTCGAATGGACGCGGGACCGGCCGGGCCGGCTGATGCTGCAGCAGACCGGCCCGGTGCTCGCCGGCGGCTTCGCGGTGGCCGCCGTGCTGATCATCCTGCTGATGACCCAGCTTCAGCGCTCCTCGGCGGCCGTGGAAGCCGGACGCCGCCACGCCGAGCACCAGGCGAGCCATGACGGGCTCACCGGCCTGCCCAACCGCATGGGCTTCGACAGCCACCTGGCGCAGACTCTCGCCGACCGCGCCGCCGGCGGCGCCCGCATCGACCTGCTCCTGCTCGATCTCGACCGCTTCAAGCAGGTCAACGACACGCTGGGCCACCAGGCCGGCGACGAGCTGATCTGCCGCGTCAGCGAGCGCATCCGCGCCGAGGTGGGCCCCGAAACCTTCGTCGCCCGCATNGGCGGCGACGAATTCGCCATCGTCATGGCGACCTGGTTCGGCGGNGGCGATCCGGTCGCCCTGTCCCGNCGCATCATCGCGGCCCTGGGCCAGCCCTATGCCCTGCGNCAGTTCCAGGCCTTCGTCGGCGCCAGCATCGGCATCGTCACCGCCCAGTCGGGCGAGGCCGAGCCGGCCGAGCTGGTGCGCAAGGCCGACATCGCCCTCTACGAGGCCAAGTCCGGCGGCCGCAACCGCGCCGTGGTCTACGAGGAGCACATGAACGAGCTGCTGCAGCTGCACCACACCATCGAGGCGGAGCTGCGCGAGGCGCTGGCCGCGCACGACCAGCTTTCCGTCGCCTTCCAGCCGCTGGTGGACCAGGCCAGCCGGCGCGTGGTGGGCGCGGAGGCGCTGGCCCGCTGGTTTCACCCCAAGTTCGGCCAGATCTCGCCGGCCCGCTTCATTCCCATCGCCGAGAATTCGGGGCTCATCGAGACCCTGGGCGAGTTCGTGCTGCGCCGGGCCTGCGAGTTGGGGGCCATGGTTCCGGGCCGCACCGTTGCGGTCAACATCTCCCCCACCCAGCTGCGCAATCCCGCCTTCGCCACCCAGGTCTTCGACATCCTCAACGCCACCGGCATGCGCGCCGACGACCTGGAGCTGGAGATCACCGAATCCATCCTGCTCGACGACGAGCACGTCTCGGCCCACAACCTGCTCACCTTCCGCGCGGCGGGGGTGCATATCGCGCTCGACGATTTCGGCACCGGCTATTCCTCGCTGAGCTACCTCAAGCGCTATCCGGTGGACCGCATCAAGATCGACCGCTCCTTCGTCAGCCAGCTCGCCCCCGACCATGTCAGCGTGGACATCACCCGGGCGCTGGTCACGCTCGCCCACGCCATGAACATCCACGTCACCGCCGAGGGCGTCGAGACCGAGCAGCAGGCGAAGATCCTGGGTGAACTGGGCTGCAACACGCTGCAGGGCTTCCTGTTCTCCGGCGCGGTCGGCGTCGAGGCCATCAAGGCCATCTTCGCCCAGCCGGAGAACCTGCCGCAGCGCCGCCGCCGCACCGCCAGCGTGGCGTGAGGCGCCGCCGGCTACTGCAGCAGCGTGTAGACGAGATAGATGACGGCGAACAGGATCACCACGGCGGCGAGCGAGGTGACCAGCACCCTGAGATTCATCTTCCGCGGGCTGGCCTGCCGGACCTCCGTGGTGCTCTTGTGCGGATCGTAGGTTTCCATGAGCGGCTCCTTCGCTTCGACAGATCAATGTGCGCCATGGGGTCGCGGTTCCGCCCCGCGGGCTTCACGGGGTCTTGACGGCGCCCATCCCCGGGCCGACCTTTCGGCATGACCAGCCCACAGGAACGCCCCATGACCTCGCCCGCCCTGCTGTCCCGCATGATCCTCGCCGGACAGGGCAAGGCGCCCGCGGATCTCGTCATCCGCAATATCGGCCTGCTCGACGTGGTCACCGGCGCGGTCACCACCACCGACATCGCCATCGTCGGCGACCGCATCGTGGGCACCCATGCCGCCTACGAAGGCGCCGAGACCCTCGACGGCACCGGCCGCTTCGCCGTGCCCGGCTTCATCGACACCCATCTGCACATCGAATCCTCGCTGGTGACCCCGCTGGAGTTCGACCGCTGCGTGCTGCCGCACGGCGTCACCACCGCGCTCTGCGATCCGCACGAGATCGCCAACGTGCTGGGGGCCGAGGGCATCCGCTATTTCCTCGACAGCGCCGAGCGCACCGTCATGGATGTGCGGGTCAACCTCTCCTCCTGCGTTCCCGCCACCCCCTTCGAGACCGCCGGCGCCCGGCTCGAGATCGACGACCTCCTGGCTTTCCGCGACCATCCCAAGGTGGTGGGGCTGGCCGAGATGATGAACTTCCCCGGCGTGCTCAACCTCGATCCGGGCATTCTCGCCAAGCTCGCCGCCTTCCAGGACGGCCATATAGACGGCCATGCCCCGCTGCTGCTCGGCCAGGGGCTCAACGGCTATCTCGCCGCCGGCATCCGCACCGACCACGAGGCCACCAGCGCCGCCGAGGCGCGCGAGAAGCTGGCCAAGGGCATGGCCATCCTGATCCGCGAGGGATCGGTTTCCAAGGATCTGGAGGCCCTGGCCGAAATCCTCGACGAGAACAGCTCCAGCTTCGTCGCCCTGTGCACCGACGACCGCAATCCCCTCGACATCGCCGAGGAAGGCCACCTCGACAGCTCCATCCGCCGGCTGATCGCCAAAGGCCGGCCGCTGCACCACGTCTATCGCGCCGCCAGCCATTCGGCCGCCCGTATCTTCGGGCTCAGGGATCGCGGCCTGCTGGGGCCGGGCTGGCGCGCCGACATCGCCATCCTGGACAGCCTCGAGGATTGCCGCGTCTGCGATGTCGTCGCCGGCGGAAGGCTGGTGACCCCGGCCCTGTTCGACACCCGCGGCGAGGTGGCGCCGGTGGGGCTGGGCTCGGTCAAGGCCGCCCCGGTCGCCCCCGAGGTCTTCCACACCGCGCCCCGGCCCGGCCGGAACCGCGTGCCCGTCATCGGCGTGCGGCCCGGCCTGATCCTCACCTTCCGCGAGGAGGCGGCCCTGGCCGTCACCGATGCCGGCCTCCAGCCCGATCTCGCTGCCGATGTCATCAAGGTCGCGGTCATCGAGCGCCACGGCCGCAACGGCAATATCGGCCGCAGCTTCGTCACCGGCTTCGGGCTCAAGCGCGGCGCCATCGCCTCCTCGGTCGGCCACGACAGCCACAACATCACCGTGGTCGGCGCCACCGACGCGGACATGGCCGTGGCGGTGAACCGGCTGATCGAGCTGGGCGGCGGCTTCGTGGTGGCCGATGGCGGCACGGTGACCGCCGAGCTGGCCCTGCCCATCGCCGGGCTGATGAGCCTCAAGCGCTTCGAGGAGGTGGCCCATGACCTGCACGTCCTGCGCGACGCGGCGCGGGCGCTCGATTGCGTATTGCCCGAGCCCTTCCTCCAGGTCGCCTTCCTTGCCCTGCCCGTCATCCCCCACCTCAAGATGACCGATCGCGGCCTGTTCGACGTGGACGCCTTCGATTTCGTGAGCTGACGCGGTGAGCCTCTCCTCCCTCTACCTGGCCTGGCTGGAGGACCTGCCGCCCCGTCTCAACGGCGTGCGCAAGACGCGCGGCATCGCCCTGGCCATGCCCGACGGGGTGATCCTCAAGACCGACCACTACGCCCCCCGCGCGCCGGGGCCGCACCCCACCCTGCTGATGCGCCTGCCCTATGGCCGCCGCGGCTTCGGCCCCGTCGCCGAGGCCTATGCCGAGCGCGGCTTCCATGTCGTGGTGCAGGCCTGCCGGGGCACCGAGAAGTCCGGCGGGGAGTTCGACCCCTTCGCCAACGAGCGCGCCGACGGGCTGGCGACACTGGACTGGATCAGGGCCCAGCCTTGGTTCGACGGCCGCATCGGGCTCACCGGCCCCTCCTATCTCGGCTATGCGCAATGGGCCATCTGCGACGCCCTGCCCCCCACCGCCGCCATGGCCACCAAGGTGACCACGGCCGATTTCCGTCCCGTGGTCTTCCCCTCCGGCGCCTTCCATCTCAATCTCTGGCTGTCCTGGGTGCAGGTCATCGAGGGCCTGCGCAACCGGCCCATCTCGACCGCGGCGCGCATGTTCTCCGGCGACATCGAGCGCCGCACCGAGCGCGCCGCCCTGACCCTGCCGCTGATCGAGGCCGACAGGGTGGCGGTCGGCCACCGGGTGCCTTTCTGGCGCCACTGGTTCGACCACGCCATCGACAACGACGAGTTCTGGATCGCGCTGGACCATCGCCATCGCCTGTCGGCCACCACCCCGCCGGTGCACTTCATCTCCGGCTGGTACGATTTCATGCTCGATCCGCTTCTGGCCGACTACCGACGCCTGGTGGAATTGGGCCACCGCCCCTATCTCACCATCGGCACCTGGTTCCACATCGCCGAGGAATTGCAGCGCGACAACCTGCGCGAAACGCTGATCTGGATGCGCGCCCACCTGCTGGGCGACACCTCGGGGCTCAGGGAGAAGCCGGTGCGCATCCATATCTCCGGCCTCGGCGAATGGCGGGAGTTCGACAGCTATCCGCCCGGCCCGCCCGCCGCCCTGCGGTGGACCATCGGACCCGGCAGGCGATTGGCCACCGCCGGCGAGCCCGGCACCGGCCGCGATTCCTATCGCTACGATCCCGCCGATCCCACGCCCAATCTCGGCGGCGCCGTCTTCGCCTTCACCGGCGCCGGCGCGGTGGACAATGCCCCGCTCGAGGCCAGGGCGGACGTGCTGACCTATACCAGCCCCGCCCTGGTCGACGATCTGACCATCATCGGGCAATGCCGCGCCACGCTGCATGCCCGCGCCCGCCTGCCGCATGTCGATTTCTTCGTGCGGCTCTGCGATGTCGGGCCGGATGGCATCTCGCTCAACATCTGCGACGGCCTCCTCCGCGTGACGCCGGACACCCCGGCCGACCCCGACGGGCACTGGCGGCTCGACATCCCGCTTCACGCCACCGCCCATTGCTTCCGCAAGGGCCACAGCCTGCGCCTGCAGATCGCCTCCGGCGCCCATCCGCGCTACGCGCGCAACCCGGGAACGGGCGAGCCGATCGACACCGCCGTCGCCATGGTGCCCAACGACGTCGAGATCGTCCATGCGGGCACCGGCATCACCCTGCCGGCCTGCCGGCTATGATGCGATATTGCCGTAGCCATTCGGACGCTGCGATGAAAGGTCCGCGATGCCCGAGACTGCCGTTCTGCAACCCACCGACGCCGAAGCCCTCCGGCTGGCCAAGACGCTGCTGCGCACCGCCCGGCACGGCGCCCTCGCCACGCTGGACCCGCAGACCGGCGCCCCGCAGGCGACCCGGGTGGGCGTCGCCACCGATTTCGACGGCGCCCCGATATTGCTGATCTCGGCGCTGGCGGTGCATTTCCCCGCCCTTTCGGCCGATCCGCGCTGCGCGCTGCTGCTGGGCGAGCCGGGCAAGGGCGATCCCCTCGCCCATCCCCGCATCTCCATCGTCGCCCGCGCCGTCCTTCTCGAACGCGACCACCCCGACCGGGACCGCATCGCCCGGCGCTATCTCGCCCACCAGCCCAAGGCCGGGCTCTATGCCGAGCTCGGCGATTTCCGCTTCGTGCGGCTGGAGCCGCAATCGGCCAGCCTCAATGGCGGCTTCGGCCGCGCCTATACGCTGGGCGCCGACCAGTTGCTGTCCAGCGCCGACCCGGCCCTGGCGGCGGCCGAGGCCCATGCCGTCGCGCACATGAACGAGGACCATTTCGACGCGGTCGATCTCTATGCCCGCTACTACGCCAAGGCGCCGAAGGGCAATTGGGTGCTCACCGGCATCGACGCCGAGGGCTTCGACATCGCCCTGGGCGACGAGGTGCGCCGCATCTTCTTTGACCAGCCGCTCAGCGTGCCCGAGGACATGCACATCGTGCTGGTGCAGATGGCCCGCGCCGCGCGCGTGGGGCTGATGGAAGCCTGAAGCGCCGTCCGGTCAAGGCGCCCGACACAGCGCGAAAGCCCTAATCCCCCTCGCGCGCCTTCACCTTGCGGCGGGCGGCGTGCAGGATCGGTTCGGTATAGCCGCTCGGCTGGTCGGCGCCGTGCAGCGCCAGGTCCAGCGCCGCCTGGAAGGCCACCGACTGGAAGTTGTCGCTCATCGGCCGGTAGAGCGGATCGCCGGCATTCTGCTCGTCCACCACCTTGGCCATGCGCTCGAACACCGCGGTCACCTCGTCGCGGCTGACCAGCCCGTGGCGCAGCCAGTTGGCCACCGCCTGGCTGGAGATGCGGCAGGTGGCGCGGTCCTCCATCAGCCCGACATTGTTGATGTCGGGCACCTTGGAGCAGCCCACGCCCTGCTGCACCCAGCGCACCACATAGCCGAGGATGCCCTGGGCATTGTTCTCCAGCTCGCGGGTGATTTCCTCGCGGCTCAGCGAATAGGGCACCTGCACCGGCATGGAGAACAGGTCCGAGAGCGGCGGCAGCGCCTGGTTGTGCCGCCGCCTCTGGGCCTCGAACACGTCCACCTGGTGGTAATGCAGCGCATGCAGCGTCGCCGCGGTCGGCGAGGGCACCCAGGCGGTGTTGGCGCCGGCATTGGGATGGCCGATCTTGGCCTCCAGCATCGCCGCCATGTCGTCCGGCCGCGCCCACATGCCCTTGCCGATCTGCGCCCGGCCCGAAAAGCCGGTGGCGAGCCCGATCAGCACGTTGCGGTCCTCATAGGCGCCGATCCACCGCTCGGACTTGATCTCGTCCTTGCGCAGCACCGCGCCCGCCTCCATGGAGGTATGGATCTCGTCGCCCGTCCGGTCGAGGAAGCCGGTATTGATGAAGAACACCCGCTGGCGGGCCGCATGGATCGCCGCCTTGAGATTGGCCGAGGTGCGCCGCTCCTCGTCCATGATGCCGATCTTGATCCGGTTCGGCTCGAGCCCGAGAAAGGCTTCGACCGAGGCGAAGACGGCGCAGGCGAAAGCCACCTCCTCGGGTCCGTGCATCTTGGGCTTGACCACGTAGATGGCGCCGCTGCGCGAATTGGCGCCCTTGTCGTGCAGGGCGCAGAGCACGGTCACCGCCGCATCCAGCAGCCCCTCGCCCACCGGCTTGCCGTCGAGCAGCACCGCATCGGTGGTCATCAGATGCCCCACATTGCGCACCAGCAGCAGCGAACGCCCCTTGAGCACCAGCGGATCGCCGTTGACGTCCGTGTAGCTCCGGTCGGCCCGGAGCCTGCGGGTCACGGTCCGCCCGCCCTTCTCGAACGTGTCCTCCAGATCGCCCCGCATCAGCCCCAGCCAGTTGCGATAGACGCCGACCTTGTCCTCGGCATCCACCGCGGCGACGGAATCCTCGCAATCCTGGATGGTGGTCAGCGCCGCCTCGACCAGCACGTCGCTGAGCCCGGCCGGATGCGCCGCCCCGATCGGGCTCGTCCGGTCGATGACCAGCACCACATGCAGCCCGTGGTGGCGCAGCACGATCTCGGCCTTCCCCTCGCCGCCGGAATAGCCGACGAAGGCCGCGCCGTCCCGGAGCGTCGCCGGGCCGGCTTCGGTGTCGATGACGAAATTGGCGAGCCCGGCCTGCTCCGCCACCACATAGGCGGTGACGCCGGCATGGCTCCCCGCGGTCAGCGGAAAGGCCGCGTCGAGGAAGGCGGCCGCCCGCGCCACCACCGCCGCGCCGCGCGCCGCATTGTAGTCCCGGCCCGGCGCCAGCTCGCCCTCGCGGCTGATGGCGTCGGTGCCGTAGAGCGCGTCGTAGAGGCTGCCCCAGCGGGCATTGGCGGCGTTGAGCGCATAGCGGGCATTGGAGACCGGCACCACCAGTTGCGGCCCGCACACGGTCGCGATCTCGGGATCCAGCCCTTCGGTCTCGATGGTGAAGTCCCCCGGCTCCTCGACCAGATAGCCGATCTCGTGCAGGAACCGCTCATAGCCCGCCGGATCGTTGGCGACCGGCCCGTTGCGGTGATGCCAGTCGTCGATCTGGCCCTGGATTTCGTCGCGCCGGGCCAGCAGCCGGGCATTGGTCGGGGCATGCTCGCGCACCAGCCCGGCAAAGCCTGCCCAGAACTGCTCCGCCGTCACCGACAGCCCCGGCAGGGCCTCCCGCTCGACGAAATCCGCCAGCAGGGGATGCACGGACAGGCCGAATTTCGCCAGATACTCGGTCATGGAGGAGCCTTCTCAACTCAATGCGGGGCGCGGCCGGCCGGGAAACCGGGTCCCTGAACGCAAGATCGTTCGAGGTTAGAACAGCGCCCGCACCCTCACAACCCGCCTAAAGTCGACTTCGCCCTTGCGCCAGCCACATAGACCTCGGCGACTGCCCGGTCGTCGCCCAGCGTCTGCAGCAGGAAAAGCTCCTCCGCCAGCGTCTCGACCGTGGCCATGCGCATCCGCATCGTCGGGGTGGCGCGCGCGTCGAGCACGACGAGGTCGGCGGCCCGGCCCGGCGCGATGGAGCCGATCGTGTCCGCCAGCCCCAGGGCCTCGGCATTGCCGCGCGTCGCCAGATGGAACGAGGCCAGCGGGTTGAGCCTCTGGCCGCGCAATTGCAGCACCTTGTAGCCTTCGTCCATGGTGCGCAGCATGGACACGCTGGTGCCCCCGCCGATATCGGTGGCGAGGCCGATGCGGACCCCGGCCCGCACCAGCCTGTCGCGATCGAACAGGCCCGAGCCGAGGAACAGGTTGGAGGTGGGGCAGAACACCGCCACCGCCCCGCTTTCCGCGATCGCCGCCGTCTCCCGGTGGTTGAGATGGATGCAATGGCCGAGCAGGGTCCTGGGGCCCAGCAGTCCATGATCCTCATAGATGCCCGTATAGTCCGGCGAGTCCGGATAGAGCGCCATGGAATAGCTGATCTCGGCCTCGTTCTCGCTGAGATGGGTCTGCACGTAGCAGTCGGGATGCTCCTCGACCAGCGCCCGGGCGGCGGCGAGCTGCTCGGGCGTCGAGGTGATGGCGAAGCGCGGCGAGATGGCGTAGAGCCCCCGGCCCCGCCCGTGCCAGCGGGCGATCAGCGCCTTGGTGTCGTCGTAGCCGGAGCGCGCCGTGTCGCAGAGCCCCTCCGGCGCGTTGCGGTCCATCATCACCTTGCCGCCGATCATCAGCATGTTGCGCCGCTGCGCCTCGGCGAAGAAGGCGTCCACCGAGCGCGGATGGCTGGAGCAATAGGCCACGGCCGTGGTGGTGCCGTGCCGGATCAGCGCGTCGTAGAAATCCACCGCCACCGCGTCGGCATGGCCCTGCCGGCTGAACTTCTGCTCCTCGACGAAGGTATAGGTATTGAGCCATTCCAGCAGCGAGCCGGCATAGGACGCCATCATCTGCGCCTGCACGTAATGCAGGTGCAGGTCGATGAAGCCGGGCAGGATGAGGTGGGGCCGGTGGTCGATCACCACCGCCCCGGCCGTATCGGCGGCCGCGAAATCGCCGACGGCGACGATCCGCCCGTCCTCGATGCCGACGGCCCCGTCCGCGAGATAGAGATGGCTGCCGGCATCCTCGAGGCTTTCGGGGGCGCGGTGGAAGCTCAGCACCCGTCCGCGCAGGATGGTGCGGCTCATGAGCCGGACCCCTCGCGATACCACTCGACCAGCAGCGCCCGCTCCGCCGCCGTCATCTCGGTGACGTTGCCCGGCGGCATGGCGTGGCTCCAGCCGGCCTGCACCACCACTTCCCGCGCATGGTTGGCGATGGCGATGTCGTTGTCGAGGATGACGTTCTTGGGTGCCTGGTGGATGCCCTCCCACACCGGCTCGGCGGTGTGGCACATGGCGCAGCGCGTCTGCACGGCGAGGCTGGCGGCGGCGAAATGCTCGGTGGCCATGAACCGCGCGCCGGTCGCCGTCGCCTGCGTCTCGGTTTCCGCATCGGGCAGCTTCGGCCCCGTGGACAGCCACATGACGAGCAGGAACAGCACCGCGGCCACGCCCCAGGTCCAGTGCGGATTGCCCTTGCGGGCATGGCGGGTGTTGAAATAGTGCCGGATGACCACCCCGATCAGGAAGATCAGCGAGGCGATGACCCAGTTCCACTGCGTGGCGAAGGCCAGCGGATAGTGGCTGGAGAGCATGAAGAAGATCACCGGCAGGGTGAGGTAGTTGTTGTGCAGGCTCCGCTGCTTGGCGATGCGCCCGTATTTGGCGTCGGGCACCCGCCCGGCCTTGAGGTCGGCCACCACGATCTTCTGGTTGGGGATGATGATCATCGCGACGTTGGCGGTCATGATCGTGGCGGTGAACGCGCCCATGTGCAGCATGGCGGCGCGGCCGGTGAAGAGCTGCGTATAGCCCCAGCTCATCGCCACCAGGATCGCGAACAGCACCAGCATCAGCCCGGTGGTGGACTGCCCGATCGGCGACTTGCACAGCGTGTCGTAGAGCAGCCAGCCCAGCACGATGGAGCCGGCCGAAAGCAGGATGGCCAGCCAGCTCGGAATGTCGAGCACGTTGCGGTCGACGAGGTAGATGTCCGCGCCCACATAATAGAGCAGCACCAGCAGCATGGCGCCGGAGAACCAGGTCCAGTAGCTCTCCCATTTGAACCAGGTCAGGTGCTCGGGCAGGAATTCCGGCGCCACCAGGTATTTCTGGATGTGGTAGAAGCCGCCACCATGCACCTGCCATTCCTCGCCATGGGCGAGCGGCGGCAGGCTCGGCGTCTTCCGCAGGCCCAGATCCAGGGCGATGAAATAGAAGGACGAGCCGATCCAGGCGATGGCGGTGACGACATGCAGCCACCGCACGGCGAACATCGCCCATTCATAGAAGATCGCCAGATCGCCCATCATCGCCTCGCATTCGATTCTCCCCCTCTCCCTTGAGGGAGAGGGTGGTTTCGTCCGCGTTCAGCGGATGAAACCGGGTGAGGGGTTCTCTCCACGCACTCGGTGCCTATGGATAGACCGCAGACCCCTCATCCGCCCTTCGGCCCCAACATCAGCCNCCACGGCNGTCGTAAAAGGGGCGGGGCACGACCCCGCCCCCTCTGGTCATGCCATCCGCCCGATCAGGCCGGCGGGATGACGCCTTCCACGTACCAGTCCATGCTGAGCAGCTCGGCATCGGTCAGCGTCACGCCGGCCGCGACGCGCTCGACGCCGGTGTGGTCGTTGATCGGGCCGGTGAAGATGTTGAAGCTGCCGTCGATCTGGCCGTTCTTGACGGCTTCGGCGGCGGCGATCACGTCTTCCGGCACCTTGGGGCCGTAGGGCCCGATCTGTACCTCGCCCTCGGCCAGGCCCGGCCAGGAATCCTTGCTCTCCCAGGTGCCGTCGATCACGGACTGGGCGGTCTTGACGTAGTGCGGGCCCCAGTTGTCGATGATCGAGGTGAGCTGGGCGTTGGGCGCGAAGGCGCTCATGTCGGCGCCCTGGCCGAAGCCGCCGACGATGCCGCGCTCCTCGGCTACCTGCAGGGCGGCGGGGCCATCGGTGTGCTGGGTGATGATGTCGATGCCCTGGTCGATCATGGCGCGCGCGGCGTCGGCTTCCTTGGCCGGGTCGTTCCAGGTCGAGATATAGACCGGGGTGATGGTGAAGTCGGGGTTCACCTTGCGCGCCGCCAGCACGAAGGAGTTGATGCCCATCACCACCTCGGGGATCGGGAACGAGCCGATATAGCCCGCCTTGCCGGTCTGCGACATGTGGCCGGCGATGGTGCCGCACACGGCGCGGCCCTCATGGAAGCGGGCATTGTAGGTGGCCACGTTCTCCGAGCGCTGGTAGCCGGTGGCGTGCTCGAACTTCACGTCCGGGAACTGCTGGGCGACCTTGATGACGTAGTCGCCATAGCCGAAGCTGGTGGCGAAGATCAGCTTGTGGCCCGACTGGGCCAATTCGCGCAGCACGCGCTCGCAGTCCGGCCCCTCCGGCACGTTCTCGACATAGGTGGTCTCCACCGCGTCCCCGAGCTGCTCCTCGAGATAGAGCCGGCCCTGGTTGTGCGCGTAGTTCCAGCCATTGTCGTTGATGGTGCCGATATAGATGAAGCCGACCTTGAGCGGTTCGGTCTGGGCGAAGGCCCTGGAGCCCAGCAGCGGCAGGGCCGCGGCGGCGCCACCGATCTTGAGCAGGTTGCGACGGTTTAGGGTCATTGGTTTCTCTCCTGATTGACGGGGGTCTTGTCGATCGAGGCGGTCATTCGGCGCCGCCTCAACTGCTGGGCAGGAACGGCTTGCCGAGGCAGGCCGGTGCATTGGTGGAAGCATCGCGCCGGATCGAGATCAGCACCAGCACGACGATGGTCGCGATATAGGGCATGGCGGCCCACAGCTCCGCCGGGATGGCCGAGAGCGGCCCGCCCCCGGCCTTGGCGTAGAGCTCCATGGTCATCACCAGCCCGAAGAGATAGGCGCCGGCCAGCAGGCGGAACGGCCGCCAGGAGGCGAACACCACCAGCGCCACCGCGATCCAGCCGCGGCCGGCCGTCATCCGCTCGGCCCATTGCGGGGTCAATAGCAGCGGGAAGCACGCCCCGGCGATGCCGGCCATGGCGCCGCCGAAGGCCACCGCCGCATAGCGCACCCCGACCACCGAATAGCCGATGGAATGGGCCGACAGGTCGTTCTCGCCCACCGCGCGCAGGATGAGCCCGGCCCGGGTCTTCTTGAGGAACCACCAGACCGCGACCACCAGGACCAGCGAGAAATAGACCAGCGCCGAATAGCCGAACAGCACCCGCCACACCGGATGGGCGGCGAGCTCGGCCGGGAACAGCGGCCCCAGCAGCGTCACCGGCCGCGCCGAATAGCCCTGCCCGGCAAGGGCGGAGAAGCCGGTGCCGAAAATGGTCAGCGCCAGCCCCGTCGCCGTCTGGTTGGCCGACAGGCTGAGGGTGAGGAAGCCGAAGATCAGCGAGGTCGCCACCCCCGCCGCCGCGGCCAGCAGGATGGCGAGATAATGGTTGCCGGTGGTGAAGGCGACGACGAAGGCGGTGATGGCTCCCACCAGCATCATGCCCTCGACCCCGAGGTTGAGCACGCCGGATTTCTCCACCACCAGCTCGCCCAGCGCGGCGATGAGGATGGGGGTGGACGCCCCCACCACGGTGACGATGATGGCGACGACGAGCTCGGGGGTCATGCGCGGGCCTCCTGCGGGGCCACCCGCTTGAGGCGGTAGCGCACCAGGATGTCGCCGGCCAGCAGGAAGAACAGCATCATCGACTGGAAGATGCCGCTCGCCGCCGACGGCAGGCCGATGGTGGTCTGCGCCAGGTCGCCCCCCACGAAGGTGATGGCCATGATGAAGCCGGCGAAGATCACGCCCAGCGGATTGAGCCGCCCGAGGAAGGCGACGATGATGGCGGTGAAGCCGTAATTGGTGGGAAAGCCGGGCACCATGCGCTGGAACGGCCCCGAGACCTCCAGCGCCCCCGCGAAGCCCGCCAGCGCCCCGCTGACCAGCAGCGCCAGCCAGATGGTCCTGTTCTCCGAGAACCCGCCATAGCGGGCCGCGTGGGGCGCGGCGCCCACCACCTTCATCTGGTAGCCGAACACCGAGCGCGACATGACGAACCAGGCGATCAGGGCCACGACGATGGCGATCGGCACCCCGGCATGGACGATGGTGCCGGGAACGATGTTGGGCAGCAGCGCCTCGGCCGCGAAGCGCCGCGTCTGCGGGAAGCCCATGCCCATCGGGTCCTTCCAGGGCGCCCGGACCAGGTAGTAGATCAGCTGCACCGAGGCATAGGTCAGCATCAGCGAGGTCAGGATCTCGTTGACGTTGAGCCGCGTCTTGAAGAAGGCCGGGATGGCGGCATAGGCAGCCCCGCCCAGGATGCCGGCGGCCATCATCGCCGGCAATATCCAGGCCCCGCCCATGCCGTGGGTGGCGAGCGCCACCCAGGTCGCGGCCAGCCCGCCCATGATGTATTGGCCCTCGGCGCCGATGTTCCACACATTGGCGCGATAGGCGATGGACAGGCCCACCCCGATGATGATCAGCGGCGCCGCCTTGATGGCGAGGTCCTGCCACTTGAAGGAATTGGTCAGCGGGGTGAGGAAGATCTCCCGCACCGCGCCGACGCCGTCATAGCCGATGACGGAGAAGATGATGGCGCCGAAGATCATGGTGAGGATCACCGCCACCAGCGGCGCCGCATAGAGCACGGTTCTCGACGGCTCCGGCCGCTTTTCGAGACGGAACTGCATCATGCCGCCTCCACCGCGCCGTGCACGCCGCCCATCAGCAGGCCGATCTCCTCGACACTGAATTCCTTGACCGGCCGCGTCTCGCTCAGCCGGCCCATGTTGATCACCGCCAGCGTGTCGCAGAGCGCCCGCAATTCGTCGAGGTCCTGGCTGATCACCACGATGGCCGATCCGGCCGCCGCCAGGTCGACCAGCGCCTGGTGGATGGCGGCCGCCGCCCCGGCATCGACGCCCCAGGTCGGCTGGCTGACCACCAGCACGCTCGGCTTCTGCAGGATTTCCCGGCCCATGATGTATTTCTGCAGGTTCCCTCCCGACAGCGAGCCGGCGGTGGCCGCCGGCCCCAGCGCCTTGACGGCGAAATCGGCGATCACCTTGCCGGTATAGGTCCTGGCGGCGCCGGAATTGATCAGCCCCATCATCACCATGCCCAGCCGGTCGCGCGCCGTCAGCACCGAATTGTCGGACAGGGTGAAGTCGCTGACCGCCGCGTGGCCGTTGCGCTCCTCCGGCACGGCGCAGAGGCCGTGGCGCCGCCGCTCCGTGGTGCCCATCTGCCCGATCCCGAGCCCGTCGATGGTGATGGCCTCGCGGTCGTCGCCGCGTATTTCGCCCGACAGCGCGTCGAGCAGCGCGTTCTGCCCGTTGCCGGCCACCCCGGCGATGCCGAGGATTTCCCCGGCCCGGACCGTGAAGCTGATGCCGTCGACCGGCACGTCGAAATGACCGGTCCGGCGCGTGGACAGGCGGTTGACCACCAGCTTGGGTTCGCCGAAGCCGGACTTTTCGGCCCGCACGATGTCCTTGAGCCCGGTGCCGATCATCTTCTCGGCCATGGAGCGGCTGGTCTCCTGCCGGGGGTCGCAGGTATCCACCTTCCGGCCGCCGCGCAGGATGGTGGCGGTGTCGCACAGCGCCTTGATCTCGTGCAGCTTGTGGGAGATGTAGAGGATCGAGCAGCCTTCGGCCGCGAGCTGCCGCAGCACGGCGAAGAGCTGCTCCACCTCCTGCGGGGTGAGCACCGAGGTCGGCTCGTCCATGATCAGCAGGCTGGGATTGAGCAGCAGGGCGCGCACGATCTCGATGCGCTGCCGCTCGCCCACCGAAAGCGTCGCCACCGTCCGGTGGGGGTCGAGGGCGAGCCCATAGGTCTGCATCACCTCGCGGATGCGCGCCTCGAGCGCGCGGGAAGGGATCTTGGCGTCCATGCCGAGGGCGATGTTCTCCAGCACCGTCAGCGCCTCGAACAGCGAGAAATGCTGGAACACCATGCCGATGCCCAGCCGCCGGGCCGCCTTGGGGTTGGGCACCGTCACCGGCTCGCCGTTCCAGCGGATTTCGCCGGCATCGGGCTGCATGATGCCGTAGATCATCTTGACCAGGGTGGATTTGCCCGCCCCGTTCTCGCCGAGCAGCGCGTGGATTTCCCCGGGCTTGACCGAAAACGAGACGTTGTCGTTGGCGAGGACGCCGGGAAACTGCTTGGTGATGCCGCTCAGTTCGAGCCGGTTGGGCATATCAGAATCCACTCGCCGCCCCCTCTGTCGCGGGGGCGGGTATAGGCCCGACATCTGCTTCCCGTTCCCCAATGTGGACCATAATTTCCGCCGCCGCCAGCGCCGCAATCACCGCCGGACGTTTATCCCCAAGCCCCTGCGCCCCTATGGGCAGCACCAGCCGGTCGAGCGCGGCCCCGTCGCCGCCCTGCTCGGCGAACCAGCTCGCGAATTTCGCCCGCTTGGTGCGCGACCCCACCATGCCGACATAGGCGGCGTCGGTCCGCGCCAGCGCCTCCTGGGCGATGAGGAAGTCCAGCGCGTGGTCGTGGGTGAGGATGACGAAGGCGCTGCCCCGGGGGGCGGCGCGCACCACCGCCTCGGGCATGGCCACGCGCCGGCGCGGCACCTCCGGCGGCAGCGCGTCCAGCTCCTCGCCGCGCGTGTCGATGACCTCGACCTTCACCGGCAGCAGCAGGAGTATCCGCGCCAGCACCCGGCCCACATGGCCGGCCCCGAACACATAGACATGGGGCAGCCTCGCCTCCTCCGCCCCGACCCGCTCCAGCAGCGCCCGGCGCAGCGCCGCATCGGCATGGCGCAGCGCGACGCTCACCCGCCCGCCGCAGCATTGGCCGATCTCCGGCCCCAGCGGCACGTCCATCGCCGCCTCGGCCCGCCCCTCGGCGATCAGCCGGCGGGCATGCTCGATCACCATGTATTCGAGCGCCCCGCCGCCGATGGTGCCGAAGATGGCGTCCGGCCCCACCAGCATGAAGGTCCCCTGCTCCCGGGGGGACGAGCCGCGCACCGCGGTCAGCTCGCAGGCGATGGCGTCGGGATTGGCGGCGAGGAAGCTGGCGAGGGCCGGGGAAGTCAGGGTCATGGAACGCCCCCGGCATGAGGGCCGGCCGCCCCGCTCCCCATCCCTCCCCGCGAGGGGGAGGGTGTGGTCCGGCGTTCCTGGCTGAATCGCGCCCGGACCGCGATGCGGCACCTCCCTTGCGGGGGAGGCTGGGAGGGAGGGCTGACTGGCACGATGAAAATCGTCACCCCGCGGCCTCCCGTTTCATCCGCTCGACCCCCATCAGCACCCGCTCCGGGGTCACCGGGGTGTCGAGCCGGGGGGCGATCCTGTAGTCGGCCACGCTGGCCACCGCCATGCCCAGCGCTTCGACCACGCTGATCGCCAGCATCAGCGGCGGCTCGCCCACCGCCTTGGAACGGCCGATGGTGGGCTCGCGGTTCACCGACCATTCGGCCAGGCGCACGTTGAAGACCGGCGGAATGTCCGAGGCCAGGGGGATCTTGTAGGTGGAGGGCGCATGCGTCCTCAGCTGCCCCTTGTCGTCCCACACCAGCTCCTCGGTGGTGAGCCAGCCCATGCCCTGGATGAAGCCGCCTTCCACCTGGCCCAGGTCGATGGCCGGGTTCAGCGACTTGCCGACATCGTGCAGGATGTCCACCCGGTCGACCGTGTATTCGCCGGTCAGCGTGTCGATGGTGACCTCGCTGACCGAGGCGCCATAGGCGAAATAATAGAAGGGATGGCCGCGCCCCGTCGCCCGGTCCCAGTGGATTTTCGGGGTCTTGTAGAAGCCGGCGGCGGAAAGCTGCACCCGGTTCATGTAGGCCGAGGCGGCCAGCTCGGCGAAGGGCACGAACTTGCGGCCGACGCTCATGCCGCCCTGCACCCAGCGGCAATCGGTCGGGTCGGCGTCGTAGAGCCGGGCCGCATGCGCCTCCAGCCGCCGCTTGATCTGCTCGCAGGCCTCCCAGGCGGCCATGCCGTTGAGGTCCGAGCCCGAGGAGGCGGCGGTGGCCGAGGTGTTGGGCACCTTGCCCGTCGAGGTCGCCATGATCTTGACCTGGCCCAGCCCGACGCCGAAGGCATCGGCCACCACCTGCGCCACCTTCACATAGAGCCCCTGCCCCATCTCGGTGCCGCCATGGGAGAGATGGATGGAGCCGTCCCGGTAGACATGCACCAGCGCCCCGGCCTGGTTGTACCAGGTGGCGGTGAAGGAGATGCCGAACTTGACCGGCGTCAGCGCGATGCCCTTCCTGAGCACGCTGCCGGTGCGGTTGAACTCGAGGATGGCCTCACGGCGCGCCCGGTAGTCGGAGGATGCTTCCAGCTCCTCCACCACGCGGTGGATGATGTTGTCCTCCACCACCTGGTGGTAGGGCGTCACATTGTCGGTCTCGGTGCCGTAGAAATTGGCCTTGCGGATGTCGAGGGGGTCCTTGCCCAGCGCATAGGCGATGTCCTCCACCCAGCGCTCGCAGGCCATCATCCCCTGCGGCCCGCCGAACCCGCGGAAGGCGGTGTTGGAGACGGTGTTGGTGTAGAGCGGCTCGGACCGCGCCCGCACCGCCGGATACCAGTAGGCGTTGTCGCAATGGAACAGCGCCCGGTCGGTCACCGGGCCGGAAAGATCGGCCGAGAAGCCGCCCCGCGCGCCATAGACGGCATCGACCGCGAGAATCCGGCCGGTCTCGTCATAGCCCACGTCGTAGTCGACCACGAAATCGTGCCGCTTGCCGGTGGCGCTCATGTCGTCGTCGCGGTCGGGCCGGATCTTGCAGGCGCGGTTCCACTTCTTGGCCGCCAGCGCCGCCACCACCGCGAACAGATTGCCCTGCGTCTCCTTGCCGCCGAACCCCCCGCCCATGCGGCGGACATTGACCGTCACCGCATGCTGGCGGATGCCGAGCGCATGGGCGACGATGAGCTGGATTTCGCTCGGATGCTGGGTGGAGGAGTAGAGCGTGACGTCCTCGTCCTCCCCCGGCACGGCCAGCGCGATCTGCCCTTCGAGATAGAAATGGTCCTGCCCGCCGATGGCGATGGCGCCCTGCACCCGCCGCGGCGCTGCCGCCAGCCCCGCCTCCACGTCGCCCCGCTCCAGCTTGAGCGGCGGGGGCACCAGCC
>Ga0065721_10050531_pt1 | contig 19434 bp, 19 predicted proteins | sample Mesricmetagenome_FD_59108 | JGI IMG/M metagenome (GOLD analysis project Ga0065721, IMG submission 59108) | Mesophilic microbial community from rice straw/compost enrichment Sample: eDNA_1 v2 (version 2) | ecosystem: Engineered > Solid waste > Grass > Composting > Bioreactor | place: USA: Davis... | reverse complement strand
CCCGCGCCTGGCGGCCAAGCGCATGCAGGATGGCTGGCGCCTGCCTTAAGCGGCAGGCGGCGCCCCTAGGCCGTGCCGCAGGCGCGTTCCAGGCGCTCCAGCACGGCCTGCTTGCCCAACAGTGCAAGCACTGCATCGATGGCCGGTGTTTGCGTGCGGCCGGTCACCGCCACGCGCAGCGGCAGGCCGATCTGCGGCATCTTCAGCCCGCGCTCGGACAGCAGCGCCTTGATGAGCGTCGCAATCGCGTCCCGCGTCCACTCGATGCCCGAGGCACGCGCGGCGAACTCGCGCAGCAACTCGCGCGCGCCGTCGGTCAGGTGCTGGGCGGCAAGCTCGGCCGGTGCCGGCTCGAAGGGGGCACAAAACAACATGGCGCCCTCGGCCAACTGTTCCAGCGTCTCGGCCCGGTCCTTGAGCAGGGCCATGACCGCGGCCAGGTCCACCGCCTGGGGATCGCCGCCGCGGCGGGCGATGCGCGGGGCGACTTTTTCGGCCAGCGCGGCGTCCGGCGTTTGCCTAATGTAATGGGCGTTGACCCAGTTCAGCTTCTTGGGATCCCACTGCGCGGCCGATCGCGACAGGTGCCCGCCGTCGAACCATTGCACCAACTGGTCGCGGCTGAAAATCTCGTCGTCGCCATGGCTCCAGCCCAGCCGGGCCAGATAGTTGACCATGGCTTCGGGCAGATAGCCCTGCGTTTCGTATTCCATGACGCTAACCGCGCCGTGGCGCTTGGATAGCTTTTCGCCATCCGGGCCCAGGATCATGGGCACGTGGCCGTACTGCGGTACCGGCGCGCCCAGCGCCCGCAGGATGTTGATCTGGCGAGGCGTGTTGTTGACGTGGTCATCACCGCGCAGCACATGGGTGATGCGCATGTCCCAATCGTCGACCACGACGCAGAAATTGTAGGTGGGCGTGCCGTCTGCGCGGGCGATGACCAGGTCGTCGAGCTCGGCGTTGTCGAAGCTGATCGGCCCCTTGACCAGGTCATTCCAGGACGTAGTGCCTTCCTGCGGGTTCTTGAACCGGACGACCGGCTTGCGTCCTTCCGGGATGGGCGGCAGCACCTTGCCCGGTTCCGGGCGCCACGTGCCGTCGTAGCGCGGCTTGCGCCCGGCGGCCCGTGCCGCCTCGCGCATGGCCTCGACTTCCTCGGGGGTGCTATAGCAATAGTAGGCCGTGCCCGCCGCGAGCATCTGGGCGATGACTTCGCGATAGCGGTCCATGCGCTGCATTTGATAGAAGGGGCCTTCGTCCGGCGTCAGGCCCAGCCATTGCATGCCGTCCAGGATGGCCTGCACGGCTTGCGGCGTCGAACGCTGCAGGTCGGTGTCTTCCACGCGCAGGATGAAGGTGCCGCCATGGTGGCGGGCGTACGCCCAGGAAAACAGCGCGGTGCGCGCGCCGCCCAGGTGCAGGAAGCCGGTGGGCGAGGGCGCAAAGCGGGTGCGGACTTCGGAGGGGGCGGGTGTCGTCATGTTATCGGGTGATGGGCGCCGCCGGCGGCGGCGCAGGTGCTCGCCGTGGCGCGCGCGGGTGTATCGTTGCGGGTGGCATCGATTTTAGATGAGTCGCGCATACGCCCATGCAGCGCCACGCCCTCGCCCCATTGTTCGAGCCCCGTACGTTGCTGGTGGCCGCGGACCGCCCTCTCGCGGTGCGGGACTTCTTGCCGGCCGGGCGGCGGGATGCGCTCACGCAGGTCCTGTGCGGCGTCGGCGATGTGCCGCAGTTACCCGATCGCCTGGCCGGCGTGCCTGCCGATGGCAGGGTGGACGCCGTAGTGCTTTGCGTGGCGCCCGACGCCCTGGCGCCGACGCTGCAGGCGTTGTCGCGCTGGCGGCCGCGCGCGGCCATCGTCCTGCCGCACGACAAGGACGATCCCGATCCGTCGGGTACCGCCCAGCTGTGCCGCGATTGGGCTTGGCAAAACGGCTGCGCGCTGCTCGGGCCCAACTCCTTCGGATTGCAGCGGCCGCATGCCGGCCTGAACCTGAGCCAGCACCCGACGCTGGCCAACCAGGGCAGGGTGGCGCTGGTGGCGCAGTCGCGCGCCATCATGGCCGCCGTGATGGATTGGGCCGAGGATGTGCAGATCGGCTTTTCGACCGCCGTGGCGCTGGGCGACGAGGCGGTGCTCGGCTTGCCGGACGTGCTCGATTTCCTGGCGACCGACGCGCGCACCGACAGCATCGCGCTCTACGTCGAAGACATCGGATTTGCGCGGGAATTCATGAGCGCGCTGCGCGCGGCGGCCAGCGTCAAGCCGGTCGTGGTGCTGCGCGCGGGACGCTCGCGCGATCCGGCCGGCGCCGACGCGGTGTTCGACGCGGCGCTGCGCCGCGCCGGCGCCGTGCGCGTACGTTACTTCGTGCAGCTGTTCTCGGCGTTGAAGGTGCTAGCCTACACGCGGCGCCCGCGCGGACGGCGCATCGCCCTGTTTTCCAATGGCAGCGGCCCGCCCCAGCTGGCGCTGGACTTGATGGGCGAGGATGCGCCGGTGCTGCCCGCGCAGCTATCGGCAGCCACGGTGAGGGAGCTGTCCGGCCTGCTCGGGCCGGGGGCGGCGGTGGCCAACCCGGTCATTACCCATGCGCCGCTCGACGGCGCTCGCACCCGCGCGGTGCTGGAATGCCTGCTCGACGATCCGGGCGTCGACGGCGTGCTGGCCGCACTCGCGCCCGACCCGCGTTCGGACCTGGCCGGCGTTGCCGACTGCCTGGCGGCCGTGGCGCCGAACGCGCGCAAACCGGTGATCACCTGCCTGATGGGCGACGCGGGCATGCGGCCGCTGCGGCGACGGCTGGATGCGGCCGGCACCTCCGCCTTTCGCACGCCCGAGTCGGCGGCCGATGCATTCGGCGTCCTGGCGACGCACCATTACAACCAGCAGCTGCTGCTGCAAACCCAGCCGCCAGTACCGCTGGGCCGCCGGCCGGATTTGGCGGCGGCCCGGCAAGCCATAGACCAGGCGCGCCGGCAGGGGCGGCGCACGCTCGATGTCGAATCGTGCCGGCGCCTGCTCGCCGCCTTCGACGTGCACGTCCTGGTCGACGCCGAGGCGGCCGCGGCGCACCGCCAGGCCGAGGATGCGCTGCCCGAAGCGGCGATCCGGCTGCATACCGATGCCCGCTTCGGGCCGGTGCTGCACCTGGGTGCTGGCGGCGCCGGTTCGTCGCTGGCGGCAGCCGACCGAGGCATGGACCTGCCGCCGCTCAACGGCTACCTGGCGCGCCAGCTCATCGAGCGCAGCCGCATTTGGCGCCGCGTGCTGCAGCCGCGCACCAGCCCAGCTGCCTTCGAGGCGTTGCGTTCGGCGCTGGTGCAGCTGTCCGAGTTAGCCACCGAGCTGCCCGACGTCGAGCGCCTGGAACTGGATCCGCTATACGTGGCCGATGACGGGCTCGTGGCCGGCGGCGTAGTCGTCGTGCTGACCGAGCATCCAGCCTGCAGCAATCCCCAGGGCGCCGGCTATCCCCACATGGCCATCCATCCTTACCCGTCGAACTGGGTGCAGCAGCGCCAGTTCGCCGATGGCACGCCATGGGTGATCCGGCCGATCCGGCCGGAGGACGCCGAACCGCTGCAGGCCTTCATGCGCGGCTTGTCCGAGCGCAGCCGCTACATGCGCTTCATTTCCATGATGCGCGAGCTGACTCCGCGCATGCTGGCACGCTACACGCAGGTCGATTACCACCGCGAACTGGCGTTGGTGGCGACGGTGCAGATGCCTAACCCGGCGCATCGCGGCCATCCGCACGAGGTAATCATCGGCTTGGCGCATTACCTGCGCAACCCGGACGGGCGCGGCGCCGAGTACGCGCTGGTCATCGGCGACGACTGGCAACGCAAGGGGCTGGGCCGCGAGCTCATGCAAGTCTTGATCGCGGCCGCGCGCGAGCAGGGCCTGATGTACTTGGAAGGCGTGGTGCTTTCGGACAACCGGCCCATGCTGCGCTTGATGGAGAGCCTGGGTTTCGTCAACGACCCCGACGCCGAGGACCCCGGCATGCGGCGCGTCTGGCTGCCCTTGCCTGGCGTGGGCCAGGAAGCCTAGCGCATGATGAGGGTTGCCTGCGCGCGCGGCCAACGCCTGCGTGCGCAGGGCGACCGCACCGCGTCAGGCGAGGACTTCGCGCAGGAACGCCGCGATGTCGGCGATTTCGGGCGGGCACACCGCGTGTGGCATCGGATAGGTACGCCAGCGCACGTCGTGGCCGAGCCGAGCCAGCAGGGCGCGCGAAGCATCGGCGCGCTCGATCGCCACCACCGGATCGAACTGTCCGTGCGCAAGGAAGATGGGTGTGTCGGCGTTGGCCGCGCAGCGCTCGGACTCGCACAGGTCCAGCAGGGGCAAATAGCCCGAAAGCCCGATCAGTCCTGCCAGGCGCTCGGGGTAGCGCAGGCCGATATGCAGCGTCATCGCGCAGCCTTGGGAAAAGCCAGCCAGAACAATATTGCGGGCCGGTACGCCGCGCGCATTCTCGCGGCGGATCAGCTCGCACACCGCCTGTTCCGAGCGCCGGATGCCGGCCTCGTCTTCGCGGCGCACCAGGTCCATCGTCAGGATGTCGTACCAGGCGCGCATCGCCATGCCGCCATTGATGGTGACCGGCTGCACCGGGGCGTGCGGAAAGACGAAGCGCACGGCCGGCGCATCGGACAGGCCGAGCTCGGGAACGATGGGGGCAAAGTCGTGGCCGTCGGCGCCCAGGCCATGCAGCCAGATGACGGAATGAGTGGGGTGGGGGGCGGTTTCCAGTTCGACGCAGTCCAGCATCATGACGTTTCCAGCAAGGTCTTGAGCGCCTGGTACAGCGCCCGGTAATGTTTACGCTTCGGCTCGGCGCCGGGCGGCAAGGCCTTGTTGGCGGCCGCTTCGCTACGCGCGGCGCGTATGGCTGCGCGCAGGGCCTGGCTGTCCGCACCCGGATGTTCGTCCAGCAGCCGTGTCAGGGCGCGGTCGTCGGCCATCAGGTCTTCGCGCAGCGCCTCCAGCCGATGCAGCTGCGCGGCCTGCTGGCGCGAGCCGTGCTCCCATTCGTGCAGGCGCGCCCGGATCTCGTCGGCCGGTGCATCGCGCATCAGCTTGCCGACGTAGTGGACCTGGCGGCGCCGGCCCTCGCGGCTGGTGATGCGTTGGGCCTCGCGTATCGCTTCGTAGAGCTTTTCCGACAGCGGCAGCTGCTTGAGGCGCTCGGGCGATAGATCGACGAGCTGCTTGCCCAGGTCGAGCAGCGCGTGCATCTCGCGCTTGACTTGTGACTTGCTGGGGCGGGTGTCGGCCGGGTCGGGTGCGCCGGGGTAGTCGGGAAGGGAATCGCGAACGGGTGGGGTCATCGGGGAAAAGGCATAGGCGGACTTGGCTATGATACCGAGTCTGATCAAATTGGATTGCAATGGCCGATTCCCTTCCTCCCCTTCCCATCGCCGCTGACCAAGCGCGTTTCCGCGAAATCGTGCAGCAGGTGCTAGCCCATGCGCGCGCGCTCGGGGCCAGCGACGCCGCCGCGGAGGTCTCGGAAAGCCAGGGGCTGTCCGTGACCGTGCGCAAGGACGACGTCGAAACGGTCGAGCAGACGCGCGACCGTTCGCTGGACGTCACCGTTTTCGCCGGGCAGCGGCGTGGGTCGGCGTCCACCTCGGACTTCTCGCCGGCGGCGTTGCGCGAAACCGTGGAAGCCGCCTGGCACATCGCCCGCCACACCGCGGAAGATCCGGCGGCCGGACTGCCCGAGGCTGAGCTGCTAGCCACCGATTACCCCGACCTGGACCTGCACCACCCGTGGGCGCTGGACACCGATTCGGCGATAGCGCTCGCGCTGCGCGCCGAGCGGGCCGCCCGCGACACCGACCCGCTCATCACCAATAGCGACGGCGCCAGTGTCAGCACCTACGAAGGCCATTTCGTGCTGGGCAATACGCGGGGCTTCCTGGGCGGCTATCCGTATTCCCGGCACAGCGTGTCCGTCGCGCCCATCGCAGGACACGGGGCACGCATGCAGCGCGACTACTGGTATACGTCCGAGCGCGATCCGGCGCGCCTGGCCGCGCCCGAGGCCGTGGGCCGCTATGCGGCCGAGCGCACGCTGTCGCGCCTGTCGGCCCGGCGCATCCCCACCGGCAAGTTCCCCGTCCTGTTCGAGGCGCCGCTGGCGCTGGGGTTGCTGGGTGCGTTGACGCAGGCAGCCAGCGGGGGCGCGCTCTACCGCAAGGCAAGCTTCTTGGTCGATGCGCTGGGCCGGCAAATCTTTCCGTCGCACATCAGCATCGACGAAGATCCGCACGTGCGCGGCGCCACCGGCAGTTCGCCCTTCGACGACGAGGGCGTGCGCACGCGGGCGCGCCGGGTGGTCGCCGACGGCGTGCTGCAAGGGTATTTCTTGTCGACCTACACGGCGCGCAAGCTTGGCATGCAGACGACCGGCAATGCCGGCGGCTCGCACAACCTGACGCTGCGCTCGACCCTGACGTCGCCGCACGATGACCTGCGGGCCATGCTGCGCAAGCTCGACCGCGGCTTGCTGGTGACCGAGCTCATCGGGCAGGGCGTGAACTACGTCACGGGCGATTATTCCCGCGGCGCATTCGGCTATTGGGTCGAGAACGGCGAAATCCAGCATGCCGTGGAAGAGATCACCATCGCCGGCAACCTGGCCGAGATGTTCGGCCAGATCGTGGCCGTGGGCGCCGACACGATCACGCGCGGCACCAAGACCTGCGGCTCGGTGCTGATCGAGCAAATGTCGATCGCCGGCAGCTAGTTGCGACGCAGCATCCCGTCCGAATATTTGACAAGGTGTAATATTCCCGGTGACGGCCGCCTGCCGCGTGCCGAGTTCATTTCCAAGCTTCCCGGAGGAGATCCGCAATGCAACGTCGTTCCTTCCTGAAAAAGGCCGGCCTGGGCGCGGTGGCCGGCAGCGCGGCCGTGGCCGCGCCTGTCTATGCCCAGGATGCCCCCACGCTGAACTGGCGCATGGCCTCGAGTTTTACGCGCGCGCTGGATACCCTCTTCGGGACCGGTGAAATCTTCTGCAAGTTCGTGTCCGAGGCGACCGGCGGCAAGGTCACCATCCGCCACTTCCCCGCGGGTGAGATCGTCCCGGCGCTGCAGGTGCTGGACGCCGTCTCGAACAACACGATCGAGCTCGGCCATACGGTGGGCTATTACTACTACGGCAAGGATCCCATCCTGTGCTTTGACGCGGCGGTGCCCTTCGGCCTGAACGCGCGCCAGATGAATGCCTGGATGTTCGAGGGCGACGGCCTGAAGCTCACCCGGGAAATGTACAAGCAGTACAAGATCGTCAACTTCCCGATGGGCAACACCGGCACGCAGATGGGCGGCTGGTACCGCAAGGAAATCAAGTCGGTCGACGACCTCAAGGGCCTGAAGATGCGCACGGCCGGCTTTGCCGGCGAAGTGCTCTCGCGCCTGGGCGTGGTGCCGCAGCAGCTGGGTCCGGCCGACATCTATCCGTCGCTGGAAAAGGGCACGCTCGACGCCGTCGAGTACGTCGGCCCCTACGACGACGAGAAGCTGGGCTTCAACAAGGTCGCCCAGTATTACTACTACCCCGGCTGGTGGGAAGGCGGCCCGCAGGTGTCGCTCTACGTCAACGAATCCGTCTGGAACGACCTGCCCAAGACCTACCAGGCGATCATCGAGGCGGCCAGCCGCACCGCCCACGTGGCCATGACTGCCCGCTACGACGCGCTGAACGCCGCCGCCCTGCGCCGCCTGATCGCCGCCGGCGCGCAACTGCGCGCCTTCCCGCGTGCGGTCATGGACGCCAGCTGGGATGCGGCCAACAAGGTGTACGCCGAGTTCGCGGCCAAGGATCCGAAGTTCAAGGCCATGTATGAAAACTACATGGGCTACCGCGACGAAGTGGTGCCCTGGTTCCGCGTGGCCGAAGGCTCGTACGACCAGTACCTGAGCACCGCCCTGGGTCGCGGTTCCAAGTAGGCACGCTTGCGGCATGGGGCCGGCCCGGCCGGCCCCCCGCCAGCGGCCCGCCTTGCCGGCCAGCGCCGGGGGGGTGGGCCGTTTTGTTTTGCGGACAAGGGCGGGCGCCTTCCTGGCGCCAAAATGTGCTAGAATCGCCGGCTTACCTCTTGGTTTTTGCGCTTTGCACGGGCGGGTTGACAACGCTTTCTGGCAAACGTGCAGCTGGCCGTCGCGGGTTTTGCCGTGTCCGGGCGGGGCTTTCGGGCCCTGGGACGCAGGCGCTTCGTGCGGCCTTGCGCCAAGGGGAGGCCAGGCCGGATGTCCGGCCCGGAAACTCTTTACCAGGAACCATCATGAAGACCTTTGTGGCCAAGCCGCATGAAGTCAAGCGTGACTGGTACGTGATTGACGCCAAGGGCAAAGTCCTCGGTCGTGTGGCCAGCGAAGTCGCACGCCGTCTGCGCGGCAAGCACAAGCCCGAATTCACGCCCCATGTCGACACGGGCGACTACATCGTCGTCATCAATGCCGCCGACCTCGTGGTCACCGGCAACAAGTCGCTGGACAAGAAGTACTACCGCCACACCACCTATCCGGGCGGTATCCGCGAGACCACTTTCGGGAAAATGCAGCAACGCTTTCCCGGCCGCGCCCTCCAGAAGGCCGTCAAGGGCATGCTCCCCAAGGGGCCGCTGGGCTACGCCATGATCAAGAAACTCAAGGTGTATGCGGGATCCGAGCATCCGCATACGGCCCAACAGCCCAAGCCGCTGGAAATCTAAGGAAACGCCATGATCGGTAACTGGAACTACGGAACCGGCCGCCGCAAGACCTCGGTGGCGCGCGTGTTCCTCAAGAAGGGTTCGGGCAAGATCATCGTCAACGGCAAGCCCGTGGACGAGTACTTCGCCCGCGAGACCGGCCGCATGATCGTGCGCCAGCCCCTGGAGCTGACCGGCCACTTGGAGTCGTTCGACTTCCACATCAACGTGCACGGCGGCGGCGAAAGCGGCCAGGCTGGTGCGGTGCGCCACGGCATCACCCGCGCGCTGATCGACTACGACGCCTCGCTCAAGCCGGTGCTGTCGCAGGCCGGCCTGGTCACCCGTGACGCCCGCGAGGTCGAGCGCAAGAAAGTCGGTTTCCACAAGGCACGTCGCCGCAAGCAGTTCAGCAAGCGCTGACCCTGCCGCGCCCGCGTCCCGGCGCTGCTGCAGCGCCTGTGGCGACACGAAAAAGCCTTCCTTCGGGAAGGCTTTTTTATTCATCGCCCCGGGGAGGCGCAAAATACTCCTGCGGAATACCTAAATAGAAACAAAGTATTTCGCCTGTGCAGCGCCATGCACTATCTTGAAAACTGCTATCCGGGCAGTTGTCGGCAGCTCACCCGTCATTGCGGGGACGTTCACGACATTGGTGCCGAGGGCACCGTCATGGTGTGCCCGAGCCTGGTATTGAGCGGCTCAGCTATTTTTCGTAGGCTGTTCACGACCGTCCCGCCCTGGTGAACCGTCTACGCGATGAAGGCCTTTTCCCCCTCCCCCCAGGATATTGCCGGCTCGGCCGAGGCGGCCGACGGCGGCGCACGGCCGCTGGGGGACCAGGCTTTCCTGCGCTTGCGCCAGGACATCATTGCCTGCCGCCACGCCCCGGGCAGCATGTTGACCGAGGCGGCTGTCATGCAGGCCTACGGGCTGGGGAAGGCCACCTGTCGCGTCGCCCTGACCCGCCTGGTCCACGAAGGCTGGCTGAAGTCCGTGCCGCGCCATGGCTACCGGGTCGCCGTGGTCACGCTCAAGGACGTCGAGGAAGTGTTCGCGCTGCGCCTGCTGCTGGAGCCCTGCGCCGCGCGCAACGCCGCAGGCCGGGCCAATGTGAAGAAGCTGCGCCTGCTGGAGCACGCCTGCGACGCCAACCGGGTGCCGCGCGATGCGGGCAATCGCCTGGAAGTCTTCCTGGACGCAAACAAGGCGCTGCACCTGGCCATTGCACAGGCCGGCGGCAACGAACGCCTGACCCGCGCCCTGACCCAGCTTCTCGATGAGATGTCCCGCCTGCTGTCGCTGGGTTTCGTCAGGCAGGACGGCTGCGGCCCGGACTGCCAGGCTCACGGCCCGCTCATCGATGCCATCGCCGCTGGCGACGGCAAGCGGGCCGAGCAGCTCGCACGCCGCCACATCGAAGCCGCGCGCGACAGCACCATGGATTGCGTGGTCAGCAGCCTGGCTCGCGCAAGCGCCCCATTGCCCATACCCCTAGACATGGCAGCCCAGAAATGAATGCTTCCCTGCATCCCTCTCCGGCCCCGACGCAGGGCGCCGAGGCCGCGCCGTCCAGCGACTACGCCGTCGATGCCCGCCGCATCAGCAAATGGTTTCCCACTCCGGACGGAGAAAGCCTGCTGGTGCTCAAGGACGTCAGCTTCTCGGTCGAGCGAGGCAAGATCGCTGCCATACTGGGCGCCTCCGGCTGCGGCAAGAGCACCTTGCTGAACATCGTCTCGGGATTGCTGGCGCCCGATCGCGGCGAAGTCTTCCTCAACGGCATCGCTTCGCGCGAATTCCGGCAGTGGCGCTCGATCGCCTACATGTTCCAGGAAGACCGGCTGCTGCCCTGGCGCACAGCCATCGACAACGTGGCTTTCGGCCTGGAGGCGGGCGATATTCCGCGTGCCGAACGCATGAGGCGGGCGCGCGAGACGCTGCAGCTCGTCGGCCTGGAGGGCTTCGAGAACGCCTATCCCTACCAGTTGTCGGGCGGCATGCGCAGCCGCGTCGCCCTGGCCCGCAGCCTGGTCGTCGAGCCCATGCTGCTGCTGATGGACGAGCCCTTCTCCAAGCTCGATCCCATGATCCGATCGCAGATGCATGCCGAACTGCTGCGCATCCAGGAAATGAAGGGCGTCACCGTCGTATTCGTCACCCACGACGTCGACGAGGCCGTGGTGCTGGCCGATCACGTCACGGTGCTCATGCCGCGTCCCGGCCGAGTCAAGGAGGTGGTACCCATAGACTTGCCGCGCCCGCGCGAGCAGACGCGCCAGGACGTTATCGAATACGTGCGCAAGCTGCGCACCATGGTCTGATGCAAGAGCGAGCAATGGAAACCGCCATGAACTCCAATACCACCCTGGCCGGACAGCAGCCTACCCCCCAGCCCCAGCGTCGGCGGCGCAAGCTGGCCTTGCAGCGGCTTGCCCTGCTCGTACTGCTGCTGGGCGTCTGGCCGCTCGCCTCCCTTGGCACGCCGGCCTTCGTGCTGCCCAGCCCGGCCAGGGTGGTCCAGGCGCTGATGCGCCTGATCGAAAACGGCACGTTCTTCGCCGACCTGGGCGTGACGCTGGGCAGGGTGCTGGTCGGCTTCGTGCTGGCGGCCCTGACTGCCGCGCCCCTGGGAATACTGCTGGGGTCGAACCGGCGCCTGGGCGAGTTCTTCGAGCCGGTGCTGCCGATCATGAACACGGTTTCATCGGCGATCTGGGCCATCTTCGCCATCATTTGGTTCGGCATCTCCAATGCCACCACCATCTTCGTGGTCTACATGACGGCGATGCCGCTCATCCTGACCAACGTGTGGCAGGGCACCCAGACGGTCAATGCCGAATTCATAGAGCTGGCGCGCACCTTCCGCATGTCGCGCGCCAAGGTCATGCGCAAGATATACCTGCCCACCATCCTGCCGTACTTCTTCTCCGGCGCACGGCTGGCCTTCGGCTTCGGATGGCGCGTCAGCCTGGTGGCCGAAACGCTGGGCTCCAGCAATGGCGTGGGCTACCGCCTGCGCCAAGCGGCAGACCTGGTGCAGACCGACCAGGTTTTCGCCTGGACGGTCACGCTGGTGGCCATGATGGCCCTGCTCGAAATGGGCATTCTCAAGCCGCTGGAGAACCATCTGTTCCGCTGGAAAAAGAGCGTCGCCAACGGCTGACATCCCCGTCGGGCCGCCCTGGTGGCCCCGCGTTTCCGAAACTGCTTGCCATGGAGTACATCATGAGCGTTGCAGCACACCTGAAGAAGTTGTTGCCCCTCTTCGCGCTGGCCTTGGCATGCCAAGCGCCGGCCCACGCCGAGAAAATCCGCGTCGGCTACTGGACGAGCGGCGTGAGCCTGGGCTATGGGGCCTTGCTGGAAGACGGCAAGTTCCTGGAAAACCAGGGCCTGGAGGTCGAGTACATCAAGTTTCCCGACGTCAACGGCCCGACCAAGGCGCTGGCCGCCGGCGCGATCGATTTCGCCTTCGGCAACAGCGCGGCCGGCGCCTTCTCGCTGGCCGCCCAGGGCGTGCCGGTGAAGATCGTGCTGGCCACCCAGCTCGCCGAGGTCCAGTTCGTGACGCTGGAAGACTCCGACGTCAAGTCGCTGGCCGACCTCGCGGGCAAGAAGGTCGGCATGTCGCCGCCGGGCAGCGCAGTGGCTTCCATCGCTGCGGCCGTGCTCGCCGCCAACCACGATCTCACGCCCGGCAGCTTCTCGCTCGTGCCGGGCAACGAATCCCGCCTGGCACAGTTCCTGGTGCAGAAGGACGTGGATGCGGCGGCGCTGCGCTCGGTGACCATCGCGCAGCTTCCCGACGTCAAGCTGCGCAAGCTGAGCTCCTTCGCCCAGGAGTGGCAGACCATGACCAAGACCGACGGCCTGCCCTACATCGGCGTGGGAGTGGTGCGCAGCGACTATCTCGAGAAGAACCCCGCGGCCGTGGCCAAGACCATAGCGGGCATGCGAAAGGCGCTGGAATACGGCGCCCAGCACACCGACGAGGTTGCGCAGATCCTCCAGAAGACCGCCAACATTCCCGAGGCTGACGCCCGCGCCTATGCTGGATTCTGGGACCAGATGTACCGCGTCACAATGGAGCCGGTCGACGTGCAGACCCTAAACCGCATGTTCGAGATATTCAAGGAGTCCGGCTCGGTGGAAGGCACGCTGCCCGAGGGGACCATGGACACTGCTCCCTATGAAGCGTCCAAGGCGATCAAATAGCGGAGCAAAATAGTGTAAGTCCACTGGTGGTGGCATGACACCGCCGCCCGGATTGCCGGCAGCCGTAAGCCGGGATCCGGGCGCTTCTTTTTCGTATGCTGTAGTCAAAGGATTCTCCATGCATCTGCGAACCTGCCTACTGGCCGCGGCCGCGGCGCTGGCCGGCGCCCCGGCCTTGGCCGCCGACGAAGTCACCGTTGCGCTGGCCATCCCGCCTGCGGTCCACGACGGCGCCCCCTATGCGGCAGCCGAGGAGCTGGGCTTCTTCAAGGAAGAAAACCTGGCGGTCAAGACCATCGTGTTCCAAGGCGCGGGCGCGCTGCTGCCGCAGGTCAGCAGCAAGCGCGTCACGTTCGGCTATCCCACTTCCGAGCCGGTGATCTCCAGCTACTTCAACAACAAGGACCTGCTGCCGCTGCGCTACTTCTACAACGGCGTACCGACCAACACCATGGAATTCGCCGTGCTGGCCGATTCGCCCGTCAAGGACCTGGACGACCTCAAGGGCAAGCGCGTAGGCGTCGGGGCGCTGACCTGGGGCACCATCCCCGGCGGGCGGGCCGCGCTGCGCACGGCCGGGCTCACTCCCGGCAAGGACGTCAATTACGTGGCGGTCGGCGCGCTCGCCGCGGGCTTCCAGGCCCTGCGCAGCCGCCAGGTCGATGCGCTGAACTTCAACAGCAGCTGGCACGACATGCTGGAGATGTCCGGCACTCCCATCCGTCGCATTGCCTATCCTGAGGTGTTCCGCGAAACGGCCGGCAACGGCTTCATCGCCCACGTCGATACCTTCCGCGAACAGCCCGAACTCATCGTGCGCTTTGCGCGCGCCTACACCAAGGCGCAGTTCGCCTGCGAAGCCAATCCCGCTTTCTGCGTGGAGGCCTTCTGGCGCGCCTATCCCCAGGCCAAGCCCAACGGCGCGGACCCGGGCAAGGCGCGCGCCGAGGCGGCCGAGCTGCTCAGCCGCCGCCTCAAGCGCGTGCTGTATACGGCAGACGGCAAGCCGCGCGTGCCGGGCTACTTCGATATGGAGGCGATACGCAACGGCATAGCGGCCATGGCCAAGGCCGGCGAGTATCCGAGCGCCGACGTGCCGGTGGAGGAAATCTTCTCCAACCAGTTCATCGACGCCATCAACGATTTCGACAAGGCCGCCGTGCGCGCCAAAGCCGAGGCGGCGCAATGAGCGGACAGCAAGGCCCGCGCGTGCTCGTCGAGCCGCGCGACGACCGCCTGGATGTGCCTCGCCGCATCGTGCTGTCCGGCTTCGGCGCGGGCGAGCTCACGGTAAGCGCCGAGCTGCGCCATCCCGACGGCAGCCTGTGGCGCAGCCAGGCGGTATTCCGGGCCGACGGGCAAGGCAGCGTGGACCTGTCGGCCCAGGCGCCTGTCGCGGGCGATTGGCAGGAGCCGGATGCTATGGCGCTGGTGTGGTCCATGCAGCGCATCGAGCCGCCCGCCGATCCGGCGGCTACCGACGGCGTGGTCCCGCTGACGGTGAGGGTGCGCGCACAGGGCGCCGGGGGCGCCGAGGCGCAGGCCGATTTCGTCCAGCGCTACCTGGCGCCGGGCGTCGCCCGCCGCGAGGTCCGCGACGACGGCCTGGTAGGCACGCTGTTCACGCCGGCCGGCGAGGGGCCGCATCCGGCCATCGTCGTCTTCAACGGTTCCGGCGGGGGCATCCCCGAGCAGCGCGCGGCCTTGTGGGCCGCCCACGGGGTGACGGCCTTCGCGCTGGGCTACTTCAAGGCGCCGGGGCGGCCCGCCCATATATCGGGCACGCCCCTGGAATACTTCGAGCAGGGCCTGCGCTGGGTGCACGACAAGGTACAGCCGCACCGCGGCTTCGTGGCGGTCACCGGTCAGTCGCGCGGCGGCGAGCTTTCCCTGCTGCTGGGCGCGCGCTTCGCGCCGCTGGTCTCGGCCGTGGTGGCCTATGTGCCCAGCTCGATGATCCACGGCTCGCTGCGCGCCGGCCGTCCCGACGAGCCGCGCGACACGCCGGTGTGGACCTGGCGCGGCCAGCCGCTGCCCAATGTGTGGCAGGGCAATCCGCAGGCCGACTGGACGGCCTTCGACGCGCCGGCCGAGCCCGGCCAGCCCATACGCCAGGCGGCCGCCTTCCATAGCGTGCTGCGCAATCCCGATGCGGTGGCCGCCGCGCGCATCCCGGTCGAACAGATCGCCGGCCCGGTCATGCTGATATCGGGCACCGACGACGGCTTCTGGCCGTCCACGCTCTACAGCGAAACCATGGTGCGCGAGCTGTCCGAGGCCGGGCACGCATGGCCTGTCGAGCATGTGCGCTGCGAATCGGCCGGCCACGCCATAGGCATTCCCTACGTGCCCACCACGCTGATCGCCAAGCCCCATCCCGTGGCGGGCGTGGTGCTGACCGGCGGCGGCACGCCGCAGGCCAACGCGCGCGCCAACGAGCAGTCCTGGCGCGCGGCCCTGCGCTTCATCGAGCAGGCCGTGCACGCCCGGGAGGCGCAGCAATGAGCGCCGCAACCCCATCGGACGGCATCCAGGCGGCGGCACCGGCCGCCGCAGGCGCGGCGCTGGACTTTCGCGGCGTGGGCCTGACCTACCAGACCCGTCGCGGCAGCATAGACGCGCTGGCCGACGTAAACGTTTCCATCGCCCCGGGCGAGTTCGTGGCCATCCTCGGCCCCTCGGGCTGCGGCAAATCCACGCTGCTCAAGCTTGCCGCCGGCCTGCTTGCACCCACGTCCGGCGAAGTCAGCCTGGCTGGCGAGCCGGTGCGCGGACCCAGCCCGCGCACCGGCGTGGTTTTCCAGAAGCCCAGCCTGCTGCCCTGGAAGACCGTGCTGGCCAACGTGCTGCTGCCGGCGACCACGCGCAGGCTGCCCGCCGAGGCCTCGCGCCGGCGCGCCGATCGCATGCTGGAACTGGTGGGCCTGTCCGGCTTCGCCCAGAACTACCCCGGCGAGCTCTCCGGCGGCATGCAGCAGCGGGTGGGCATTGCCCGCATGCTGCTGCCCGACCCGGACGTCCTGCTGATGGACGAACCCTTCGCCGCGCTGGATGCACTCACGCGCGAGGCCCTGACGCTGGAGCTGCAGCGCATCTGGAGCGAGCAGCGCAAGTCCGTGCTGTTCATTACGCACAGCATCCCGGAAGCCGTGTTCCTGGCCGACCGGGTGCTGGTGATGTCGGCCCGCCCTGGACGCATCGTCGAGGAGTTCCGGCCCGAGCTGCCCCGCCCGCGCACCCTGGAAACGATGAACGACCCGGTCTTCACGGCCGCATGCCACCATCTCAGACGCCATTTCACCCATGTTCAAGACGTTTAGTCCCACTGCCGTCATCTACCCGCTGATCAGCCTGGCGGTGCTCGTGCTGGCCTGGCACCTGGGCGTGCGCTGGCTGCAGGTGCCGGACTACATCCTGCCCGCTCCAGCGGCGGTGTTCCAGGCGCTGTGGTCGGGCTTTGCCGATGGCTCCATCTGGACGCACATCGGCGCCACGCTGGCCGAGACGCTCTACGGATACGCCATCGGCTGCACGCTGGCCGTGCTGTTCGGGGCGGCGCTCGCCGAATCCCGGACCTTCGAGCGCTTCGTCTACCCACTGCTGATCGGCCTGCAGGCCATGCCCAAGGTCGCGCTGGGTCCCATCATCCTGGTCTGGTTCGGCTTCGGCATGGCCTCCAAGGTGGTCCTGGTCGCGCTGGTGTGCTTTTTCCCGCTCTTCATCAATACCGTCAACGGCATACGGCGCACCGATCCCGACCTCCTGGACGCCTGCCGGGCGTTCTCGGCCTCGCGCGCCTACCTGCTGCTGCACGTCAAGCTGCCGGCGGCGGCGGGAGACATCTTCTCGGGCCTGCAGATCGGCGTGTCGCTGGCGCTGATCGGCGCCGTGGTGGGCGAGTTCCTGTCGGCGCAGCGAGGCCTGGGCTACCTGATCGCATCGGCCTCGGTCAGCATGAGCGTGGCCACTATGTTCGCCGGCGTGATCCTGCTTGCCGTCATCGGCCTGACGGGTTCGCTGCTGATGCGGGCCGTGCACCGCCGCGTCGTGTTCTGGGAAGGCCGGCAGAACGAAGGTCGGTGAGCGCGGGCGCCAGGATCTTGAATCGAAGAAAAATTCTTTTGTTTCCGTTTTAGCAGAAAATTTTTCTATTCGATCCCGAAATAGTCGGTCAATTCACAAGCCATTTTTCAGTGTTCAGCCGCATAATTTCTTCTGGATCCGGTCCGGCCGGGGGCGCTTTTGCGGCCTGGCGGACCGGGCTGCCCGAGCGCTGCAGCATGGCCGCGCCCCGCCCGCACGGGCGGGTTCCGGCCTGCCGGCACCGGCGCTTGCGCACACTGGAGGGAATGGCCATGAACACCGTCGTCGACGATCTCGTGCAATTGCCGCTGGAACTGCCTCTGGCCGATCTGGTGGCCGAGCTGGACGAAGCCTGCGTCCGGCCCATCGCCGAAACCCCGCAGCGCGTGTGCGGGGCGCTGCGGCGCTGCGCGGCCCGCGCCGAGCTGCGCCCGGAGGCGGCACCCCGCCAGGCGGACGAGCGCAGGCCGGGCTATCGCCGCCACATCCTTCACGCCGACCCCGGCGGGCGCTATACCGTGGTCGTGCTGGAATGGGATCCGGGGCAGTTCAGCCCCGTGCATGCCCACCACACATGGTGCGGCTATGCGGTGGTGGGCGGCTGGCTGCGCGAAGACCTGTACGAGTGGGACGCGCGCTCGGACTGCGCGCGGCGCTCGCACAGCGAAGCCCGCATCCCGGGCCAGGCGCAGTTCTCCTTCGCCGGGCACGAGTACATACATAGCCTGGGCAACCCGGGCAGCGCCAAGGCGTATTCGCTGCACTGCTACGCCGTGGACGGCGCGCGCGTGGGCACCCACGTCAACCGGCTGCTGCAGCAAGCCGGCGATCCCGTTTAATCTTGTCCTTTTGGAATCACAACCTGGAGCAATGCATGTCGAAGGCAACCATGAAGGCGCTGGTGCTCAAAGAGCACGGCGGTCTGGATAATCTCGAAGTCGTCGCCGACTACCCGCGGCCCGAAGTCAAACCCGGCCACGTGGTCATACGGGTGCGCGCCTCGTCGTTCAACTACCACGACGTCTTCACGGTGCGCGGCATGCCGGGCATCAAGGTGCCGCTGCCTGTGATCATCGGCCTGGACATGGCCGGCGAGATCGCCGAGGTCGGGCCCGACGTGTCGGGCTGGCGCGAGGGCGACCGCGTGCTGGTCAACCCGCTGAACAAGGCCAAGGGCCTGATGGGCGAGATGCTCGACGGCGGCATGGCCGAATACTGTCTGGTCGATGCCGCGCAGCTCATCCGCATGCCCGCTGACGTCAGCTTCGAGCAGGCGGCATCGCTGCCGGTGGCCTACGGGACCGCCCACCGCATGCTGATCACCCACAACACCGTCAAGGCCGGCGACAAGGTGCTCATCCTGGGCGCCAGCGGCGGCGTGGGCACGGGCTGCGTAATCCTGTCCAAGCTGCTGGGCGCCGAGGTCATCGCCTGCGCCGGCGGGGCCGAGAAGGCCGAGCGCCTGAAGGCGCTGGGCGCCGACCACGTCATCGATTACAAGACCACCGATTTCTCCAAGTGGGCGATCGCCCAGTACGGCAAGCCCCAGCGCCGCTCCTACGAGGGCGGCGTGGACGTGGTGGTCAACTTCACCGGCGGCGATACCTGGGTGCCGTCGCTCAAGTGCATCAAGCGCGGCGGCAAGCTGCTGGTGTGCGGCGCGACCGCCGGCCACGATCCCAAGGAAGACCTGCGCTACATCTGGAGCTTCGAGCTGCAGGTGATAGGGTCCAACAGCTTCTACGACGACAACCTGTCCGGCCTGATGGAACTGATCCAGCAGGGCAAGATGCAGCCCGTGATCGACAAGGTCTTCCCGCTGGACCAGGCCAAGGAGGCGCTGCGCCTGATCCAGGACCGCGAGGTGCTGGGCAAGGTCGTGGTCACGCCCTGAGCGCCGCGCAAGACAGATCAACCCGACATCGACACGGAGCCATACATGCCGGAAACCGGAAAACCCGCCCTGCCCACCAAGGAAGACGTGCAGGCGCGGCTCACTCGCGGGCCCTTCCACCAGTGGCTGGGCATAGAAGTCCAGGACGTGGGCGAGGGCACCATAGAACTCACCGCCAAGTGGCGCGAGGAGTGGGTGGTCAACCCGGATCGCCGCTACACGCACGGCGGCATCCTCGCCGCGCTGGTCGACCTCACCGCCGACTGGGCACTGGTGTCCAAGACGGGCCGCGGCGTGCCCACGGTGGACATGCGCGTGGACTACCACCGCGCGGCCATGCCGGGCGACCTGCGCGCGCGCGGCAAGGTGGTCAAATGGGGCAGCCAGTTCTCGGTGGCCGAGGCCGAGGTGCTCGACGCCGACGGCAAGCTGCTGGCCAGCGGCCGCGGCGTCTACCTGACCACGCCGCCGCAGGCTTGAGCCCGCCGGCGCCGCGCACCGGGCCGTGCCCCGGCGCG
>Ga0065721_10050530_pt1 | contig 19439 bp, 16 predicted proteins | sample Mesricmetagenome_FD_59108 | JGI IMG/M metagenome (GOLD analysis project Ga0065721, IMG submission 59108) | Mesophilic microbial community from rice straw/compost enrichment Sample: eDNA_1 v2 (version 2) | ecosystem: Engineered > Solid waste > Grass > Composting > Bioreactor | place: USA: Davis... | reverse complement strand
TGTCCCATGTTCATGTCATGTTGCCTGATTGCGTCTTCAACGTCATCGAAATACGTGACCTTGCCCTTCTCCAGAACTATCCCGCAATCGCAATACTCTCGTATCGTGCTCGTGCTGTGCGAAACCATGATAACATCAGAGTCGGCTAGTTTATTATTAAAAACTTCTCTGCACTTTTTCCTGAAGTTCACGTCACCAACTGCCGTGGTCTCGTCAACCAGATAGTAATCGAAATTCACGCCCATACTGACACCAAAAGCCAGACGGGCCTTCATGCCGGAGGAATAGGTCTTGACCGGGGCTCGAAAGAACGGGCCGAGTTCGGCAAAGTCCTCGACATAGGCCACCAGTTCCTCGCTGTCGACGCCGTAGATACGTGCAACGAACCGGACATTCTGCTCTCCGGTCAGATTTCCGACGAAGCTCCCATTAAAGCCGAGCGGCCAGGAAATCCGTCCCCGCCGGATTATCCTTCCAGAGTCAAGCTGGATCGTTCCTGCGATCAACCTCAGCAACGTAGACTTACCGGCGCCGTTCCGACCCAGCACGCCTATGCCCTTGCCACGTTTCAATACCAGTGAAACGCCATCGAGGATCGTTTTCCGATGCCCCTTGTGCCGCATGTATTTTGTGGCGTGCTCAAGCTTGATCATGCATTCCTCATCAATCGCGAGGAAAAAGAGAACAGCGTCGTCCCAAGCAGCAAACTGAGGAAGACGAATCCATAGAGATACTCAATGTTCAGCGCTTCGGCCCGATACTCGGGATAAAATCCTTTGCGGAATAAAACGACGATATGGACAATGGGATTGACAAGGAGGACCTCCCGATAAGGATGCGGGACCGAATCTGGTAGGAAAAAGACGCCGGAAAGCAACATCAATGGCCGAGTGATGATGCCGTACACACTTTCATAAAAAGGCCATTTCAGGAAGAGGACAGTGTTTGTCATCCCTGCGCCGAGCGCCAGTAATGCAGCTGCGAAGACAGCCTCGAGGATGGCAGCCCAGTTGTATCCAATAGGTGTCGTCAGGGTATGGGAAATCGCTCCGATAACGAGAACAGCCACAAAGGCCGTTGTACCGATCTGGAGAATGATCCGAGCGATCACGGTATCGATCGGCGCCACGTTCGGATAGTTCAACAGCGCCCGGTTGGCCGAAAGCGCACCGCTGACGTAGTTTACCGCCGCCTGATAGAACTGAAATCCGATGTACCCTGTCGCGAAAAACAGCGGGAAACTCGTTCCGAGAGCAGGAACATGCGCAACAACCTGGAAGAGCATGGTGAGAAGCATAATGTGCGCGGCCGGATCGACAAGCGCCCAGATGTATCCACCAGGCTTGCGGCCGAAGCGTGTCGACATCTCTCGTATCAACAGCGCCGCCACGATCCTGAAATGCGTAAGCCAATAGTACATTCGCAACTGGTTCCGATGGAGTCCGGTCCTCTCTATCATCATAACCATTCCCACGCAAAACGGCGAAATTGCGTTGCGATACTTGACGCAACCGAAGGCGGCCTGCGGTTTTCAGCCCGGCAAACGATTTCGACCGTGGAACTCACGACCTTGGATCAAGAAGGAGAATGCGAACAGAAACCGCTGGAGCCATACATTCGAGCAAGCTACGCCCCCAAGGACACCAAGCCCGCAACATCCATAAGCCATGGAAATCAGCTTGTTCTGCATTTCAGGAAAAAGAGATGGTCGGAGTGGAGAGATTCGAACTCCCGACCCTCTGGTCCCAAACCAGATGCGCTACCAGACTGCGCTACACTCCGTCTCTCGGGTCCGTGCCGGAATACACGGTTCGTTCCTAAGCCGCAACCGCTAATGTCGGGTTGCCGACAGCAAAGATGAGGCAAAATTTCTTTTATTTCAACGCCTGCGAGATGGCCTCGCCGACCAGCCGATCCCCATCGGCGATTCCCAGTTCTGCGCTCCGGCCGCCATTGATCTCCAGCACGAACCGAACGGCGTCGCCGGAATAGATCAGGTCGTCGGATTCGGGCTTGGTGCGCTCGGCGATCTTCAGGATCTTTCCATCTTCGCCGACGAACAGCATGTCGAGGGGCAGCGGCGTGTTGCGCATCCACATCGTGACCGGGCGGGCTTCGCCGAAATCGAACAGCATGCCGGCATCAGGTGCGAGTTCGGTGCGGTGCATGAGCCCCTGGGCGCGTTCGGACGGAGTGACGGCGAGTTCCACCGTGAAGGCATGGCTTTCGCCCCTCGCCGTCTCGATCGAAATCGAGGTGGTCGGCGCGGAAGACGCATCAGAGCGACCGAGGATGAGCGAGAACACAACAAGCGCGAGAAGCGCAACGAGTGCGCTTCCGACATAAACACTACGCATCAGCCGCCTCAGTGGGATCGGGATATCGGCCCCGGATTATCCGGATGAATTTCGGCAGCCATAAGGCCCTTGTCGCCATTGCCGAAGCGAACCAGAACCGTCTGGCCCGGGCGCAGCTCAGTGAGCCCATAGCGGCGCAGCGTTTCCATGTGCACGAAGATGTCCTCCGTGCCCTCGCCCCTGGTCAGGAAGCCAAAACCCTTGGTGCGGTTGAACCACTTGACGATAGCACGCTCCAGTCCGCTGGTGGGTGTCACCTGCACATGGGTACGGACCGGCGGCAGTTGCGAGGGATGGACAGCGGTCGACTGATCCATCGAGAGAATGCGGAAGGCCTGATAGCCGCGCTCGCGCTTCTGGATGAGGGCGACGATGCGGGTGCCTTCGAGAATGGTCTGGTAGCCATCGCGGCGCAGGCAGGTCACGTGCAGAAGAACGTCCTGCATGCCGTTGTCCGGCACGATGAAGCCGAAGCCCTTGGCGACGTCGAACCATTTGACCACGCCGGTAATTTCGATCAGATCGACCGGATCGGCCGAAATGTCTTCGAAATCAGCGAGCCCCTTCTCTGACATCCTGTTCGCCATTTCCTTCTGCCCCTCAGTAACGCGTCACTCTGGCAACAGTTAACTGATTCTTGACGGTCAGATTAACATTCCGAGAACGGTCGGACGCAAGCCCTAGTTTCAGATATACCCATGTGCTTTTGTGACGCGCGAGGCTTGCTCCAGGCTGTTGCCTGCTTCATATCGTAACAGCAAAGCCGGAGGATAATATGCGTTATTTGCATACGATGGTCCGCGTGAAGGACCTAGACGCCGCCCTGCATTTCTACTGCGACCTTTTTGGGTTGAAGGAAGTGCGACGCATGGAAAACGAGAAGGGGCGCTTCACGCTGGTTTTCCTCGCGGCGGAAGAGGACATGGAATCGGTCAAGGCCGGCCTCGCCCCCTGCATCGAACTCACCTATAACTGGGATACCGAGAACTATACCGGCGGGCGTAATTTCGGCCATCTCGCCTACGAAGTCGACGACCTCTACGCCCTCTGCCAGAAGCTGATGGACAACGGCGTCACCATCAATCGTCCGCCGCGCGACGGCCACATGGCCTTCGTCCGCTCGCCGGACGGCATCTCGATCGAAATCCTGCAAAAGGGCGCCAATCTGCCGCCACAGGAGCCGTGGCTTTCCATGCCGAACACCGGAAGTTGGTGAACCTCGCCTCGCGCAAGGTTCGGCGCCGATAATCGGCCCGAAATCGAGTTGCGGATCGGTTCAATCCGCCGGACCTTACGCGCGACAGGAGTTCCACCATGAACCGGATCACCGCCTTCGGCACCAGATTCACAGTCCTTGTCACGCTGACCATGCTCATGGCGGGTTGCACCACCACCGCCAAGGACCTTCTCGGACTGGAGCCGGTGGAAGACGTGGCGGCGACGGGCGAGCCGGCCAAGCCGACAGGAAAAAAGAAGGTCTATACCGATCCCATGGTCGCACAGGTCGGCGACAGTCAGACCGTCCTTGCGGAAAGCGGGGAAGGAATCGATCAGACCCGGTCGCCGATTCCCGGCGATCCGTCGCAGGTCGGCGAAGTGGTAATGCAGCCAACCGGCGTATCGGCCGGCCAGTCCAGCATCTTCTCAACCGGAGGGGCAATCGCTGCGGACGCCGCGCCGATGGCCCGCGAGACGCCGGCGAGCCTCGTTCCATCCGGCGTGCCACAGCACGGCTACAACGCGGCCGTGGCGAGCCTGTTCAGCGCCCCCCGACCGGCCGATCCACAGCTCTACGACGACAGCCAGTCGGTCGCGACCGAATAGCTACGGGCAAAGACAATACGAACATCAAAGGCGCCGGCAGCGCTGCCGGCGCCTTTTGTTATCGTCCTGTTATTGTTTTCAAATCGCCCGGAGGAGCGCCGGCTGCGGCACCATCATTTTTTTGCACGAAACCGCAATTTTGCGCTTGCGGGGAAGAACCGCCCTCACTATAAGGGCGCCACGGCACGCGCCCTTCGTCTATCGGTTAGGACGTCAGATTTTCATTCTGAAAAGAGGGGTTCGACTCCCCTAGGGCGTGCCACCTGCCCTCCCCGATAATCCTGCTTTGCTATGTTAGCTTCCGTCCACGGTCGGCAGCGAAATTGCTTTTTCACATCGTCACTACCTACGTGAACTCCGCCATCGTCCGAAGGCCGCATTCTGATTGCATGCGCGGCTAGCTGGATACCGCCTCCTCCGCTGCCCTCGCTCCGCGCTGAACTGAATCAAGAAAGGCAGACCCGGAGGCCTGCCTTTTCGTTCGCGACTCGATTTTCCGATCAGGCGTCCCCGTCTACCTGCTCCTTCACCCAGTCGGCGGAAGCATTGATGCCGCCCAGCGGGAAGAAGTGGATGCGCTCGATCAAACTGTCCTTTTCGGTCGCCAGGTAGGACGACAGGGCCGAGAGTACGTCGGTCGGCTCGTAGGGCAGCATCAGCTTGGAAATGTCCATCGCGCGCTTCTGCAGCACCTTCAGCGAGGGACCTACGCCGCACGCAACGGCGTATTTCAACAGCGTCTGCAACTTGGCCGGGCCGGCAATGCCGAGATGGATCGGCAGTGTGATGCCGGCCGCGCGCAGGCGGCGATCCCAAGCGATGATCGGCTCGGCGTCGAATGCGAACTGGGTGACGATCGCCATCTCGGCATCTGTCCGCTCGGAGAACTTCTGCTTCCACTGCAGCGCTTCGTCTACGACCCTGAACGAGCCGTCCTTGTCGATATCCTTGTTGCCTTCCGGATGGCCGGCGACGTGCAGACGCTTGAAGCCGTAGCGGTCGAACAGGCCGGTCTCCAGCATCTGCATGGAATTGTCCAAGCTACCGGCGGGAATGGAGACGCCCCCACCAAGCAGAAGTGCCTGATTGACCCCGGCCTCGCCCTGATAGCGCTTGATCCAGTCCTCGAGCACATCCGGGCTGTGAATGATGCGGGCCGGGAAATGCGGCATCACCGGAAAGCCTTCGTTGGCCAGTCGCTTGGCGGTCGCCACCATGTCCTCGATCGCAGTACCCTCGATATGGGCGATGTAGACTCGGGTACCGGCCGGAAGCAGGGCGCGAAAATCCTCAATTTTGGCGGCCGTACGGGGCATCACCTCGATGGAGAAGCCATCGACGATGCCGCCGAGCGACGGTTCGGCCGATACACTCGCCCGTCCACTCTCGGTAAAGCGTTTCAACAAGCTGCGCATGTCCGGCCTCCTTCTCCACGATATGCCGCAGAAAACCCCGTTTTCCCGGTGGTTCAACCAGCATAGGATGTTCCAGATGGAGGGCGACGGCGCGCGCCAGAACGCGGCGTCCAATGTCGCGAGATTGACGACGGAGATCATGCCGCTTGTTCGCGTCCTGCCACTCCAGCCCCGCTTTTCGATGCAAAATCGCGCGAAACAGGTATCTGGGGACAGCCAACAAAGAAGATGGGAAGATCGCGATTTTTGCGCTTGCGAGAATGAAACGCTCTCTCTATATAGGCGCTCACCGCACGCGCCCTTCGTCTATCGGTTAGGACGTCAGATTTTCATTCTGAAAAGAGGGGTTCGACTCCCCTAGGGCGTGCCACCTTCCCCTTCCCGGAATTTCCAAACACCATCGAGCGCCCACTCACGCTGCGTTCGGTCGGATCCTCCAGTTCGTGAAAACCGGGCCACTTAAACAAGCGGCCCGGGTGCTCGTGTCACGCCAGTGTGTAGGCGGTCTTGACCACGGTATAGAACTCGGCTGCGTACTTGCCCTGCTCGCGTGGACCATAGGACGAACCCTTGCGGCCGCCGAACGGTACGTGGAAGTCGACCCCCGCCGTCGGCAGGTTGACCATCACCATGCCGGCTTCGGCATTGCGCTTGAAATGAGTCGCATGTTTCAGACTGGTGGTGGCGATGCCGGCGGACAGGCCGAACGGCGTGTCGTTGGCGACGGCGAGTGCTTCCTCGTAGTCCTTCACGCGAATCACCGAGGCTACAGGACCAAAAATCTCCTCGCGGTTGATACGCATCTGGTTGGTCGCCTCGGTAAAGAGGGTCGGCTGCAGGTAAAAGCCGGGCGTCTCGCGCTTCAGAAGCTCGCCGCCGAACGCCAGCTTCGCACCCTCCTGCTTGCCGATCTCGATATAGTCTGTGTCTGTCTTCAACTGCTTCTCATCGACGACCGGGCCGATATGGGTGCCGTTCTTCAGAGCGTTGTCGACATTCAGTGTCCTCAGCTTCTCCGTCATCGCAGCCACGAATCGGTCGTGGATGCCCTGGGTGACGATCAAGCGCGAGGATGCTGTGCAGCGCTGTCCGGTGGAGAAGAAGGCCGAGTTGGCGGCCGCCTCGACGGCGACGGTCAGGTCCGCGTCGTCGAGCACGACCATCGGGTTCTTGCCGCCCATCTCGAGCTGGAACTTGCGATTATGCTCGACGGATGCGGCGGCAACGCGCTTGCCGGTACCGACCGAGCCGGTGAAGGTGATACCGGCAAGATCAGGGCTGTCCAGCATGGCCTGGCCGACGACCGAGCCCTTGCCCATTACGAGGTTCAACACACCCTTCGGCAGGCCGGCGCGGTGGAGGATATCGACGATCGCGTGAGCGCAACCGGGCACCAGTTCTGCGGGCTTGAATACGACGGTGTTGCCGTAGCAGAGCGCCGGTGCGATCTTCCAGGCGGGAATGGCGATAGGGAAGTTCCACGGCGTGATGACCCCGACCACGCCAATCGGCTCTCGTGTAATCTCGACACCGATGTTCGGACGCACCGACGGGAGAACCTCACCCGCCAGACGCAGTGCCTCGCCGGCGAAGAATTCGAAGATCTGCGCAGCGCGAATCGTTTCGCCGAGCGCTTCCGGCAGGGTCTTGCCCTCCTCGCGTGCGAGTAGCGCGCCAAGCTCATCCTTGCGGGCCATGATTTCGTCGCCCGCCTTCTTGAGGATGACGTGCCGGTCCCATATGCCGGAGCGTGACCAGGCGGGAAACGCGGCCTTGGCCGCGGCGATGGCTTTTTTCGTGTCCTCGGCACTGGCCCGGGCATATTCGCCGACCACTTCGTTGGTGTCCGAAGGGTTGATGTTTAGGATTTCTCCCTCGCCATCTACCCATTCTCCGTCAATCAGGTTGCGAAACATAGCCACTCCTCCTCATGTTGGGCTCGCGATAATAAAGCCACCCGAGGTCCAGGGGGGGTGGACCTCCGATCGCGTCTTGTTGCCGGAAATATTCCGGGACGCATATGATCCTCGCGCGGGAAATTTCGCAACCGGGCAGCGGCATCAGGTCGCCGACGCGGCATCCGTGATGCGCAGTTGCACACGTTTCGAGCCCTGCCACTGGTCGGCGCTAAGCGAGCCGGCAACATGGAGCAGATTGCCGCGTGAGGAGAGGAGCAGGGAGCCGAGATCGGTCTCCGCCACGCGGAAGGCGATGCAGTCGAGACGTGAGCCGTCCTGTCCTTCGAGCACCACCTTCACATGCGTGGTGCCGACGGGCCGGGCGTCGCGAACCCGATGAGCCGGAAGCGCGAAGACCGGTTGCGGATGGCCGGAGCCGTAGGGACCTGCAGTTTCCAGGCGCTCCACGAGTTCGATCGTGGCGCCGGAAGCCCCCAGCGCACCGTCGATCTTCAGCGTCTGACCGGCCACCAGCTCACTCACCTGCCGTACCGCCGCCTCCTCGAAGAAGGCACGGAGCGCGCCGAGTTTCGACCGTTCAACGGTCAGGCCGGCCGCCATGGCATGTCCCCCGCCCTTTACCAGCAGTCCCTCGTCAACGGCGGCGCGCACCATTCGTCCGAGGTCGAAGCCGTTAATCGAGCGGCCCGAGCCGGTGCCCTTGCCCGAGGGATCGAAGGCGATGGCGAAGGCCGGGCGCTGGAACCGTTCCTTCAGGCGTGCGGCGAGCAAGCCGACGATGCCGGGATGCCAGTTCTCCCGCGCCGTGACGATCACCCCGGCGCCCTCGGCATTGCCATATTCGGCAAGCGCCTCAGCCTCGGCTTCGGCGAGCATCGCCGTCTCCATCGCCTGGCGCTCGCGATTGAGTTCATCGAGATGTTGGGCAATCTGCTCGGCGCCTGCGGCATCGTCCACCGTCAGCAAGCGGCTGCCGAGCGCGGCGTCGCCGATTCGGCCACCGGCATTGATGCGCGGGCCGATGAGGAACCCGAAGTGATACGGTGTCACTGGACCGCCGATGCCCGCGACCTTGAGCAGTGCAGCAAGCCCGGCATTCTGCTGGTGCCGAGCGGAAATCAGGCCTTTCACCACATAGGCCCGGTTGAGACCTTTCAACGGCACGACGTCACAGACGGTGGCGAGGGCAACAAGATCGAGCAACGACAGCAGGTCCATGCTGGCGGCCATCTGGTGCGCCTGCTGACGCAGGCGGCGCAACGTCGCGACAAGAACGAGGTAGACGACGCCGGCGGCGCAGAGATGCCCCTGCCCCGACAGATCGTCCTCCCGGTTCGGATTGACCAGCGCAAGACAGATCGGCAGCTCGTGGCCGACCTGGTGATGGTCGATGACGAGGACCGGGACACCGCGCTCGGCGGCGACCGCGAGCGATTCATGGCTGGTCGATCCGCAGTCTACCGTGACGATCAATTGTGCGCCGCGCTCGATCAACTGGCCGATGGCCGCCGGATTTGGGCCGTAGCCCTCGAAGATGCGGTCGGGAATGTAGATTTCCGCCGTGATACCGAAATGGCGCAGGAAACGAAACAAGAGGGCGGATGAGGCAGCCCCGTCGACGTCGTAGTCGCCGAAGATTGCGACTTTCTCACCCTTGATCACAGCCTCGACCAGCCGTTCGGCGGCCGCCTCGCAATCGGTAAGCCTGGACGGGTCCGGCATCAGGGAACGAAGCGTCGGATCGAGAAAGCCCGGAGCCTCATCGACGCCGACGCCGCGACCGGCGAGCACGCGTGCCACCAGCTCAGGAATGCCATGAACCTGGGTCATGGCTAGCGCCCGGTTCTGCGCCGCCTGGTCCGCACGTGAAATCCAGCGCCGGCCCGTCACCGAGCGCTCGACGCCGAGAAAGGCACGCGGGACCGGATCGACCGCTTCCGTCATATGCACTCGCCTCCTGACAACAAAAGGGAGAGTGTGGCGGACGCCACGCCCTTCCCTCCGTCATTACGAAGACGCGGGAGAAAGTAAAGTGCCAGCCGCCGAACGAGCTCAGACGCTCTTCGGACGTTCGATGCGGATCACCTGCGGATCGCCGACGAGGTAGCCCTCGGTCCTGATCGAGGCGACCGCCTTACGGACCGAGGCCTCCGTCGTCGCATGGGTGACGAGTATGATCGTCTGCGGCTCGCCCTCGACATGCTGCTTCTTCGACCGCTGCATGATCGATTCCAGCGAGATGCCGTTCTCGGCCATCTTGCTGGCGATGCTGGCAAAGACGCCGGTGCGGTCCTGCACGGTCAGACGGATGAAATAGCCGCCTTCGTGGCTCTTTATCTCGGCCTGACGGTAGGGTTCAAGCAGTTCGGCCGGACGGCCGAAGGCCGGGACGCGCTGGGCGCCGGGACGGCTCTTGGCGATGTCGGTGATGTCGCCAAGCACGGCCGAAGCCGTGGCGTTGCCACCGGCACCGGGGCCGACCATCAACAGTTCACCGAGGATGTCGGATTCGATCGCGACCGCGTTCGTCACACCGTCCACCTGGGCGATGACGGAATCGTAGGGCACCATGGTCGGATGCACACGCTGCTCGATGCCGGTGTCGGTCTTCTGCGCCACGCCGAGAAGCTTGATGCGGTACCCGAGATCCGCGGCGGCATGAATGTCATCGATCGAGATGTTGGAGATGCCTTCGAGATAGATGTCGTCTGCCGCGATCCGGTTGCCGAAGGCTAGTGTGGTCAGGATTGCCAGCTTGTGGGCGGTGTCGTTACCCTCGATGTCGAAGGTCGGATCAGCCTCGGCATAGCCGAGACGCTGGGCTTCCTTCAGGCAATCGGCGAAGGACAGGCCCTCCTTCTCCATCCGCGTCAGGATGTAGTTGCAGGTGCCGTTCATGATGCCGTAGACGCGGGTGAAGCTGTTGCCGGTCAAGCTCTCACGCATCGTCTTGATGACCGGAATGCCGCCAGCGACCGCCGCCTCATAGTTCAGCAGCGCGCCTTTTTCCTCGGCGAGTTTCGCGAGCTCGACGCCGTGGCGCGCGAGCAGCGCCTTGTTGGCGGTGACGACGTGCAGTCCGCGGGTGAGCGCTGCACGAACGGACGCATCGGCAGCACCATTGGCACCCCCCATCAACTCGACGAAGACGTCGATTTCGGCCTTTTCCGCCATCTCGGCGGGATCATCGAACCAAGCCATGCCGGAGAGATCGACGCCGCGATCGCGGTTGCGGTTGCGGGCCGAAACGGCGGCGATGGTAATCTGGCGTCCGCAAGCCACCGCCAGTTCATTGCCGCGCTGCTGCAGGATTCGGACCAGCGAGGCGCCAACCGTCCCCAGTCCCGCAATGCCAATTCGAAGGGCATCCGCCATGTTCAATTCCGATATGTCTTCTGTGTGGTAGGGGCGGCTCCGGACGGAGCCGCCATGGGGTCAACGATGCGCGTTGAGAGAAATCACGTTGTGCATCGTCTCGTCGGCGGTCGACAGGAACTTCTTGATGTTCCGTGCCGCCTGGCGAATGCGATGTTCGTTCTCGACCAGCGCGATACGAACATAGTCATCGCCCATCTCGCCGAAGCCGATGCCAGGCGCGACCGCGACGTCGGCCTTCTCGACCAGTAGCTTGGAAAATTCCAGCGAGCCGAGATGACGGAACTTTTCCGGGATCTTGGCCCAGGCGAACATGGTCGCGGCCGGCGGCGGCACTTCGAAGCCGGCCTTGCCGAAGGCCTCGACAAGCACGTCGCGGCGACGCTTGTAGACGGCGCGCACCTCGGCGATGTCGGAGCCGTCGCCGTTCAGCGCATGGGTCGCGGCGACCTGGATCGGCGTGAAGGCGCCGTAGTCGAGATAGGATTTCACGCGGGCCAGCGCCGCGATGAGCCGCTCGTTACCGACGGCAAAGCCCATGCGCCAGCCGGGCATGGAGAAGGTCTTCGACATCGAGGTGAACTCGACGGCAACGTCCATGGCGCCCGGCACTTCCAGGATCGACGGCGGCGGGGGGCCGTCGAAGTAGATTTCCGCATAGGCGAGGTCCGACAGCACGATGATGTCGTGCTTGCGGGCGAAGGCGACGACATCCTTATAGAAGTCGAGGCTTGCGACATGCGCAGTCGGGTTGGACGGATAGTTGACGATCAGCGCCAGCGGCTTCGGGATCGAATGGCGAACGGCGCGTTCGAGCGGCGGGAAGAAAGTCTCGTCCGGCTCGACCGACATCGAGCGGATGACACCGCCGGTCATCAGGAAGCCGAAGGCATGGATCGGATAGGTCGGGTTCGGGCAGAGCACCACGTCGCCGGGCGCCGTGATCGCCTGCGCCATGTTGGCGAAACCTTCCTTCGAGCCCAGCGTCGCGACGATCTGCGTGTCGGGATTGAGCTTCACGCCGAAACGACGGGCGTAATAGGCTGCCTGGGCGCGGCGCAGGCCGGGAATGCCCTTGGAAGAGGAATAGCGGTGGGTGCGAGGGTCCTGGACCACTTCGCAGAGCTTGTCGACGATCGCCTGGGGCGTCGGCAGGTCGGGGTTGCCCATGCCGAGGTCGACGATGTCGGCGCCACCGGCTCGCGCGCTCGCTTTCAAACGGTTGACCTGTTCGAAAACGTAGGGCGGCAGGCGCCTGACTTTGTGAAACTCTTCCATCTCTTTCCCCGTGGAACGGCGCGGCGACCGGCCGCGGGCGGTGGGTTCGCTCCTGGTGATACTCGGCCGGCCGCGAACCGCTCAAGCCGGACGATTCTTCATGCGTCGCACCGGACTGCGGCGCAATTCGGACAGACGGCCTAAACTACCTGATTGACCGCCATAATCTTCGTGCTTTGCGTCCAAACGGTGCGAAACGCAAGCGCTAATTGCCGATCGCCGCTGCAGCGTCGACGCCGTGCTCGGCGGCGAGCTTGCGCAGGGCCTGCAGCTGACGCTGGTATTCGGCCTCCGAGACAGTACCTTCGCGACGAGCCCTCGACAACGCGGAGAGCTTGCCGGAAATCGCAGCGGCCTCCTCATTGGTGAGTTGCGAATTCGCCGCCGTCAGCGGCGCAGCAAAAGTCGGATAACCGTCGGGGCCGACGGATGCGACCTCCTCCGGCTCATCGGCGTCGCGCACCGTCACTTCCGCGGTGGGAGACTGCGGCACGGTCACATCGCGCGTGTGGCGATCCGAAGTGCAGCCCGACGACGCGGCACCGAGCAGCAGCATAGCCGCCGGCATGGCGGCCACCGGAGCCCAGCGGCGAAGGATCGAAAGCGCGCGTGTCAACATTGGTGGTCCCGTCCCAATCCGCCGGCGATTCGCGCACAGCGGGCCTTATCATCGACAAAAGACTCTGCTTTTGTCCTGTTGGAACTTCTAGCTGTTTTGCGCGAGAATGTGCAAATACAAATCACAGAAGAAGATGCCCGGGTGGGAGGACAGCGTGAGCCAGCAGACAGAGAATGGCCAGACGGCGGATCCCAAGCCGGCCATCGACCCGGAGCTCATCGAGCCCTACCTCATCAAAGATCCGCAAGCGATGGCGATGAATGCTGCTCGGGCGATGGAAAACCTCGGCAAGGCGGCATCCGAATGGCTGCGACCGCGCGAACGGGGTGAGATCGTCGATCCGGTATCAGAACCGGTCACGCAACTCATCAAGACGATGTCGAAGGTTGCCGAATACTGGATGAGCGATCCGAAGCGGACGATCGAGGCGCAGTCGTTGCTGCTCAACGAGCTGTTCGGCATCTGGATGAAAAGCCTGCAGAGGCTGTCCGGTGAGCAGCCGCCCGAACAAGTGCCATCGGTCACGGACAAGCGCTTCACCGACGAGGACTGGCGAAAGAACCCCTTCTTCGATTTCCTGCGGCAGGCCTATATTGCGGTCTCGGCCTGGGCCGAGAAGCTGGTCTCGGAGGCTGAGGGCCTCGATGACCATACCCGACACAAGGCGGCCTTCTACGTCCGCCAGCTGACGGCCGCGCTATCGCCCGCCAATTTCATCGTCACCAATCCGCAGCTTTATCGCGAGACTGTCGCCACGCATGGCGCCAATCTGGTGAAGGGCATGCAGATGCTGGCGGAAGACCTCGCCGCCGGGCGCGGCGAGCTGCGGATTCGCCAGACCGATACCACCCAGTTCGAAGTCGGCCGCAACATGGCCGTGACTCCGGGCAAGGTGATCGCGCAAAATGATCTCTGCGAGATCATCCAGTACGAGGCAACGACCAAGACGGTGCTGAAGCGCCCTCTCCTCATCTGCCCGCCGTGGATCAACAAGTTCTACATCCTCGACCTCAACCCGCAGAAGAGCTTCATCAAGTGGTGCGTCGACCAGGGACACACCGTGTTCGTGATCTCCTGGGTCAATCCGGACGAGCGGCATGCGGACAAGGACTGGGAGGCCTATATCCGCGAGGGCGTCGACTTTGCCCTGGACACCATCGAAAAGGTCACCGGAGAAAAAGAGGTGAACGCGATCGGCTATTGCGTCGGTGGCACGCTGCTATCAGCGGCGTTGGCGCTGCACGCGGCGGAGGGGAATACACGCATTGCCAGCGCGACGCTGTTCACGACGCAAGTCGACTTCACTCACGCAGGCGACCTCAAGGTGTTCGTCGACGAAGAACAGCTTGAGGACATGGAAGAGCGCATGCGCGCTGCCGGCTATCTCGAAGGCTCGAAGATGGCACAGGCCTTCAACATGCTGCGCGCTTCGGAACTGATCTGGCCGTACTTCGTCAACAACTACCTGAAGGGCCAGGATCCGATGCCCTTCGACCTGCTCTACTGGAATTCCGATTCCACCCGGATGGCGGCAGCCAACCACTCCTTCTATCTGCGCAACTGCTACCTCAACAACAACCTGACCAAGGGGAAGATGCAGCTTGCCGGCAGGACGATCTCGCTGAAGGACGTGAAGATCCCGATCTACAATCTCGCCACCCGAGAGGACCATATCGCACCGGCGAAGTCGGTGTTCATCGGCTCTTCCTTCTTCGGTGGTCCGGTCACCTATGTGCTTTCGGGTTCCGGCCATATCGCGGGAGTGGTCAATCCGCCGGACAAGAAGAAATACCAGTACTGGACGGGCGGCGTCCCGGTCGGCGACTACGAGGACTGGCTGGTCAGCGCCAGGGAAACCGCCGGCTCGTGGTGGCCGCATTGGCAGAGTTGGATCGAAGAGCTCGGCGACGAGCGCGTACCGGCCCGCAAGCCCGGCGGCGGCGCACTGAACGCCATCGCCGATGCGCCGGGCAGCTATGTGATGGTTCGGGTTTAGATCAAATTCCGACGACGCCCGGACCCGCACACAGACATGATCTTCGATCCGCCCCTCGTTCCCGCCACGCTGATCCGCCGCTACAAGCGGTTCCTGTTCGACGCCATTCTCGACGACGGTTCCGAAATCACCGGCTTCTGCCCGAACACCGGATCGATGCTGGGCCTCACCTCGCCCGGCTCGCGGATCTGGCTGTCGGACCACGTCGGGTCGGCGCGCAAGCATCGATACGCCTTCGAGTTGATCGAGGCCGACGGCACCGTGGTCGGCGTCCACGCCGCGCTCGCCAACCGGCTGGGGGAGGAGGCGATCCACGCCGGCATCGTCGCCGATCTCGGCGGCTACGAAACGATCCGACGCGAACAGCGCTACGGCCGCAATTCGCGCATCGATTTCCTGCTTTCCTCGCCCGGCCGGCCGGATGCCTATGTCGAGGTCAAGAACGTGCATTTCACCCGCACGCCCGGGCTCGCCGAATTTCCCGACACGGTGACCGATCGCGGCGCCAAGCACCTCGCGGAATTGGCGCAGGTTGCGGCTGCCGGCCAGCGGGCGATCATGCTCTACCTCGTGCAGCGCGGCGACTGCGACCGGCTCAGGCTTTCGGTCGACCTCGATCCCGCCTATGCCGCAGCGTTCGAGCTCGCCATGGCCGCCGGGGTCGAGGCCTATGCCGTCAATTGCCGCGTCAGCCCCACGGAAATCGTGCCGGACAGGCTGATCGCCATGGACGAACCGGCCCTTGCTGCATTAAATGCAAGGCAAACGTGAATAAACGAAAGCACCCCCATGGTGAACTATGTCGATGCGGCCACCGCGCCGCTCAAGAATACCGGCGCGATCCGGCTCTACAGCCGCGAGGATTTCGAAGGCATGCGCAAGGCCTGCCAGCTGACTGCGCGCTGCCTCGACGCGCTTGCGGACATCGTCAAGCCGGGCGTCACCACCAATGCAATCGACCGGTTCGTGTTCGAGTTTGGCGCCGACCACGGCGCGCTTCCGGCAACGCTGAACTATCGCGGCTACACCAAATCGGTCTGCACCTCGATCAACCACGTGGTCTGCCACGGTATCCCGGACGACAAGCCGCTGCGTGAAGGCGATATCGTCAATATCGACGTCACCTACCTCCTCGACGGCTGGCACGGCGACGCGAGCCGAATGTATCCGGTCGGCACGATCAAGCGCGCCGCCGAGCGGTTGCTGGAAGTCACTTACGAGTGCCTGCTGCGAGGCATTGCCGCCGTGCGTCCCGGCGCGCGCACTGGCGCGATCGGCGAAGCGATCCAGACCTACGCCGAGGCCGAGCGCTGCTCAGTAGTGCGCGACTTCTGTGGTCACGGCGTCGGCCGTCTGTTCCACGACGCGCCGAACATCCTTCATTACGGTCGCGCTGACGAAGGTCCGGAAATCAAGGAAGGCATGATCTTCACCATCGAGCCGATGATCAATCTCGGCAAGCCGCATGTGAAGGTGCTCGCCGACGGCTGGACGGCGGTCACGCGCGACCGTTCGCTGACGGCACAGTACGAACACACGGTCGGCGTTACCGCCACCGGCTGCGAAATATTCACCCTCTCCCCCGGCGGACTCGACCGGCCGGGACTGCCGCCGCTCTAGGGATAACTCATGGGACGAGATCCGTTCGACGCTGCGCAGGATGGTGATGACACTGCTTCCTCCGGCAGCGCGGGCGGACCGCTCCCGTTCGATGGCCTACCTGACGAACGCGGTTTCTTCGCTGACCGACCGACCAAAACGCCTGCCGAGCAGATTACGAAAAAAGAGCATTATCACGGCCATCGGGATCGCCTGAGGACTCGTTTTCGCGACGGCGGCGACACGGCGCTTGCCGACTACGAGCTTCTCGAACTTCTGTTGTTCCGTCTGATACCGCGCCGCGACACCAAGCCGATCGCCAAGGAACTGCTTGGCAAATTCGGCACGCTCGCCGGCGTCATCGGCGCTCCGGTCTCCCGGCTGAAGGAAGTGAGCGGCGTCGGAGAATCCGTCGCTACGGACCTCAAACTCGTTGCCGCCATCGCCCATCGCATGCTGAAGAGCGAACTGCGCGAAAAGCAGGTGCTCTCCTCCTGGTCGTCGGTGATCGACTATTGCCATGCGGCCATGGCCTACGAGGATCGCGAACAGTTCCGCATCCTGTTTCTCGACAAGCGCAATACGCTGATCGCCGACGAGGTGCAGGGTCGCGGCACGGTCGACCATACACCGGTCTATGTTCGCGAAGTCATGAAAAGGGCGCTGGAGCTTTCCGCAACTGCCCTGATACTTGTCCACAATCACCCATCGGGTGATCCCACTCCCTCGCGCGCGGACATCGACATGACGCGGGAGATCATCGAGACGGCGAAACCGCTGGGTATCACTGTTCACGACCACATCATCATCGGCAAGGACGGTCACGCCAGCCTGAAGGGGCTGCGGCTGATCTGATCAGCAGATCAGTTCATTATTTGATTTAGAAAAATACGACAAACTATCGAATATACAAATATTGTAACCCAACTAGGTTTGGCAGAAGCTATCGGCTGAAACTCCTGATCACCTCCAGAAATGCATCGCCATAGCGCTCCAGCTTCGACTGACCGACGCCGGAGATTTCCAGCATCTCGTCCTCGTCCAGCGGTCGCTCTGTCGCCATGGCGACCAGCGTCGTGTCCGGGAAGACGACGTAGGGCGGAACCGAGAGTTCCCTGGCAATCTCCATGCGCCGCGTGCGTAGCGCCTCGAACAGTTCTCCATCGGCCTCGTCCAGCCTGGCCTTCGCACTTGCCGATCGCGGCGAGGACGACTTCGACGCCTTGCCCTTGGTCGGGCGGTCCGTGCGGAACAGCACCGTCTCTTCGCGACGGAAGACGGACCTTGCCCTCTCCCCATCCAGCTTGAGCGCACCGAACGCCTCGTGGTCGACCCAGACGAAGCCGGCAGCGAGAAGCTGGCGATAGACGGACTGCCATGTCTTCGCCGGCAAATCCTTGCCCGCTCCAAATATCGGCATGTCGGCATGGCCGAACCGCTGCGTCCGCTCATTTTCGACACCCAGCAGAACATCGATGAGATGACCGGCACCGAAACGCTCGCCGGTGCGATAGACGGCAGCCAGCGCCTTGATCGCGGCCTCCGTGCCGTCCCAGGTCTCGACCGGCTTCAGGCAGGTATCGCAATTGCCGCATCGGCCGGGATGCGCTTCACCGAAATGGGCAAGGATTGCCTGACGCCGGCAGCCCGGCGTCTCGCAGATGGCAAGCAGGGCATTGAGCTTGGCGCGTTCGACACGTTTCACCTCATCGGCCGAGCCGCCGCCATCGATCATCCGCCCCCGCTGGATCACGTCGGCCATGCCATAGGCCATCCAGACCTCGGACGGCAGGCCGTCTCGGCCCGCCCTGCCCGTCTCCTGATAATAGGCCTCTACCGAACCCGGCAGGTCGAGATGGGCGACATAGCGTACATTCGGCTTGTCGATACCCATGCCGAAAGCAACGGTGGCGACGAGGCAGAGCCCTTCTTCCTTCAGGAAGGCGTCCTGGTTGGCGTCGCGCACCTGGCGCTCCATCCCGGCGTGATAGGGCAGCGCGCGGATGCCCTGCCCGTTCAGCCAGTCCGCCGTCTCCTCCACCTTGGCGCGCGACAGGCAATAAACGATGCCGCTCGATCCCTTGTGGCGCGACAGGAAGCGCAGCAATTGCTGGCGCGGCTGGTCGCGTTCGACGATTTCGTAAGCGATGTTCGGTCTATCGAAAGAAGTCGTGAAGACAGCCGCCTGTCCAAGCGCCAGACGTTCGATGATGTCTTCGCGCGTGTGGGGATCGGCGGTCGCCGTCAACGCCATGCGCGGCACGCCCGGATAGTCTGCGGCCAGCTTCCCGAGTTCCCGGTATTCCGGGCGAAAGTCATGGCCCCATTGCGAGACGCAATGCGCCTCGTCGATGGCGAAGAGTGCGATCCGCGCATTGCCGATCATGTCACGGAAGCCGGGCGTGACGATCCGTTCCGGCGTCACGTAGAGCAGATCAAGCGCCCCGTCGGCGAGATCGCGACGGATGTCGAGGAACTCTTCCCGGCTCAATGTCGAATTGAGCGCGGCCGCCCGCACGCCCAGTTGCTTCAGCGCCTCGACCTGGTCGCGCATCAGTGCGATCAGCGGCGAGACGACGATGCCGACGCCCTCCCTGCAGAGCGCCGGAATCTGGTAGCACAGCGACTTTCCGGCACCGGTCGGAAAGAGCACGACCGCATCGCCGCCGCCGACCACCCGCTCGACCACCTCCGCCTGTCTTCCGCGGAAAGAGGAATAGCCATAGACCTGTTTCAACACGGCGAGCGGGTTCTTCACCCCTTCACGGTCGAACATGGGGGCTATGCGGTTTGCTGGCTGCGGCATGGAATCATTCCTTGGGTCGGCCGCACTATGGCACAGCTTCGGCCAAGGTCGCGACCTTGGCTTTGAGAACCCCCTGCTCCGGCGGAGTTTTCCCTCATCTTCTCCGGCGCTATAACCAAACAGTTAGCTGGGGTAACTGTTTCTGTTCTCGTCGCGTGTGGGGAAAGCGCCTTTTGCCATACCGTGAACGGTGATCTGACCGGCTCGCGCCGGTCCACCACCAACCGGAATGGAGAGAGACGATGGACTAC
>Ga0065721_10050529_pt1 | contig 19440 bp, 17 predicted proteins | sample Mesricmetagenome_FD_59108 | JGI IMG/M metagenome (GOLD analysis project Ga0065721, IMG submission 59108) | Mesophilic microbial community from rice straw/compost enrichment Sample: eDNA_1 v2 (version 2) | ecosystem: Engineered > Solid waste > Grass > Composting > Bioreactor | place: USA: Davis... | reverse complement strand
AAGACGCAAGATACCCGCCGAAGCTGCCACCGCCAGCGGCCATTCGTTCACTATCAATCCACGGCTGCGCGCGGAACCAGTCGGCCGCCTTGATGGTGTCCTCGTACGGCAGCGGCATCCATTCCTTGGTGATGGAGTCGGTCCACGCCTGGCCGAAGCCGCTGGAACCGTGAAAATTGTGCCAGGCCGTGACATAGCCCCAGTTGGCGAACACCTGCGCATTCCAGCGCCACTGATAAGCGTCGGTGACGCCGTTGTGCGGGCCGCCGTGCAGCAGCAGATAGAGCGGCCACTTGCGATCCGGCGTGAAGTTCGGCGGATACACCACCCACATCTGCACGTCTTCGTCGTTCGCGCCTTTATACGTGACGCTCTCGACTTTGCCCGGCGTGAGGCGCGCGAGCACGGCGTCGTTGAAGTCCGACAGCTTCGTGGCCGCACCGGTGCGCGCGATGATGCTCACGAGCGTTGGCGGTTCGGTGAAGCTCTGGCGCAGGCCGACGATCACCGGACCGCTGCCCGCGATCGCGAGCGAATCGAAGCTGCGCTCGCGAGTGACCGGCTTCGGCTCGCCGCCGCCGATGTCGAAGCGATAGATGCGACGTGTGCCGGCGTCGTCGATGGCGCCGAACAGCGCCGAGCTGTCCGGGGACCAGACGAGGCCGTCGGCGGAGCGATCCCAGTTCTCGGTCAGGTTGCGCAGCTTGCTGCCACGGCGGTCGTACAACATGAGCCGCGCGCGATCGGCGTAGAAGTCTTTGATGGTCTGACGACGGAACGCCAGCGACCGACCGTCTGGACTGTACAGCGGCGCGGTGTCGTCGGCCGGATTGTCCTGGGTCAGGTTGACCAGATTGTCCGCCGAGCCGCCTTCCACCGGCAGCGTGAAGATGTCGAAGTTCGGATCGACGCCGGTCCTGTCGGTATTGACCGCGAAGGCGACCTCGGTGCCGTCCGGCGAAATGTCGTAAGAGCTCGCGTCGGGCTCGCCGCGATCCAGCGAGACGCCGGCGTTGCGAGTGATGGCCTGCGGCTCGCCGCCGTCGATGTTGACCGAATAAATGTGCGTGTCGCGATCGTCGAGGAAGTGATCCCAGTGACTGACCGGCGCCTTGTCCCAGACGCGCGCGGTCATCTTCGCTTCGTTGCGCTCGGTCATGCGCCGCTCCATCTCCGACCAGCTCGCGAGATCCGGCCACACCTGCGACAGGAACGCGATGCGCTTGGAATCCGGAAACCACTTCGGCGCAATCACGCCGGTGGGCACGTTGGTCACGCGCCGCGCTTCGCCGCCATCGACCGCAATGACATAAAGCTGCTGTTGTTTATCGTCGCCGCGCCTGGCGACGAACGCGATCATCTCGCCATCCGGACTCCACACCGGCGATGAGACCGAGCCGCCGGAGCTGGTGAGCTGGCGAGCCTTGCCGGGCTTGGTCGGCACCAGCCACAGATCGGTGTCGCCTTTGTTCTTGTCGACGTCGTAGCGCGTGACCGGCACGACGGCGAGTCGCCCATCGGGAGAAATATCGGGAGTGCCGAGTCGTTGCAGCTGCCACATCGCCGCGGCGCTGTAAGGCTCGGCGTGCGCGGCAGTCGCGAGCACGATGCCGGCGATGAGTGCGACCACAGTGAGCGTGTGGGAATTTTGCTTATGACAACGACTGCGCTCGTGTCTGCTAAGGGGCGGCATGCGGATCATCGGTGTGCCTCTTGCTGTTCTCGAATCGGGTCCTGCAATTGACATTAGTCTGGTTAGTCTAGCGAAGCATCCGAGCGTACTGTGCAAGCTGAGAAGTAAGTCCATTTCTTGGCTGGCATCGCTACGTACACTTTCGACTGTCCAGCAAGTGCACGGTCCCGTTTGAATACGTGCCCGTGTCACGGCTCGCGAGAGCCACGCTCAACTCGCACGGAGGCGTCGGTCGCATGGAGCGTCAGAATAGGGGACTTCGAGTGATCCAAGCCAAGTATCGCAATCGCCTGCCGTTGCCTCAGCCCGCTGTCGTGCACGTGCGTCGCTCCTACGCCGAGAGCCGCCACGGCCAGATTCATCTGTCCACGGCTTACCCATCCGGCGGCGGTTTCGACGAGCGTACACCGGTTATCTGCCTGCATCACAGCGGCGGCTCGGGCCGGTTGTTCGCGCCCATCCTGCGCGAGCTGGGACATGACCGCAGCGTCTACGCGCCCGATCTACCCGGGCACGGTAATTCCGATCCGGCCAGCAGCAAGGCGACCGTCGCCGACCTGGCCGCGTCGATCGGCGATTTCCTCGACGGCATGCGTCTGCGCAGCGTCGATCTCGCTGGCTATCAGCTCGGAGCGCTGGTTGCGGCCGAGCTCGCCATCACGCGTCCGCAGCTGATCCGTCGCGTGATGTTGTGGGGCGTGCCGTCCTATTCTGCTCAAGATCGCGCCGCGCTTCTGCAGAACGTGGCTGCGCCGGGCTCGCGTGAAGACGGCAGCGATGTGTCGGAGGAGTGGCAGCGGCTACTCGAGCGTCGCGGACCGGGTGCGCCCATCGGCTCTTTGACCGACGAGCTGAGCGATCGGCTGCGCGCCGGCAGCAGTGGCGCGCGAGCGTTCGTTGCGATGGTCGAGTATCCCGCGTCCGAGCGCTTGCCTCTGGTCAAACAGTCGGCGCTGGTGTTGCGCTTGAAGGATGAATTCTTCGAGCACTGCGGCCGCGCTCGCGCCTCGTTGCCGAATGGCTCGATGCTGGATCTGCCGGATTACGGTCAGGGCTTCCTGAGCGCAGCTCCGCAGCGCTTCACTTCCGTGGCGCGCGAGTTCTTCGACCGTTGAGCCACTGGCTGGAAGCGCTCAGGCCGAGCGCTCCCAGCTCCATGCAAAGGCGAGGCCTGCGATCAGGCAGGTCGTCGCCCACCGCGACGCCATCAGCGCCATCGTTTTCGTCGACAGTCCCGGCGCGGCACTGAGCCAGGCGGCAATCACCGCGGGCAACGAGACCGGCACCCAGCACAGCATCGCGAACGACAGCCCGCGAATCCACCAGGGCACGTCGACGATGCCCGCCAGGCCCCAGCTGAGCCAGAACAACAGTCCGAGCCCGGTGCCGCAGACCAGGTGCAGGAAGGCATCCGTGAAACTCACCGCGCTGGCGGGCGAGTCGCCCGCGTGCACCAGCTGATAAAGAGAATGGAGCACCGAATGGGCCAGCACGGCGACCAGCCCGCTGAGGCTGCCCATGATCAGCAGATAGCTCAGTTCGACCATGGTCTCGCGGGCCTAACGAAGCACTTGCTGCAGACCCGCGAACAGCTTGTCCACTTCATCGTGCGTATTGAATGCGGCGAGCGAGACGCGCACCGCGCCCTCGCTCTTGCCGGGCCACTGCATGTCACGCGCGAACACGCGATGTCCGCGCACCAGCCCGAGCGTGATGTCCGATGCGAGGCGTCCGGGCACGTGGAACGAGAGAATGCCGCCCCATGAGCCGGGACGGTTCGGTGTCAGCAGCTCCACGCCGGGCAGCTGTTGCAAGCGCAGGCGCGCGTAGATCGTCAGCTCTCGAATGCGCGCTTCGATCCTGCTGCGCATGACCTGCCGTTGAAAATCCAGCGCGACTTCCGAGCCGCGCAACGGTGCCCAGCACAGCGGCACGATATTTCCTAACTTATGCAGCGCGGCCGGTGCGCCCACATGACCCGCCGATTGCGTCGGCGTGACGACCGGCGGCGAAGCATCGATGCCGCGCGGCAGCGACGGCCAGATGCGATCGAGCATGTCCCGGCGCACGTACAACATCCCCGTGCCGTTGCTGCCGCCGAGCCACTTGTGAAACGACGCGCCGTAGAAATCGCAGCCCAGCTCGCGCAACTGAAAATCCAGCATGCCGAGCGCCTGCGCGCCATCGACCACGCTGATCAGATTGCGCTGGCGGGCGAACTGACACAGCTCGACCACCGGCATCAATGTTCCGTCCGCATACTGCACGTGAGAGAACATGATGACTCTGGTGCGATCCGTGACGGCGCCGGCGAACAGGCCGAGCGCCTGCTCCGGGCCGCTCAATGGTGCCGGCAGATCGATCTGTTTGACCACGATGCCGCGGCGTCTCGCGAGCAGCAGCCAGGGACTGAGCGCGGCGGGATGCTCGCGAGTGGTGGTGATGACTTCGTCGCCCGGGTTCAGGTCGAGGCCGTTGGCGACGGTCGCGAGCGCTTCGCCAGTGCCCCGGGTGAACACGATCTCGTCGGCGTCGCAGCCGACGAATCCGCCGAAAGCGGTCGCCATGCGTGTGGTCTCGACGCCCCACTGCGCCTCGCCGAACGAGGCGACGTTCAGACTGTGCGAATCCCGCACGCGATATTCGGTCGCCATCGCGGCACGCAGCGTGGGGCCGGCGCCGGCGACATCCAGATAGGTTCGTTGCAGGTCCAGCACCGGCTGGATGCGAAACCACTGCCACAGCTCTTTGGTGGTGGCCGGCATGCTGCCGATCGGCTGGGCGGTGGCGGGCGTGGATGCACCGAGGGCTGCGGCGCCCAGGGATGTCACCAGGGATGAGGCAAGCAGGTCGCGGCGTGTCAGGCGGTGGGTCGAATCGTTCATGCGGACGTTCAGAAGTGAGTCGGTGGCGGCGGCCCAAGTCATCTATTGGTAGCGTCTGGAGCGGCGCGCATTATTGCAGGAATGCGGTATCCTGGCCTGTATGTCCCACGATTACCTGGAACGTATTCTCAAGGCGCGCGTCTATGACGTTGCCATCGCTACTCCGCTCGACGCGGCACCGCGGCTCAGCCGCCGCCTGGGTAACAGCATTCTCTTCAAGCGCGAGGATCTGCAGCCGGTCTTCTCGTTCAAGATTCGTGGCGCCTACAACAAGATTGCACACCTGTCGGAAACCGCCGCCAGGCGCGGCGTGATCTGCGCTTCGGCCGGCAATCATGCCCAGGGCGTGGCGCTGGCCGCCAAACGGCGCGGTATTCCAGCAACCATCGTTATGCCTCAGACCACGCCGCAGATCAAAGTTCAAGCGGTGTTGGATCATGGCGCCGAGGTCGTGCTCCACGGCGACGACTACGATCAGGCCTACGAACATGCGATGAAGCTGATGAGCGAGCGCCAGCTGGCGTTCATTCATCCCTTCGACGATCCGGATGTGATCGCCGGCCAGGGCACCATCGGCATGGAGCTGCTGCGTCAGTGCGCGGGCGAGCAGATCGATGCCATCTTCATCGCCGTCGGCGGCGGCGGCCTGATCGCCGGCGTGGCCGCGTACGTGAAGTATCTGTTCCCTAAGATCAAGATCATCGGCGTCGAGCCCGAGGATGCGGACGCGATGTCCAGGTCGCTGCAGGCGGGCAAGCGCATCACCCTGGATCGCGTTGGCATCTTCGCCGACGGCGTCGCGGTGAGGCGCGTGGGCGAGGAAACGTTTCGGCTGGCGCGTGAGTACGTCGACGAGATCGTCCTGGTCAGCACCGACGAGATCTGCGCGGCCATGCAGGACATCTTCGAGGAGAACCGCACCATCGTGGAGCCCTCGGGGGCGCTGTCGGTCGCCGGCATCAAACGCTACGTGCAGCGGGAGCAGTGCCGCGATCGCACCTTCATTTCGATCAATTGCGGCGCCAATGTGAATTTCGATCGGCTGCGTCACGTCGCGGAGCGCGCCGACATCGGCGGCCAGCGCGAGGCGCTGATCTCGGTGGAGATTCCGGAAGCGAAGGGCAGCTTCCTGCGCTTCTGCGAAACGCTCGGCCGGCGCAGCATCACCGAGTTCAATTATCGCTACAGCGATGCCGCCTCGGCGCAGTTGTTCGTCGGCCTGGGCTTGAGCGATGGCCGGCGCGAGAAGGAAGCGGTCATCAAGTCCCTGCAGGCCTCGGGTTACAACGTGCACGACATGAGCGACAACGAGGTCGCCAAGCTGCACGTCCGCTACATGATCGGCGGCCATGCCCGCGGCCTGGACAACGAGCGGTTGTTCCGCTTCGAATTCCCGGAGCGCCCGGGCGCACTGCTGAAGTTCCTCAATGCCATCGGCACGCGCTGGAACATCACGCTGTTCCACTACCGCAACCACGGCTCCGACTACGGCCGCGTCCTGGTCGGTGTCCAGATCCCACCCGCCGAAAGCACCGAGTTCGACCTGCACGTGCGCGAGCTGAAGTACGTGTGCGCCGAAGAGACGGACAACTCGGCGTACAAGATGTTCTTGGGCGGGTAGCAGCGATGGCGGCGCCAGTCTCCCGTCTCGGAAGACAGATCGCCGAAGTCACCGCGGCTCTGCGAGCCATCGATGCGCAGTTCGCGCTGATCGGCGGCGACCGTACGGGATTGCTCGATGAGCTGCTCCGAGAAATCGACTGACGCTCCTCTTTTTGCGGAGGGCGGCGTGGATACGCCTCCGCCCGTGCCTGCCGATCCGTATCAGGCATTGGACGAGCTCATGGTCGTGATCGAGGAGCTCTGTCCGGTGTGGCCGTTGCGGCCGATCTTTACCAACGAATCCAACAACCGCCTGTAGTCGCGACACTCGCTCGCTCATTCGGTGGGCTTCAGCAGGGCCAGCGCTTCCTTCGTCCGTTGCGTGATCGCCGCGTCTTCGCCCTGCGCCTTGGCGAGAATCGGATAGCTCTCGCGCAGTAAGGGCGCGGCTTCGGCTGGGCGATTTTGCGCGAGGAGGGCGCGGCCGAGGGAGCTGTTGATGGCGGCGAGCTGCGGGCTGTCGGCGGCGAGCGATTTGGTGGCGATCTGAGATGCCTGGCGCAGCGTCTTTTCCGCGTCCTTCAAGCGGCCTTGTTCGAGTTGCGCCCGGCCCAGGCCGGAAAGGGCGGAGGCGGCGAAGGGATGATCCGCGGGCAGAGTGGCGCCATAGATCGCGAGTGCCGCGCTGAAATCCTGCTGGGCGCGAGCTGGATCGCCAGCATCCACGCGCACCAGGCCGAGATTCACCAGATCGTGGCCGACATAAGGGTGCTGATCGCCGCGCGCCTTGCGATCCAGGTCGACGACGCGCACCAGTACCTGCTCCGCTTGCGTCAGATCGCCGCGACGATGCAGGAAGCGGCCGTAGTTCGCGCTGGCATCCAAGGTCATCGGATGCGTCTCGCCCAGCACTTTGCCGAGGATTTGCAGCGCTTCCGTATAGAGCGGCGCCGCTTCATCGAGCTTGCCGAGCGATTGCGACGTGAACGCGAGGTTGAGCACATGGACGCCGACTTGCGGATGATCGTTGCCGAGCGCCTGCCGATCGATATCCAGCGCCGCGCGAAACAAAGTGGCCGCGCGCTCGAAGTCATTGCGATAGGTGTACAGCCCGGCCAGCTCGTTCATCACCGAGGCGGCCGCTGAAGTCCGATCCTGACCATGGTGGCGATAGATCGCGAGGCTGTCGTTGAAGTACCGTTCGGCGCGATCCAGGTCGCCCCGCAACTGCGCGAGTCGGCCGTGTGCAAGCAGTGTCGGAGCGACCGCCACGGCATCCTCGCCTGACAGTTCCTTCTGGAGTGCGAGCGCCTGATCGAGTTGCTCGGCGCAGGTGTCGAGCTGGCCCCGCTCGCAAAACGCCAGGCCCAGCGCAGCTCTCGCCAGGGCCACCTCGGGATGACGCTCGCCATGAATACGAATGCGCGAGTCGAGCGCATCCTGCAGCAGCTCCACCGAGCTTTCGTGCAATCCCATGCTGCCGTACACGCGCCCGATGGTCCCGAGCAGTGTCGCGCGCGTTTCCGGTTGATCGTTGAGGCCAAAGCGAATGCGGCGTGCGCCGATGTCGAGCATTTCGCGGGCAGTCACTTGATTGCCGCGACTCCGCGAGGGATCGGACAGCTCGAACAGCTCAACCAGGAACGAAGAGATCTGCTCCGCCCGCGAGCGCTCGGCCGTCGCGACATCGCGCTCCTCGGCGATGCGTTGCGCCTGGACGTACGTGACTGCCGAGAACGCGGCAAGCGTAAGCACCATCGCAACGCCCACTGTGACTGACAGCGCATGACGCTTGATGAATTTGCGGGTTCGATAAACCCAAGTGTCGCTGGTGGCGAGGACGGGCTGGCCATTCAGATGGTGTTCCAGGTCCGCGGCAAGCTGCTCCGCGGACGCATAGCGGCGCTCCGGATCCTTCCGCATCGACATGCCGACGATGTTGTCGAGATCGCCGCGCAGCTGCTTGCGCAGACGGGCCACTGTCGTCGAGCGATGCGAGGCCAGGTCCGCCATCAATTCCGGCGACTCCGCAGCGACGCGCGCGACCATGGCGCTTGGCGGTGGCGCTTCCTGCTCGCAGATGATCCGCTCCATGTCCGTGAGGCTGGTGCCGACCAGGTGAAACGGCCGCTTGCCGCACAACAGTTCGTACATCAGCACGCCCAGCACGTAGATGTCGCTGGCGGTCGTGATCACATCGCCGCGCACCTGTTCGGGGCTGGCGTGCGCGGGCGTCATCACCCGGTATTCGAAATGAGTGACGGCGAGCGTGTGCGCCGAGTGGCGCGAATCGAGCAGCTTGGCGATGCCGAAATCGAGCAGCTTGGGCACGCCATCGGGCGTGATCAGAATGTTGTTGGGCTTCAGATCCCGATGCACGATCAGGTTCTGATGCGCATAGTGGACCGCGCCGCAAATGGTCCGCAGCAGCTGTAACCGCTCTGCCACGGACAGTCGTCGCCGGTCGCAATACGTGTCGATCGGCTCGCCGTCGATGTACTCCATCACCAGATACGGCGTGCCATCCGGCGCGCGCCCGCCATCGAGCAGGCGCGCGATGTTGGGGTGCTGGAGCGTGGCCAGGATCTGCCGCTCCATGCGCAAGCGACCTTGAATCTGCGGCGAGAACAGCCCGCCGCGCACGATTTTCAGCGCGACGCGCTGTTGATACTCGTCATCGGCGCGCTCGGCGAGGTACACGTCGCCCATGCCGCCCGAGCCGAGCTTGCGCACGATGCGATAGCGACCGAGCAGCTGCCCTTCGAGAGTCTCCAGCGGCGCGGTGCGGATGCTCTCGCCGGCAGCGACGTCATCCCAGAAGCCTTGCTCCTGCGCGGCCTTCTCGCCAAGCGCGTCCCCAAGCGCCTGCATCACGTGCGAGAGCAATGTTTCATCGGCTCCGCAGGCGCGTCGCACGTAGTCGCCACGGTCCTGCGTGCTCAGTCCACGCGCGTGCGCGACGATGGTCGTGACTTGTTCTTGCATGTTCTTGCCGTTTTCCATCGCCTACCATCATGCATCAGAGGGCCGCTACCGTGTAATATGCGCCCAGGCACGTGACTCACGTGACTTAAAACTGAAATCCGTCTGAATTGGGACTAACCCGGAGAATGAATCATGGCAACGAAGCGTAAGGCGAGCAAAAAGGCTGGCAAGAAGGCCACCAAGAAGAACGTCGGCACCAAGAAGGTCGCCAGCAAGAAGGTCGGCACGAAGAAGGTCGCCGCCAAGAAGGCCAGCAAGAAGAAGGCCGGCAAGGCCGGTGCGACCGTGGTCCGCACGCCGCAGAAGAAGTAATCGCACGCTGATGTAAGTGGGCGATGCCGTGCTCCGCGAGGCGTACGGCATCGCCATTCCCCGCCGACCCACCGCTTTCGATGTATCGATCGCTGCGCCCCCTGCAACACCTCCAGCTTCAGGCGCGCGGCCTGACCTTCCACCTGTATCGCTGGCCGGGCACCAACCCCGATCCGCTGATCCTGCTGCACGGCTGGGGCGATACGGGCGAGACCTATCAGTTCCTGGTCGATTGTTTCGCCGCCGACCGCACCTGCCTCGCCATCGACATGCGCGGCTTCGGTCGCACCGGCCGGCCCGCCGATGGCTACTGGTTTCCCGATTACCTCGCCGATCTGGATGCGCTGCTGGATCAGTTGGCGCCCGACGCGCCGATCGATCTGGTCGGTCACAGCATGGGCGGCAACATCGCAATGTTGTACGCGGGCGTGCGGCCGCGGCGCGTCCGCCGCCTCGTCAGCCTCGAAGGGTTCGGGATGGCGCGTACCACGCCGGACCAGGCACCGGCGCGCTATGCGCAGTGGCTCGATGAAGTGAAGCACGGTACCGAGTTCGCCGTTTACGAGAACTACGAGCAGCTGGTGCGCGTGCTCGCGCGTCGCAACCCTCGCACTCCGAGAGATCGAGTGGAGTTCATTGCGCGCTCCTGGGGACAGCCCCGGGAGGACGGCAGGATCGAGCTACGCGCCGATCCCAGACACAAGCGCACCAATCCCGTGCTGTACTCGCGCGAGCAAGCCGAAGCCTGCTGGCGCGCGATCGAGGCGCCATTGCTGTTCGTGCTGGGCGATCAGTCCGAGCTGGTGAAACGCATGGCCGACGAGCTGGCCGAGCCCAGGCTGCGCGCGCTGTATCGACACCCGACCTTCGCGACCGTCCATGATGCCGGCCACATGCTGCACCATGAGCGACCCGATGAAGTCGCGGCGCTGATCGAAGAATTTCTCGAGTCCAAATGAAACGAAGCCTGCGCCGCTGGCGCGACGCAGGCTTCGTTGCGAAACAAACGATCGATTATTTCTCTTTCAGCTCATCGGCCGCATCTTCGGCGCCTTCACGGGCTTGATCGATGGCATCGTCGACCTTGTTGGCGTTCGATTCCTCGCCGCCGTTCTTGAGCGTGTCGACGGCTTCATCGACTTCTTCGCCGGCCTGTTCCACCGGACCTTTCTTCTCGCACGCGGCCAGACCGACACTCAGCGTGGCGGCGAGCAGCGCGGACCAAAGCAGCTTCGCAGTCGTCTTCATGATGTTTCCTCCGCGGCCCGCAGGCCGGCGCTTTCGTTTGTAATCGGGCAAGGGGAGCCGTCAGAAAAACGTTTACGCCCGCGCCGGGTTCCGGATTTTCGAGCCGGAACCGGACATAACCTCACGCGTTGCGACAATGAAGCGGCGCGCGATGCAAGGAGGACCTCGCGAGCTGGAGATTCTCAACGAGGGGTATGGAGGTTCACATGCTGTCTTGGGCGCTGACGTTCTTTGTAGTCGCGATCATCGCCGCCGTGCTGGGCTTCACCAGCATTGCCGGCGCCGCGGCGGGTATCGCGAAGATTCTGTTCTTCATCTTCCTGGTGCTGACTCTGGTCGCACTGGTGGGTGGCGCATTGCGCGGCAAGCCTCCAGTCTGACGACCATTACACGAGTAAAAAAACGGGGCCCCGACAGGCCCCGTTTTTTTGAATCCCAGATGACGACGGGGCCCCGACAGGCCCCGCTTTTTTATCAGGCAAACAGCAGCGCCTGGCTGACCGCGACGCGCACCGTCTCGGGCACGAACGGCTTGGTCACCAGGAATGTAGGCTCCGGACGCTCGCCTGTCAGCAGGCGCTCCGGATACGCGGTGATGAACACGATCGGCACATCCACTTCGCTCAGGATCTGACGGACCGCATCGATGCCGGAGCTGCCGTCGGCGAGCTTGATGTCCGCCAGCACCAGGCCCGGCTCCGTCTTGCGCGCGGCGCGCACGGCTTCGTCGCGGGTCGTGGCGATCGCGGCGACCGTGTGGCCCATCTCGCGCACGATGCTCTGCAGGTCCAGCGAAATGATGGGCTCGTCTTCGATGATGAGCACCTTGGTGCTGGGCTGGTTGGAAATCTCGCGCACCGCCTGGCTGACCATCTGCTTCACTTCCTCTTCATCGACGCTGAGGATGTTGGCGGCGTCGCTGATGTTGAAGCCTTCCATCGCGGTGAGCAGCAGCGCCTGGCGGCGCGCCGGCGTGAGCTCGCTCAGGCGTCGTTCGACGCCGTCGGCATCGCGCTTCGCCGAGGCGGCGGGCACCTCGATGTGCGCGCTGTTCCACAGCTTGTGGAACAAGCGGTACAGGCCAACCCTTGGTGACAGGCGAGCATCCAGAACCGAAGTGTCGGCAACGATCGCTTCCAGACATGCCCGGACATAAGCATCGCCACTTTTCTGCGTGCCACACAGCGCGCGGGCGTACCGGCGCAGATAGGGCAGGTGTTCGGCGATGGCGTGAGCTAAGGCCATGGAGACTCCTAATACGGTTTCTTTGGCGGCGCGCAGCGGCGCTCCAGGAAGAATGCAGCAATACTATGTACGAAGGGGGTGGAAGGTTCCTTACTCCCTGGAACTTTTTCACGACGCCAGGCGTTTCCTCCCCCAACTGAACCGACCCTGCCGGCTTTAGCCGTGCTACTACCTGAATCAGCCATGATCATGAGTGAGCAAACCAAGCCTGACGAGCCCGTCGAAGCACCGGCTGCGAGCGCGGCGACGGAGCAAGTCCCCGAGTGGCTCGGTGCGCGCTTGAAGCGCATGTTCACCGACGTCATGGACGAGCCCGTGCCCGATGAGTTCAAGCAGCTGCTGAAGCAGCTGGAAGACAAGGAGCGTGGCGCTTGAGCGGCGCACCGGGAGCGCCGCCCATGACCGGCCAGGATAAATTTCTCGATCAGGTGACGGCATTGCTGCCGGCCCTGCGTGCGTTCGGACGTTCCCTGTGCGGCGATCCGGCCCGCGCCGACGACCTGGTGCAGGACACGGTGCTCAAGGCGTGGACCAACCGTGAGCAATTCCAGACGGGCAGCAACCTCAAGGCCTGGCTGTTCACGATTCTGCGCAATTGCTACTACTCCGAGCTGCGTCACCGGAAGTTCGAAATCGAGGATCCGGACGGCATCTGCGCCTCGCAGATGGCGATCGCGCCGGATCATGACGCCAAGCTGCACCTGCGCGACCTGAACCGGGCGCTCCAGGAGCTGCCAGTGGATCAGCGCGAAGCGCTGGTGCTGGTCTGTGCGACCGGTCTGTCGTACGAAGAAGCCGCAGACGTCTGCCAGGTCGCGGTCGGTACGATCAAGAGCCGCATAGCGCGTGCTCGCGATCGCCTGGTCGAGCTGCTGGGCGAGGACGCCACTCAAGTGACCGGGACTTTGCCCGCGGTGAACTCTCTCGGCGAGTCCAATATAGGCAACGAGCGGCGCTCGGGCGTGTCCTGAGCTCCGGGGGTTTTTCGCTGCGGGGAGTCGCTGCTTGAAGAGCGCCAAGATCGTCGCCGCGCCGCGTTCCTGGTTTGGCCGCAATGCGGGCCTGCGTCCGCGTCTCGTGCTGATCGTCGGCATCGCCATGCTGGCGCCGGGTGCGCTCGCCGTGTTGCAGGCGATCTCCAGCTACAACAGCAGCATGCGCATTCTGGAGCAGAATCTCGCGCAGGCCGCGCAGCTGTCCGCGACCGAACAAGTCAACATGATCTCGGCGTCGCGCGAGATCCTCACGAGTCTGGCCGCCCAGCCGGACGTGCGCAGCCAGGGTCCGGCCTGTCGGCGCGCCCTGCAACGAGCCATCGCCGGGTTGGATCAATACTCGGGCGCGTCGGTCGTCGATGCCAAGGGCGACTTCACCTGCTCCTCGAGCCCCACCCGCAATGAGGTGAATGTCGCCGACCGGCAGTGGTTCATCTCGGTGATGAGCGGCGATGCGTTCGTCATCAGCGACCTGATCGTCAGCCGCTGGCTCGGCACGTGGGGCATCGTCACCGCGGTGCCGCTGGTCGACGAGAACGGCGTCATTCGCGGCGCGGTGGCGCTGTTCATCGGGTTGGACTGGCTGACGCGCCGTTATCATTACGGCAACGAGAGCGACGATACCGCCTTCGCGTTGCTCGACAGTCAGGGCGAGATCATCACCGGCGAAGCGGAGCGCTCGCCGACCCGCTCACCGCTGCCCGCGCGCGACATGGTCAACGAGCATCTGCGTGAGCACATGCAGGGCGGTCAGACGCAGACCTTCCGCGCGCGCGGCCATGATGGAACGTGGCGGCTGTACGCCATCAGTCCGCTGCTCGGCGGCCGCATCTTCGTGATCCTGGGAACGCCGGTGCTGACGGCCATCGGTCCGCTGGCGCTGCAGGTGGCGTGGGGTGTGTTCACGCCCTTGCTGATGTGGGCGCTGGCGATCGCGGTGGTCTGGTTCGGCATCGAGCACCTGGTGGTGCGCTGGATCACCTATCTGGAGCGCATCACTTCAGCGTATGCAGCGGGACGTCACAGCGTGCGTCCCGAGCGCGTGAGTGCCGCGCCGGCGGAAATTCGCAGCCTGGGAGAAACGTTCTCGCGCATGGCGGATCTGTTGTCGGCGCGCGAGAACGAGCTGCGCGACTCGCTCCAGCAGAAAGAAATCCTGGTGCGCGAGATTCATCACCGGGTCAAGAACAATCTGCAGCTGGTAATGAGCCTGCTGAATCTGCACGCACGCCGTATCCGTGATCCGCGAGCGGAAGTTGCGTTCGCCGAAGCACGCAGTCGTATCAACGCGCTCGCGACGTTGCACCGACGCTTGTATGAATCCGAGAGCCTGCAGGAGATCGACCTGAAGTGGTTCCTGGAAGACTTGTGCGCGGAGCTGCGGCGGGGCGGTCTGTCCCGCGGGCGCAATGTCGAGCTGGCGGTCGACTCGCCCAGCGAAGTCATCGGCCCGGACGTGGCGGTGCCGCTGGGCTTGCTGGTCACCGAAGCGATCACCAACGCCTACAAGCATGCGTTCAACGAGCGCGATGGCGGCCACATCCAGGTGCAGATCACGCGCGATTCGCCTTCGATGCTGCTGCTGACCATTCGCGACGACGGCACCGGCTTCGACATGGCCGCCAGCACGCATGATCACAGCGGCCTGGGCCGCTCGCTCATCGAGGCGTTCGTCCGGCAGCTGCGAGGCGAGCTGGAAACGCGCGTCGACGAGGGCACGGTCGTGCAGGTCAAGTTTCCGGCGCACATCAAGCCGACCGAGAAGAAGCATGGGGTCCACCACGCGGCCCATGTGCCGAGCGCTCACAATGTGTCCGGCATCACGCAACCCGGCCCGGTGGCCGAGACGTCGCCTGCGCCCGAGCGGCCGCCCGCGCCGACCGAGGAACCCAAGCGGGCCTGACAAAAATCCGATCGCTCCAGCCTGGGTCTTTACCGCCGGCCCCAGTATCCTGGCGCGTCTGTAAAGGCCTCCTTCCCGGCACCGCATGACCAGTCCGAGCGCGCCCAGCGTGCTGCGCCACCCCAATGTATTGCGTTTCATCGGCGGACGCTTTCTTGCCTCGCTTGGCGCGCAGATCCAGGTGGTCGCGGTGGGCTGGCAGATGTACGACATCACCGGGGATCCGCTCGACCTGGGTCTGATCGGACTGTCGCAGTTCATTCCGTTCGTCACGCTGATTCTTCCGGCCGGTCATGCCGCGGACCATTACAACCGCGCCCGCATCGTCACCACGTGCTATCTGACGAGCTCGATCTGCGCGCTGGCGTTGCTGCTCATGACGCTGCACGGCTCGTTGTCCGCGTGGCCGATCTTCCTGGTCATGATGGCGCTGGGAGCTTCTCGCGCGTTCGCGATGCCAGGGGCGCAGTCGCTGTTGCCGAATCTGGTGCCGGCCGATGCGTTCCGGCGCGCGGTCGCATTGAATTCATCCTCTCAGCAGGTCGCCACCATCATCGGGCCGGCGGTCGGCGGCGTGCTCTACCTGGCGGGGCCGTCGGTCGTTTACGCGACCGTCATGACGCTGGCGCTGACTGCCGCGCTGTTGATGTTTCAAGTGCGTGGCGCGAGTGAGCCGGTGAACGCGACGCGCGAGCCGCTGAGCTTGGAGACGCTGCTGTCCGGGCTGAAGTTCGTGCGCTCGCGGCCGGTGGTGTTGGGCGCGATCTCACTGGACCTGTTCGCGGTGATGCTCGGCGGCGCGACCGCGCTGATGCCGATGTTCGCGAGCGACATTCTTCACGTCGGTCCGACCGGGCTCGGTCTGCTACGAACCGCGCCGGGCATCGGTGCCGCCGCGTGTGGCTTGTTGCTGGCGTTGAGCCCGATCTCGCGCCACGTCGGCTCGTGGATGTTCGGTGGTGTCGCGATGTTCGGTATCGCGACCATCGTGTTCGGTCTCAGCACCAACTTCTATCTCTCCATGGTGGCATTGGTGGTGCTCGGTGCATCCGACATGGTGAGCGTGTACGTGCGCCATCTGCTGGTGCAGCTGGACACGCCGGATTACATCCGCGGCCGGGTGAGCGCGGTCAGCTCGGTGTTCATCGGTGCGTCGAACGAGCTGGGCGATTTCGAATCCGGCCTGATGGCGAAGTGGTGGGGCGCGGTGCGCGCCGTGCTCATCGGCGGTGTCGCGACGCTCGTGGTCACTGGATTGTGGACGCGGTTCTTTCCGGTGCTGTGGAAGATGCAGCAGTTCCCCGAGCAGAAAAAATAGCGCGCGCCGGGCTTGCTTGCCTGGGTTTATATCCAGTACGATCCTGCCATGCCCAGCCCGATTCGCCCTGCTGTTCGCATTGGACGCGGCGCCGTGTCGAATCCCGCTGGGCGCTTTGAACCCACGCGCGCCGAAGCAGTGGACGATGGCTGGGGCAGTCTGGATCAGGAACTGCCGCCGCTGCCGACCACGGTGCAGCCGGAACCGGCGCGCTCCATCATCAGTCGCAACAAATCGCCTGATATTCCCTTCGATCAGTCGATCAATCCCTATCGCGGCTGTGAGCACGGCTGCATCTATTGTTACGCCCGGCCCTCGCACGGCTACCTGAACCTGTCGCCGGGCCTGGATTTCGAGACCAAGCTGTTCTACAAGGCGGACGCCGCACGCTTGCTGGAGCAGGAGCTGTCGGCGCGCAATTATCGGTGCTCGCCGATCACGATCGGCGCCAACACCGATCCCTATCAGCCGATCGAGCGCGAGTACCGTGTAACTCGCAGCATCATAGAAGTGCTGGCGAAGCGTCGGCATCCTTTCTCCATCATCACCAAGAGCGCCATGATCGAGCGCGACATCGACCTGCTCGCGCCGCTGGCCAGGGACAATCTGGTCTTCACGCTGGTGAGCGTCACCACGCTGGACAATGACATCAAGCGCACGCTCGAACCGCGCACCGCCTCGCCGGCCGCGCGACTGCGAGCCATTCGCAGCTTGAGTGCCGCCGGAATTCCCGTAGGCGTGATGGTTGCACCCGTCATTCCGGTACTCACCGACTCGGAGCTGGAAAAAATTATCGAGGCCGCGGCTGCCGCCGGCGCGCGCTCCGCCGGTTATGTACTACTGCGCTTGCCGTACGAGCTGAAGGATTTGTTTCGCGAATGGCTCGAACAGCACGAACCGCTGAAGGCCAGGCACGTCTGGTCGAGATTGCACGACATGCGCGCCGGTCGCGACAACGATCCGCGCTGGGGCCATCGTCAGCGCGGCGAAGGACAATACGCCGATCTGCTGGCACAGCGGTTCGCGGCGGCGTGCGCTCGATACGGCCTCAAACATCGGGAGAGATTTGCGCACAACACGACGTTGTTTGTTGCGGGCTCCACTGCAAGTGGCGGCGAGTCCCGGCAATTGTCGTTGCTTTGAAGCGCCGGCGCGCGCGGGCGCGCTGTCACATTCACGCCGCCGTGTTGGCCCAAGGGCCCATTTGACATTCGGTGCTCGAATCGCGATTCAGTCGCTCACGTGCTTGCGCGTTTTCCCGGCATTGACGTATGAATGGCTGGCGTATACTCGATCGTAAAGGTCGGCGAGGCGACCGGTGAGCCGACGCAGGAGGCGAATCGGATCGCCGTAAGTCAGCGAACGCTTCAGGACGAGGTTCTGCAGGCGTGAACTCCCAGGAGAAGATCAATGAACTCTGGCGGCACTGTCTCGGCGCGTCTCGCGATGGCCATCGCGCTGACGGGCACAACGCTCCTGAGCAGCGGTTGCATGACTGCGAAGATCGAGGAGTTGCGTGAGGCGCCGACGCAAATCAGCTCGCAGGAGGCGATCGTGCTGCTCGCCAAGCCGCATCTGGAAGGCACGGGCACGGAAGATAAATTTCTGGACTGCCTGGAGCGCGAGCTGGTCGGCGAATCGGTGTCCGCCGGCGTTGCCCAGAGGCAACGCGCGGGCAAGGACTTCCAGCCGCGCAGTAATCTGAGCAAGGGCCCGTTCCAGATCTACGCGGACCATCATTTCATCGACGCGTTGTATCCCTGGCTCGAGCCGAGCACCGCGCCCGCCAACGCGCAGGGCTTCACCGCGTTTCTGTCGCGTCCCGGCGTATCCGAGCGCGTCGCCGAGATGGGCGTGCGCTACATCGTGTGGGTCGACGGCGTGACGCAAAAGACTGACGGTGGCGGCAGCATCGCCTGCGCGGCCGGGCCGGGCGGCGCCGGCTGCCTGGGCTTGGGCTGGTGGGAGAAGTCATCCGATTACGAAGCGACGATCTGGGACCTGCGCGAGGGCATCAGCGCCGGCAGTCTCACCACCGACGTGAAAGGCACGTCGGTCATGATCGGCGCCATTGCTCCGATTCCGTTGATCGCGCCGGTGCAGAGCACGGCCTGCGATCGACTGGCCGGGCAACTGAAATCGTTTTTGCTGGGCACGGGAGACGAGGAGACGGCGGCGGTCTCGCATAAGTGAACGGACGTCGAGCCAGACTCGTGTTTTCGTGCATTGAACTCGCAAGGCGGCGCAGCCATCGAACCTGGGCTGACCTCGACCGAAGTGGTCAGCGCGCGTTCAGCTGATCGGTCGCACAGTTCCCCTGGCGCCATGTGTCCTCATGCGCGCTCAAGGGGAATGCAAGGAGAGGACATGCAGAGTGAAACCACCCGGATCCAGGCCGCCGGGCCAAACGCGTCGCTGACGTCCAAGCGTCTGCTGACGATCGCCGTGCATTGTGTGCTGGTCAGCTCTGTATCCGCCCTGCTCATGGGCGGCTGCGCCAGTCAGCAATCCTCCTCGTCCTCCTCGATGCCCTCGAGCATGCCGAGCGGATCCTCGGGATCCTCGGGATCCTCGGGCGGTTCGTCCGGCTCTTCGGGATCGAGTGGCGGCGGTTCCTCGGGCGGCTCATCGAGCAGCATGCCGAGTGGCGGCTCCAGCGGTGGCAGTCGTTCCAGTGGCGGCATGCCTTCCGCCGGTGGTGCCAGCGGCAGTGGTGGCGTTTCCTCTTCTTCATCTTCTTCTTCGAGCTCGTCCCGGGGCGGCAGTCAGGGCGCCATGGGCGGCGACCAGTCCGGCGGCGGCGCGAGCACCGGTGGCTCCTCGGGCGGCAGCTCTGGCGGATCACAAGGGGGCGGCAGTCAGGGCGGCGGCTCGCAAGGCGGATCCGACGGCTCGGCCGGCGGTGCAGCCGGCGGCGCTTCGGGCTCGAGCGGCGGACAGAGCGGTTCTTCCGGTCCGAATGTGACTGTCGGCACTTCGCTGCCGGGCGCCGGTTTGCCCTCGGTTGGGTTGCCTTCGCCGAGCACTGGCGGTGCTGGCGGTCAACAAAGCGGTGGTTTGCCGAGCACGGACTCGGGCGGTGGCGGAGCCAGCGGCGATGGCGCTGCAGGCGGCGGCTCGGCCGGGTCTCAAGATTCGAGCGGCGGCACATCCGGCGGCGGCTCTCCAAGCGAAAGCGTCTTCAAAGGATCCAGCGGCGGCGGTGGCGCATCCGGTGGATCGGCGGGCGGCGGCGGTTCAATGGGCGGTGCAGC
>Ga0065721_10050528_pt1 | contig 19442 bp, 19 predicted proteins | sample Mesricmetagenome_FD_59108 | JGI IMG/M metagenome (GOLD analysis project Ga0065721, IMG submission 59108) | Mesophilic microbial community from rice straw/compost enrichment Sample: eDNA_1 v2 (version 2) | ecosystem: Engineered > Solid waste > Grass > Composting > Bioreactor | place: USA: Davis... | reverse complement strand
TGGCCGGCGCGGGCGCTGGTGGCCTGCCGCAGCGCCGGCCCCGTGCGGGCCAGCAGCAGCCCTCAGGAGCGCACGGCTGCCGGCGGCAAGGCCCACGGTCCACCGAGGCCAGCGCGGCGCCGTGGTGGCGCGGGCAGCCGGTGCGGCGCCACGGTTGGCACTTGGCGCGCCTACCGATCCCGGGCCGCACGGCCCAGGCGCCTGCACTGACAGCCCGTCCACCGTGCGCGGAAGCGCGGCGCGGGGTGTTCCTTTCGCGCGGCCATCGGCAGGTGTCAGCACCAGGGCGCCAGCTGGCAATGCTCACAGCGGATCAGCCAGGCACGCCGCAGCAGTCCATGCACCCCGGCCCGCTTCACTTAACCCCCTGAGGAACGGTCCGAGACTAGAGAAGGTTCGGGGTTCGCATCACCCTCGCCGGCCACTTCCGGGAAGGACCCGCTGGGGGGCAGTGGCGGGCCAGCCGGGCACCCCTCAACCCTTCACTTTCCCTCGATTTGCCCTCCGCTTTCACTTTCCCCCTGGCGACCCGCTAACTCGAAGCCGGGGTTCGCATCACCCTCGCCGGCTGCTCCCGGGAAGGACCCACAGGGGGCACCAGGCGCAGCAGCTCATGCACCGCCTGCCCGTCGCTGGCGCTGGTGGCCGGCCCGCCCGCGCCATCACGTCCACCATGCCGCTGTCGCCCACCAGGCGTAGCCCTGCAGCGTCTGGTGCGCCACCACACCACCCAGGAGAAGAGAGAGAGGAGAAGAGGAAGAGTCCTTCTCCTTCCCTTCCTTCCTCTGTCCCCGCTGTCCCCGCCGTGTCCCCGCTCTGTCCCCGCCGCTTTTCCACCCTGCCGGACCCGGCCATCCCCTTACAGATCAAGCACTTAGCCTGCATTGACCGGCTTGTCCCCGCTGTCCCCGTCCAGAAATGCCGCTGCACCGAGTCGTTTTGCCTTCTGGTGCCGCCTTCCACAGCCTTGCCGGCCCGTTTTCCCGCGCGAAGAGGAGCCCCGCACGCCGCCCCCCGGCGGCATCCGGCAGCACCCGGCCCCGGCCGTCCCGGTGCCCACGGCCACACCGAGGCAGCCGGCGCGGTGTCGGCACGGCGCAAGGCAGGAAAGACAACGCCCGGCAGGGCCGGGCGTGGAAGTGATGGACGAAGCGTCAGCCCTTCAGGCTGCCGCCCCTCGCAGGGGCACCACCTCGGCGCCGGCCCGCAGCCTGTCCAGGTAGTCCGCCCAGGTCTGCATGAGGTCGCGCCGCTGCTCCTCGAAGGTGGTGCGGTTGTAGGCCCGGCCCAAGGCATCGGGCACCGCGTGGGCCAACTGCGCCTCTATCACCTCGGGCGCGACCCGCAGCCGCTCATGCAGCATGGTCCGGGCGCTGGCGCGGAAGCCGTGGGCGCGGTGCTCGGCACTGGTGAAGCCCAGCGAGTCCAGGGCGGCATTCAAGGTGTTGTTGCTGATGGGCTTGCCGCGGTCCCGCTCACCCTGGAACACCAGCCCGCTGCGGATGGTCAGCGGCTGCAGCTCCCGCAGGATGTCCACGGCCTGCCGGCTCAAGGGCACCAGGTGGTCCGGGCCGTAGAGCTTGCCGGCCTGCCGGCGCTTCATGCGGTCAGCGGGCACCAGCCACGTGCCGGCCGCCAGGTCGAACTCTTCCCAGCGGGCGCAGCGCAGTTCCTCGCCGGGGCGCAGGAACACCAGCGCCGCCAGGTTCAGCGCCGCCTTCACCACGGGCGTGCCCCGATACCCGGCAATGGCGCGCAGCAGCTCGCCGAAGCGGGCAGGGTCCGTGATGCTGGCGATGTGCTTGGTGGTGTGCCTGCGCAGGGCGCCGGCCAGGTCGCGCGCCGGGTCGCTCTCAGCCAGCCCTTCGGCCACGGCGAAGCGGAACACCTCTGAGCAGGTATCCCGCACCCGGTGCGCCGTCTCCACGATGCCGGCCGCCTCGCAGCGGCGCAGCAGCGCCAGCAGCTCGGGGGGCTTGATGTCCACCACCGGCCGCGCGCCGATGTACGGGAACACCTTCCCCTGCAGGCGGGCAATGATCTTGTCGGCGTAGCTCGGTGCCCACTCATGGGAGCGCAGGGCGTGCCAGCGCCGCGCCACTTCCTCGAAGGAGCCGGGCAGGGGCTCGCCGGCCGCCGCCAGGCGCTGCACCTCGGCCTGCTGGCGCTGGGCTTCCTTGCCGGCCTTGCGCGCCGCGCTCGGGTCGGTGCCGGCCAGCACCAGGCGCCGGGCTTCGTCGCGCTTCAGGCGCGCGTCCTTCAGGCCGGTGTCCGGGTAGGTGCCCAGGCTCAGGCGGTTTTCCTTCCCGGCCAGCCAGTACCGCAGCCGCCACCAGCCCGCGCCGCTGGGCTGCGCCTCCAGGTACAGCCCGCCGCTGTCCTTCACCTTGACGGCCTTGCCCGTCTCCGCCGCCGTCTTCAGCGCCGCCTTGATTGCCTTGTCCGTCAGAAGCTCGCCCGCAGCCATACCGGATAACTTTCGTGGTGTTGTCCGGTCGATCCTACGGTTATCCGGTTTCTTGTCCGGTCAGGTGCCCGGCTAGTAGCGGTTTCATGTGGAGTCATGCGCACAAAGAAAAAGGCCTAAGTGCTTGATGCGCTTAGGCCTTTTGGTCTTATGCGGAGTGTTCCGCATGAATCTTTGGTGGAGACGAGGAGGATCGAACTCCCGACCTTCGCATTGCGAACGCGACGCTCTCCCAGCTGAGCTACGTCCCCACAGAAGCTAGAAGTATACGGGCACTTGGGCGTCGTGTGCAAGACCTTCGCAGATTTTTTTGATGAAAGTGACACCAGCGCCGTCTGGCAGCCGGACCGGCGGGCGCCTATACCTTCAAAGGCGCCCATACGAGGCCGCCGCGAGGAGCTGTGATGACGGCACTAACGCACAGTGAGGTGACTTGCATGCTGCCCGTAAAGGACATGCAGCGGGCCCGCCGCTTCTACGAGGAGCAACTGGGACTGGAAGCGCAAGGGTTACGGCCCGACGGCAAGTTCATCTACCGCTGCGGCGGCACGGCGCTGGCGTTGTTTCCCAAGGCGGAAGGGACCAAGGCCGAGCATACGGCGCTGAGCTTCCGCGTCGCGGACATCGCACAGGCGGTGGCGGAACTGCAGCAGCGCGGCGTGCGCTTCGCCGACTACGACTTGCCCGGTTTCAAGACCGTGGATCACGTCTGCGTGCTGGGCTCGGAGAAGGCGGCCTGGTTCGAGGACCCGGAGGGCAACATCCTCTGCCTGCACCAGGATCTGGACTGAGACGCCGGCTTCAGCCCGCCGCGCCAGTCCAGGCGGGCGGCGGCGCGTCCCATTGCCAAGGCCCGTGCGCCAGCAACGTGTGCCAAGCGGCATCGGGCATGGCCGCGAAGCGCAGGGTTGTGCCGGTGGCGGGATGCACCAGTTCCAGCGACAGCGCATGCAGCCACAGCCGTTGCACCTGCAGCCAGGCGGCTACGGCGCGGTTGTGCGCTCCCTTGCCGTGCGTGGCGTCGCCGATGAGCGGATGCGCGACGTGCTTCATGTGGCGGCGGATCTGGTGCCGCCGCCCGCTTTCGGGGAAGACCTGCAGCAGTGCGTAGCGGCTGGCCGGATGCCGCGCGTCGGTGGTGAAGGGCCATTCCACGCATGCCAGCCGCTCGTAGCGCGTGCGCGCCGCCAGCAGCGGCTGGCGGGCCGAGGGACGTTCGGGGTCGCGCGCCAGCGGATGGTCGATCACACCCTCGGTCGCCGGCCAGCCGCGCACCAGCGCGAGGTACCTCTTGCGCGGTACGCCGGCCTCGAACTGCGCGCCCAGGTGGCGCGCCGTGTCCGGGTCGAGCGCGAAGGCGAGGACGCCCGAGGTGCCCTTGTCCAGCCGGTGCACCGGCCAGACCGGGGCGCCGATCTGGTCGCGCACCAGTTGCAGCGCGGCCCGCTGCTCATGCGCGTCCAGCGCGGTGCGGTGTACCAGCAGACCAGGCGGTTTCACGACCACTACCAGTTGCGCGTCGCGGTAGAGCAGCGGCAGCGTCGGCGGCGCATCGTTGTCGGGCGCCGGCGGCAAGTCACTGTTCAAAGCAGGTCGCCGTCCACGTAGAACCAGCGCCCGTCCTCGCGCACGAAGCGGCTGATCTCGTGCAGCCGGTGCGCGCGTCCGCCCAGCTTGCTGCGGGCCACGAACTCGACGCGGGCATGGTCGGCGTCCTGCACCTCGTGGCGCTTGACCTGCAGGCCCAGCCAGCGCAGGCCCGGCTCGTTGGGCTCCAGCACGGCGGGTCGGGTGCCGGGATGCCAGGTGTCGAGCAGGTACTCGCGCAGACCCAGCACGAAGGCGCTGTAGCGCGAGCGCATGAGCGCTTGCGCGTCCGGCGCCTGCAGCCGTTGCGGGCCGTCGTGCCAGCGTGCGCAGCACGCGCCGTAGGCGGCGCCGCTGCCGCAGGGGCAGGGCGTCGAGGGGGACGTCGTCATGGAAGAGAAAAACTCGGGTCGGAAAGCACGAGCGCCGCGGTCACCCCAGGGCGGGAGGCCCCGAAGCGCGCGCGGCGCAGCGTGAAGACGGGATGTGCTCAGCGGGCGGCGTCGCCGCTGGAGACAGGACCGGTCGGGTCGTCGCGCTGGATCTCGGCCACGCCGGCGCTGCCGTTGCCCGGATCGGTCACGTCGCCCTCGGGCGCGAGGCCGGCGCCTTCAGGTTGGTCAGTGCCGCCAGCCGTGCCGCCGGCGGCCTTGCGCTGCTTGCGCTCCTCCATCTTTTCTTCCTTCTTCTTTTTCTTGGCCAGATCGCGCTGGCGCTTCTCGAAGGCGTAGTTGGGTTTGGCCATGCGGTCTCCTGCGGTGTGTCATGGGGGGCAGCCTGGAAGCTGCCGGTGCCCATTGTCGCCGGTGCGCAGGAGCAGCCACAGTGCCCGCAGGCTCACGCGGGGGAGAGCGCAGGGCGCACCGACGTGCGCCGGCATGTCGGCTGGCCCTGGCTCAGCCCCGCGGGCCGCGCCTTCGCGGAGCTCAGGCCCTTCGCCAGGCGCGCCGACGTGCGCCGGCACGTCGGCTGGTCCTGGCTCAGCGGCCGCGGCTGTCCTTGAGGCCGGTGATGCGGTTGAACACCGGGCGGCCCGGCGCGTGGTCCACGCGGTCGGTGACGAAGTAGCCGTGGCGCTCGAACTGGAAGCGCTGGTCCGCGGCAGCCGCGGCCAGCGAGGGCTCCACCACCGCCTGCACCACGCGCAGGCTGTCGGGGTTGAGGCTGGCCTTGAAATCGCGCCCACCGGCGTCGGGCTGTGCCTCGGTGAAGAGGCGGTCGTACAGCCGCACCTCCGCCGCCACGCCGCCGCCCTGTTCAGCCGGCTGCGCGCCAACCCAGCCGATCACGCCCTTGACCTTGACGCTGTCCGCGCCGGGCGTGCCACTCTTGGTGTCGGGCAGCAGCTTCGCGCGCACCAGCGTCACGCGACCGTCGGCGTCCTGCTCGAAGCCCGTGCACTCGATGACGTAGCCGTACTTCAGGCGCACGCGGCCGCCGGCGGTGTCGCCCTTGGGCGGGAAGAGGCGGTGGTAGCCCTTGGGCGGCTCGACCATGAAGTCGTCGCGCTCGATCCAGACCTCGCGGCCCAGGCCGAACTCGCGCCGCCCGCGCTCGGCCTGCGCCGGGTGTACCGGCGCGCTGCAGGGCTCGATGTGGCCCGCGCCCAGCGCCTCGTCCCAGTTCTCCAGCAAGAGCTTCAACGGGTCCAGCACCGCCAAGCCGCGCGGGGCCTTGGGGTCGAGGTCGTCGCGCAGCGACTGCTCCAGCGTGGCGTAGTCGATCCAGCTGTAGTCCTTGGCCACGCCGATGCGCTCGGCGAAGAGTTGCAGCGCCTCGGCCGTGTAGCCGCGCCGGCGCAGGCCCACGATGGTGGGCATGCGCGGGTCGTCCCAGCCCTTGACGATCTGCTCGTCCACCAGTGCCTTGAGCTTGCGCTTGCTGGTGATGACGTAGGTGAGATTCAACCGCCCGAACTCGTACTGGCGCGGCAGCGGGCGCGAGAGCAGGCCCAGGTCGGCCAGGCGCTCCAGCACCCAGTCGTAGAAGGGGCGCTGGTCCTCGAACTCCAGCGTGCAGATGCTGTGGGTGATGTTCTCCAGCGCGTCCTCGATGGGGTGCGCGTAGGTGTACATCGGGTAGATGCACCAGCGGTCGCCGGTGTTGTGGTGCGTGGCGTGCTTGATGCGGTAGATGGCCGGGTCGCGCAGATTGATGTTGGGCGAGGCCATGTCGATCTTGGCGCGCAGCACCATCGCGCCGTCGGCGTGCTTGCCACCGCGCATTTCGCGGAAGCGCTGCAGGTTTTCCTCAGCGCTGCGATCACGGAACGGGCTGTTGGTGCCGGGGGTGCCGAAGTCGCCGCGGTTGGCGCGCATCTCCTCGGGCGTCTGCTCGTCGACGTAGGCATGGCCGGCCTCGATCAGCGCCTCGGCCGCGCGGTACATGAAGTCGAAATAGTTGCTTGCGTAATACAAGTGGCTGGTGCCGTTGGCTTCCCAGTCGAAGCCCAGCCAGCGCACGGCGTCGAGGATGGAGTCGACGTACTCCTGCTCCTCCTTCTCCGGGTTGGTGTCGTCGAAGCGCATGTGGCAGACGCCGCCGTAGTCGCGTGCCAAGCCGAAGTTCAGGCAGATGCTCTTGGCGTGGCCGACGTGCAGGTAGCCGTTGGGCTCGGGCGGGAAGCGGGTGCGGATGCGCGCCGGGTCCAGCGCGCCGCTGCCCTGGTGCGTGGCATCGCCAGGGCTGCCGGCCCAGCGGCGCTGGGCGTAGGTGCCGGCGGCCAGATCGCGTTCGATGATGGCGCGCAGGAAATTGCTCGGCTTGGTGACTTCGGGTGCAGACATGGAGATTTGAAGGAGTGGGCCGGCGGCGCCGGCGCAATGCAGCGTCCGCGGGGATTCTATAGAGGGGGTGTGTTTGCACGCCGACACAATTGGGTCGTGCACCAGAGCGGCGTGCCGCGCGTTGAGGAAGTTCTCCTCTTCGAAGAAAAGGACGCCGCATGAAGCGCTCCACCGTCGTGCTTTCCGCCGCCCTGTTGTCCTTGGGCTGCTTGCTGGCACTGCCGGCGCGCGCCGGGGGCGGCGTGCAGTGGTCCGTCGGCATCAGCAATGCCCCGTACGGAGTCGGCGTCACGGTGGGCAACGTCCTCTCCGGTCCGGCGCCGGTGTACGTTCCGCCGCCCGGGGTGGTGTACACGCCACCGCCGCCGGTCTATGTCTCGCCCCCGCCGCTGTACGTGCCGCGGCCGCCGGCCTACGTGGCGCCGCCGCCTATCTACGTCGCGCCCCCGCCGGTCCATACGGCCCCGCCGCCGGTGTACTACGTGCCCTCCGCGCCGCGCTTCCTGCCTCCGCCGCCCGTGGCCTACGTGCCGGTGGCCCCGGCGGGCTGGCGCGGCCACCACCACGGCGGCTACTGGCGCCGCTGAGCACCTTCGTCGCGGCCGGTGGCCGGGCCGCGGGAACCCGAAGCCGCGCCCCGGACCCGGGCCGAAGCCGGGGCCTCAGCGCCGCCGGCGCGTGCCGCCCAGCAGAGAGCCCAGCACGCCGCGCACGATCTCGCGTCCCACTGCCGAGCCTACGCTGCGCATGGCGCTGCGTGCCGCCGCCTCGGCCAGCCCTTCGCGGCGGCCGCCGCGCGGGCCGGTGCTGCCGAAGAGCATGTCCTTGAGGCCATCGAGCAGCCCACCGCCGGCGTCCGCGGCGCCGGGAGCCTTGGCCGGGCCGCCCGCGCCCTGCGCGGCTGGTACGCGCGCGCGCAACTGTTCGTAGGCCGACTCGCGGTCCACCGTCTGCTCGTACACGCCGGCCACCAGCGAGCCCTCGATCAGCGCGCGCCGCTGCTCCGGCGTGATGGGGCCGAGCTGGCTGCCCGGCGGCTGCACGAACAGGCGCTGCGTGATGCCGGGGCGGCCATGCTCGTCGAGCAGGCTCACCAGCGCCTCGCCCACGGCCAGCTCCGTGATGGCCTGCTCCAGGTCCAGCGCCGGGTTGGGACGCATGGTCTGCGCCGCGGCGCGCACGGCCTTCTGGTCGCGTGGCGTGAAGGCGCGCAGCGCGTGCTGCACGCGGTTGCCCAGTTGCGCCAGCACGCTGTCGGGCAGGTCGGCCGGGTTCTGGGTCACGAAGTAAACGCCCACGCCCTTGCTGCGCACCAGCCGCACCACGAGTTCGATGCGCTCCACCAGCACCGCCGGCGCGTCCTTGAACAGCAGGTGCGCCTCGTCGAAGAAGAAGACCAGCTTGGGCTTGTCCACGTCGCCCACCTCGGGCAGCGTCTCGAACAGTTCCGAGAGCATCCACAGCAGGAAGGTGGCGTACAGGCGCGGCGACTGCAGCAGCTTGTCTGCGGCCAGGATGTTGACCACGCCTCGACCATCCACGGTCTGCATGAAGTCGGCGATGTCGAGCATGGGCTCGCCGAAGAACTTGTCGCCGCCTTGCTGCTCGATCTGCAGCAGCCCGCGCTGCACCGCGCCGACGCTGGCGGCGCTGATGTTGCCGTAGCTGGTGGTGTAGTCGCGGGCGTTCTCGCCCACGTGCTGCAGCATGGCGCGCAGGTCCTTGAGGTCCAGCAGCAGCAGCCCGGCATCGTCGGCGATGCGGAACACCAGGTTCAACACGCCGGTCTGGGTTTCGTTGAGGTCGAGCATGCGCGCCAGCAGCATCGGCCCCATGTCGCTGACGGTAGCGCGCACCGGGTGGCCCTGTGCGCCGAACACGTCCCACAGCGTCACCGGGCAGGCCATGGGGGCGGGCGCTTCGAGTCCGCGCTGCGCCAGCGTGGCGGCGAGCTTGGGCGGGAGCTGTCCGGGCTGGCTGATGCCGGTGAGGTCGCCTTTGACGTCGGCCATGAACACCGGCGTGCCGATGGCGCTGAAGCCTTCGGCCAGGCGCTGCAGGGTGACGGTCTTGCCGGTGCCGGTGGCCCCGGTGACCAGGCCGTGGCGGTTGGCCAGCGCGGGCAGCAGGCAGGCAGCTTCTTGACCATGCCGTGCGATCAGTAGCGGATCAGCCATGACGTGCGGCCTCCTTGAAAAGAGCGTGACGGGGGCGACCGGTAAAATCCCGGCCAGTCTAACCAAGCAAGAAAGCCGGCTGCCCCACACGCCGGCGAGGAGCAGCCAAACATGGCCGGACATTCCAAATGGGCCAACATCCAGCACCGCAAGGGTCGCCAGGATGAGAAGCGCGGCAAGATCTGGACGCGCGTGATCCGCGAAATCATGGTCGCCGCGCGTCAGGGCGGCGGCGATGTGTCGGCCAATCCGCGCTTGCGCCTGGCCATCGACAAGGCCAAGGCCGCCAACATGCCGGCCGACACCATCAAGCGCAACGTTGACAAGGCCACCGGCAACCTCGAAGGCGTGAGCTACGAGGAGATCCGCTACGAGGGCTACGGCATCGGCGGCGCCGCGATCATCGTGGACTGCATGACCGACAACCGCGTGCGCACCGTGGCCGAGGTGCGCCACGCCTTCAGCAAGTACGGCGGCAACCTGGGCACCGAGGGCTCGGTGGCCTTCCAGTTCAAGCACGTGGGCCAGCTGCTGTTCGCGCCTGGCACCAATGAGGACAAGCTCATGGAGGCGGCGCTGGAGGCCGGCGCCGAGGACGTGATCACGGGCGAGGACGGCTCCATCGAGGTGCTGACCGCTCCGGGCGACTTCGAGACCGTCAAGGAGGCGCTGGTCGCCGCCGGCTTCGCGCCCGAGGTCGCGGAAGTGACCATGCGCGCGGAGAACACCATCGAGCTCACCGGCGAGGACGCGCAGCGCATGCAGAAGTTGCTGGATGTGCTGGAGGACCTGGACGACACCCAGGCCGTCTACCACAACGCCGAAATCGAGGAACAGGCATGAAGGTCCTCGTCATCGGCAACGGCGGGCGCGAGCACGCGCTGGCCTGGAAGCTGGCGCAGTCCCCGCGTGTCACGCAGGTGTTCGTGGCGCCGGGCAACGGCGGCACGGCGCTGGACCAGCGGCTGCGCAACGTGGCCATTACCGACGTCAACGCGCTGGCCGACTTCGCCCAGGCCGAGAAGGTCAACCTGACGGTGGTCGGCCCCGAGGCGCCGCTGGCCGCGGGCGTGGTGGACGTGTTCCGCCAGCGCGGGCTGCGCATCTTCGGCCCGACCAAGGCCGCCGCGCAGCTGGAGAGCAGCAAGGCCTTCGCCAAGGACTTCATGAAGCGCCACGGCATCCCGACCGCGGCCTACGAAAGCTTCACCGACGCCGCCGCGGCGCACGCCTACGTGGACCAGATGGGCGCGCCCATCGTGGTCAAGGCCGACGGCCTGGCTGCGGGCAAGGGCGTGGTGGTGGCCATGACGCTGGAGGAGGCGCACCAGGCCATCGACTTCATGCTCGAAGGCAACGAGTTGGGCGTGCAGCACAACGCCGGCGGTGCGCGCGTGGTGATCGAGGAGTTCCTGCAGGGCGAGGAAGCCAGCTTCATCGTGCTGTGCGACGGCCACCACGTGTTGCCCCTGGCCACCAGCCAGGACCACAAGCGGCTGCTCGACGCCGACCAGGGGCCCAACACCGGCGGCATGGGCGCGTACTCGCCCGCACCGGTGGTCACGCCCAACGTGCACGCGCGTGCGATGCACGAGGTGATCCAGCCCACCATCGCCGGCATGGCGCGCGAGGGCCGGCCCTTCACGGGCTTCCTCTACGCCGGGCTGATGGTCAGTCCCGAGGGCCACGTCAAGACGCTGGAGTTCAACACCCGCATGGGCGATCCTGAGACGCAGCCGATCATGATGCGTCTCAAGAGCGACCTGATGGAGGTACTGCTGCACGCCACCGACGGCACGCTCGACACGGTGGAGCTGCAGTGGGACCGCCGCTTCGCGCTGGGCGTGGTGATGGCCGCCGCGGGCTATCCGATGAATCCGCGCAAGGGCGACGCCATCCTCGGCCTGCCCGCGCCGGCGGAGGACGCGGTGGTGTTCCATGCCGGCACCACGCTCAACGAGCAGGGCCTGTTCACCAGCGGGGGCCGCGTGCTGTGCGTGACGGCGCTGGGCGACTCGGCCAAGAAGGCGCAGCAGCGTGCTTACGACGCGCTGGCTGGCGTGCAGTTCGACGGTGCGCAGTTCCGCACCGACATTGGCTACCGTGCCATCAAGCGCTGACGCCATGAGCAGCACCGCCGAGGGTCTGGACACGGGTGCCGTGCGCGCCTGGCTGTTGGATTTGCAGCAGCGCATCGTCGCGGGCCTGGAAACTGCGGACGGCACGCCCTTCCGCAGCGACGGCTGGACGCGCGAGCCTGGCGGTCGCCTCGAAGGCGACGGCCTCTCGCGGCTGGTGGAGGAGGGCCCTCTCCTGGAGCGTGGCGGCTGCAACTTCTCGCACGTCAAGGGCCGCTCGCTGCCGCCCTCGGCCACGCAGCACCGGCCCGAGCTGGCCGGCGCCTCTTTCGAGGCCATGGGCGTGTCGCTGGTGCTGCATCCACGCAACCCGCTGGTGCCCACGGTGCACATGAACGTGCGCATGTTCGCTGCGCAACCGCAGGATGGCCGTCCGGCCGTGCTGTGGTTCGGCGGCGGCATGGACCTCACGCCCTACTACGGCTTCGAGGAGGACGCGCGCCACTTCCACCGCACCTGCCACGACGCGCTGGCGCCTTTCGGCGACCAGCTCTATCCGCGCTTCAAGGCATGGTGCGACGAGTACTTCTTCCTGAAGCACCGCAACGAGCCGCGCGGCGTCGGGGGCATCTTCTTCGACGACTTCTGCGAGCTGGGCCCGCAGCGCAGCTTCGAGATGGTGCAGGCGGTGGGAGAAGCCTTTCTGCCCGCGTACCTGCCCATCGTGGAGCGCCGCCGCGAGCTGCCCTATGGCGAGCGCGAGCGCGACTTCCAGGCCTACCGGCGCGGCCGCTACGTCGAGTTCAACCTCGTGTTCGACCGCGGTACGCTGTTCGGGCTGCAATCGGGCGGCCGCACCGAGAGCATCCTGATGTCGATGCCGCCGCTGGTGAAGTGGCGCTACGACTGGCATCCGCAACCGGGCAGCGCCGAGGCGCGGCTCTACAGCGACTTCCTGCGCCCGCGCGACTGGCTCAGCGAGTGAAGCGCATCGGCCTGCTGGGCGGGAGTTTCGACCCGCCGCACCTGGCGCACCTGGCCCTGGCGCGCCAGGCGCGCGACGAGCTGCGGCTGGACGAGCTGCGGCTGCTGCCCGCGGGCCGGCCCTGGCAGAAGCTGGCGGCGGGCCGTGAGCCCATCGAGGCCGTACACCGCGTGGCGATGCTGCGGTTGCTCACGCAGGGCGAGCCGGGCCTTGTCATCGACGAGCGCGAGCTGCACCGCGGCGGGCCGAGCTACAGCATCGACACCGTGCGCGAGCTCGCGGCCGAGCACCCGGGCGCGCAACTGTTCTTCGTCATCGGACAGGACCAGTACGCGCGGCTGCACACCTGGCATGACTGGCCGGCGTTGCTGAACCTGGTGACGCTGGCCGTGGCCGGCCGTGCCGGCGAGGCGCCCCGTGCGCCAGCCGAGGTGGCGGCCGTGCCGCACCGCATTGAAATCCTGGCGCTGCCGCCCATGGCGGTGGCGTCGACCGACATCCGCGCCCGCGCGGCCCGAGGCGAGGAACTCTCCTTGCTGGTGGGCCCCGCGGTCGCGGCCTATATTGACCTGAACGCCCTGTACCGGGCGGACTCCGGGAGTTGAATGGACATCCGTAAGCTGCAACGCGCCATCGTCGATGGCCTCGAGGACGTGAAGGCCGTGAACATCGTGGTCTTCAACACCGAGCATCTTTCACCGCTCTTCGAGCGCGTGATCATTGCCTCGGGCACCAGCAACCGCCAGACGAAGGCGCTGGCTTCCAGCGTGCGTGACGCCGTCAAGTCGCGCGGCATGGAGGTGCACCGCACGGAGGGCGAGGAAAACGGCGAATGGATCATCGTGGACTGCGGCGCCGCCGTGGCCCACATCATGCAGCCCGCCATCCGCGACTACTACCACCTCGAAGAGATCTGGGGTGAGAAGCCGGTGAAGCTCAAGCTGGGCGGCAACAGCGCCAAGGGCCTGCCCAAGGCCTCCGCGCCGGACGACGAGGACGTCGAGGAGGTTGAAGGCAAGGCCCACGCCTCGCGCACCGCCCGCACCGCAGCCGGCAAGGCGGCGCTGGCCGCGGCACCGGTGAAGAAGACCGTGGGCAGGAAGGCGCCGGCCAAGAAGGCGGCCGCGACCACGACCGCCAAGGCCGCGCCGGCCAAGAAGGCTGCCGCGAAGAAGGCGGCGGCCCCCGCCAGGAAGGCCGCGCCCGCCAAGAAGGCCGTCACGCGCACCACCGGTTCCAAGACCGCGGTGAGCAAGGCCACGCCGGACCAGCGCGTGGTGGTGAACGCCCCGGCCAAGAAGGCTGCCGCCAAGAAGGTGGCTGCGAAGAAGGCGCCCGCCAAGACCGCCGCCGCCCGCACCGTGGCGGCGAAGGCCCCCGCGGCGAAGAAGGCGCCGGCCAGGAAGGCGCCGGCGAAGAAGGCCGCGGCCAAGAGCGCCACGGCCCGCAGCCGCGGCTGAGCGGCTGAGCCGTGAGGCTGGTGATCGCCGCCATCGGCCAGCGCCAGCCGGCCTGGGCCGAGGCCGCCTATGACGACTTCGCCAAGCGCTTCCCGCCGGAGCTGCGGCTGGAGCTCAAGGCGCTCAAGGCCGAGCCGCGCACCACGGGCAAGCCGCCCGCGGCGCTGATGGCGGCCGAGGCGCAGCGCATCGAGGCGGCCATCCCCAAGGGCGCGCGCCGCGTGGTGCTGGACGAGCGCGGCACGCGGCTGACCACCGCCGCGCTGGCGGATCGGCTGCGCTTCTGGATGGGCGATGGGCGCGACGTGGCCTTCATGATCGGCGGCCCGGACGGGCTCGATGCCGGCTTGAAAGCCACGGCCGACGAGACCATGCGCCTGTCGGAGCTGACACTGCCGCATGCTTTCGTGCGCATCCTGCTGGCCGAGGGGCTGTACCGGGCCTGGTCGTTGACGGTGAACCATCCGTATCACCGGGAGTGACCGGCCTGCTTGTTTTCCAATCTCCCAGGCAACAGAAACAACTCCATCACACCCGCGGAGCCTGTCCCCGCGCAGGCGGGGAGCGGGTGTCCACGAACTCCGAGCGGCATCCCGGCCGGCGTGGATGCCCGCCTTCGCGGGCATGACGAAGGAATGTTTCAACTTCGATCGAGAAGTCGAATCAATGAGCCGACACAACCACATCCTCCTTGCCTCCCAGAGCCCGCGCCGGCGCCAGTTGCTGGAGCAGATCGGCGTGGCGCATGAGCTGCTGCTGCCCGAGGCGCATGAGGATGCCGAGGCGCTGGAGGTGGAGCGGCCCGGCGAATCGCCCGAGGACTACGTGCAGCGCGTCACCCGCGCCAAGCTCGATGCCGCGTGCGCGCGCCGCGAGCGCCTGGGCCGCGCCGACGTGCCGGTGCTGGCGGCCGACACCACCGTGGCGCTGGGCCGGCGCATCCTGGGCAAGCCCGCGGATGCCGACGAGGCCCGCGCCATGCTGCGCGCGCTCTCGGGCCACACGCACCGCGTGCTCACCGCCATCGCGCTGGCCGCGGACGGGCAGGTGCTGCAGGCGCTGAGCAGTTCCCACGTGCGCTTCGCGCCCATGGAGGAGCGCGACATCGAGGCCTACATCGCCAGTGGCGAGCCCTTCGGCAAGGCCGGCGCGTACGGCATCCAAGGCCGTATCGCGGCCTTCGTGGCCCATGTCGAGGGGAGCTACTCCGGTATCATGGGTTTGCCCCTCCACGAGACGGCCATGCTGCTGCGGCAAGCGCACGTACGTTTCTAAAGTCCGCGCGCCGCGGCAGACGGCAGCCGCAGCGCATGCAAGACATCCTCATCAACTGGGCGCCGCAGGAGACGCGGGTCGCCATCGTAGAAAACGGCGCCGTACAGGAACTGCACATCGAGCGCGCGCTGGAGCGCGGCCTGGTGGGCAACATCTATCTCGGCAAGGTCGCGCGCGTGCTGCCCGGCATGCAGAGCGCCTTCATCGACATCGGGCTGGAACGCGCGGCCTTCCTGCACGTGGCCGACCTGGTGGGCCACAGCCGCTTCGAACCCAACAGCGGCAACGGCAATGGCCACGCGCCGGTGCCCATCGAGCGCCAGGTGTTCGAGGGGCAGAGCCTGATGGTGCAGGTCATCAAGGACCCCATCGGCACCAAGGGCGCGCGGCTGTCCACGCAGATCAGCATCGCCGGACGGTTGCTCGTGCACCTGCCGCAGGACGACCACATCGGCATCTCGCAAAAGATCGGCTCGTGGGAACTTCGCGAGCAGCTGCGCCAGCGCATGCAGGCGCTGGTGGCCACGCGCGAGACCGGTGGTGGCGGCGGCTTCATCCTGCGCACCAACGCGGAGGACGCCACGGATGCCGAATTGGCGGACGACATCGCCTATGGCCGCAAGACCTGGGCCGCCATTCGCGAGCGCGCCTTCAGCGTGCCGCCGGGCACGCTGCTGCACCAGGACCTCAACCTCGCCGAGCGCGTGCTGCGCGACCTCAGCAACGAGCAGACGGCCACCATCCGCATCGACTCGCGGCTGCAGTACGAGCACCTGAAGGCCTTCGGCAAGGAGTTCACGCCCGGCGCGGTGAACAAGCTCGAGCTCTACAAGGGCGAGCGCCCGATCTTCGACCTCTACAACATCGATGGCGAGATCGAGCGCGCGCTGGCTCGGCGCGTGGACCTCAAGAGCGGTGGTTACCTGATCATCGACCAGACCGAGGCGCTGACGACCATCGACGTCAACACCGGCGGCTTCGTGGGCGCGCGCAACTTCGACGACACGATCTTCAAGACCAACCTGGAGGCCGCGGGCGCCATCGCGCGGCAGCTGCGGCTGCGCAACCTGGGCGGCATCATCATCGTGGACTTCATCGACATGGCGCGCGAGGAGCACCAGAGCGCCGTGCTGGCGGAGTTCCGCAAGCAGCTCAGCCGCGACCGCACCAAGACCACGGTGAGCGGCTTCACGCAGCTGGGGCTGGTGGAGATGACGCGCAAGCGCACGCGCGAGTCGCTGGCGCACATGCTGTGCGAGCCGTGCCCCACCTGCGGCGGGCGCGGCCAGGTCAAGACCGCGCGCAGCGTGTGCTACGACGTGCTGCGCGAGATCCTGCGCGAGGCGCGGCAGTTCAACCCCAGGGAGTTCCGCGTCGTGGCCAGCGCCACGGTGGTGGAGATGCTGCTGGACGAGGAGAGCCCGCACCTGGCCGGGCTGTCGGAGTTCATCGGCAAGCCCATCTCGCTGTCGGCCGAGCCGACCATGAACCCGGAGCAGTACGACATCGTGCTGCTGTAGCCCGCGCCCGCGGGCCTTGATTCAGGACGTGGCCGGGTGCCGGCCCCGGTCGCGCCAAGCCTGCGGCGTGAGGCCGTGCTGGCGCGCGAAGGCGCGCTGCAGCGCGTCCACCGAGCCGAAGCCGCTGCGGCTGGCGATGCGCTCCTGCGGCCACTGCGTTTGCCGCAGCAGCCGCGCGGCCTCGGCCACGCGGGTGCGTTCCACGAAGCGGGCCGGCGTGCAGCCGGTCTCGGCCGCGAAGGCGCACGCGAAGTGCCGCGGGCTCATGTGCGCGCGCCCGGCCAGCGCGTCCACCGACAGGTCCTCGTTCGGATGCGTGGCGATCCAGGCGACGAGTTCGCGCAGCCGGTGGCTGGCGGTGGTCTGGGCCTGCAGCGCCTGGCTCAGCTGCGCCTGCTCGCCGCCGCGCAGCAAGGGCAGCGCCAGCGTGCGCGCGATGTCCATTGCCACGTCGTGGCCCAGGTCGTCCTCCACCAGGGCCAGCGCGAGCTCGATGCTGGTGGTGACGCCGGCCGAGGTCCACACCGGGCCGTCGTGCACGTAGATGCAGTCGCGCCGCACCTGCACCGCGGGGCGCAGCGCCTGCAGCAGTTCGCAGGCGCGCCAGTGCGTGGTGGCGGCGCGGCCGTCCAGCAGCCCGGCGGCCGCCAGCGCGAAGGCGCCGGTGCACACGCTGGCGATGCGCCGGATGCGCGGCGCGGCCGAGGCCAGCCAGGCGCCCAGGCCCGCGTCGAGGATGGCCGCGCGCAGCGCGGGCTCCTCGCCGCCGGCCACCAGGAGCGTGTCGATCGCCTACGGCAGTTCCCGCAGCGCCCGGGTCCCGGCCAGGCTCAGCGCGCCGTTGGTGGCCACCTCGCCGCCGCCCGGCGAGGCGATGTGCAGCTGGTAGCTGCTCGGCCGCAGCAGCGCGGCCTTGCTGAACACGCTGGCCGGGCCGGCGATGTCGATGGCCTCGACGCCGTCGAAGGCCACCAGCACCACGTCCCTGGCAGGAAGCGCGGTTCTTTCGTCCTGGTGGGGCAGGGAGGGCATGGCTAGTCTGGGACCGTGGCGGTTGCGTGGAGAAAGGAGCGCTATGTCCAGGCTGAAGTGGGCCCTGGTCGGGGTGGCGATCGTCGTGCTGGGGTTGAATGCCTGCGCCGCGCGTGAGCCCTTGCCGCCGCCGGCGGCCGAGGCGGGGCTGGAAGAGTCCCCGGCGCGGGCCTTCGTCGAGGCGCTGCGGCCGCAGCGCACGGGTCGGCCGGTGGTGGCGGTGCTGGCGCTGAACGAGGGCACGGAGACCACCGACTTCCTGCTGCCGCATGCGGTGCTGCGCCGTGCCGGCGTGGCTGAGGTGCAGGCCGTGGCGCCGCGCCGCGGGCCGGTGCGGCTGTATCCGGCGCTGCAGGTCGAGGTGGATCAGAGCCTGGCCGACTTCGACCGCCTTCACCCCGCGGGGGCCGACTATGTGATCGTCCCCGCGCTGCACGAGGACGACGATCCCGCCGTGACGGCCTGGCTGCGCCGGCAGCAGGCGCTGGGGGCGCGGGTCATCGAGGTCTGTGCCGGCGCCCTGGTGCTGGGCCGTGCCGGGCTGCTCGCTGAGCGGCGCTTCGTGACCCACTGGTACTACCGCGACAAGCTGCAGGCGCGCCATCCCGGCGCCACCTTCGTGCCGCACCAGCGCTACGTGGTGGACCGCGGCGTGGCCACCACCACCGGCATCACCGCCTCGGTGCCGGCGATGCTGGCGCTGGTGGAGGCCCTGGGCGGCCGCGAGCGGGCGCAGGCCGTGGCCGCCGAGCTGGGCGTGGCTACCTGGAGCCCGGCCCACGACAGCCGGCCTTTCGGGCTGGATGCCGGCCGGAGGCGCTACGCGCTCACCCGGGCCGCCTTCTGGCGCCACGAGCGCTGGAGTGTCGAGGTGCACGAGGGCATGGACGACGTGGCCCTGGCGCTGGCGGCGGACGCCTGGACGCGCACCGGGCGCGTCAGCGTCGAGGCCGTGTCGCCCTCGGGCCCGGTGCGGCTGCGCAGCGGGCTGCTGCTCACGGCGCAGCCCGCGTTCGGCACGGCGCCGCGCCTGCCGCTGGCGCCGGAGCTGCCGCCGGTGCGCCAGCTCGACCGCACGCTGTGCGAGATCGCCGCACGCTTCGGCGCCGAGCGGCGCGACTGGGTGATGCAGGAGCTGGAATATCCCGGGCCGGCCGCTGCCTGCCCCGGGGCGTCCTGAGCGCCTGGGCCTCTCGACGGCGGTGGGGTGCCGGCTTCAGGCGGCCGGCGGCTGTACCCCGTCGCCCAGCCGCAGCGCCTGCACCGCCAGCCGCTCCGCCGCCAGCCGCAGCGCCGGGCCGTTGCCGGGGGAGCTGGCCGTCACGCTCACCGTCCCGGTGATGGGGCCGCTGCCGCCGGGCAATCCCGGCAGAGAGAACAGCGCACGTGCCGCCTGCAGCTCCGGCATCCGCAGCACGATCTGGCGTCCCATGGACGCGGCCGAGACGCCCATCCGGTTGCGCCCCTGCGCCTGGCCGGACAGCTCCACGTGCTGCTGCTGCGTGCCCATCACGCCGTCGCCCAGGCGCAGCTCGCCGCTGAGCCGCGTGCGCTGCAGGGCCGGCGCGGCATCGCGCCCGGGCCGGCCCTGCGGCGTGCCGCAGCCGGCGTTGTGCAGCAGGCTCTCCACGAAGGGTTTCAATTCCAGCGAGCCGCGGTTCGTCACGCGCGCGCCGAAGAGCGAGCCGCGCTGCTCGAAGCGCACGCCCGGCACGTGCGGCAGGGCGAACTGGTAGAGGTAGTCGCGCCCCTTGGGGGTATCGGCGTAGATGCCCATGTGGCTCACGCCCATGGGCGAGTCCGGCCCGATGTGCTCCACCGAGAGCCGGTTGAAGTCGATGCGCCCGTCCTGGATGGTGACGCCCACTTCCGCGTCCATGATCCAGGCCGCGTCGTCGACGTGCATCTGCAGCCGGCCATCGAGCCCGGCCAGCGCGTCCATCCGCCACCGCGCCAGCTCGCCGGCCGCGGCGGGCGAGGGCGCGCGGGCCAGCTCCACCTGCGCGTCCTGCACCTCCAGCACGTCCAGGGCCAGGGCCTGCAGGGGCAGGCCGCCGCCGTCCGGCCGGGCCGCG
>Ga0065721_10050527_pt1 | contig 19445 bp, 15 predicted proteins | sample Mesricmetagenome_FD_59108 | JGI IMG/M metagenome (GOLD analysis project Ga0065721, IMG submission 59108) | Mesophilic microbial community from rice straw/compost enrichment Sample: eDNA_1 v2 (version 2) | ecosystem: Engineered > Solid waste > Grass > Composting > Bioreactor | place: USA: Davis... | reverse complement strand
TAAACCTTACTCTGATCGTTATCTTTTACCAGTTGATCAGCAAAAGTATTTTCACGGATTTCTTTAAAAACCTTTTTGCTTAAATGGATCTTTCCTTCATCTTCAATGAGCTTGGCGAAGACAGAGAAAAGTATTTCAATGCGATAGCGCCACCCATTATGCAGACAAGCAATTTTGCTTTTGACACTGTTGCAGATCTGAGAAAAGTGCTTTCGGATGAAATGAGCGGCTATTTGTATTCACGGGGGTTAAATCCAACAGTGGATATTCTTCGAAAAAAGCTGGCAGCGCTGGACGAAGCAGAAGATTGCCTTGTCTTTAATTGTGGTGCGGCAGCAATCTTTGCCGGAGTATTGGCGAATGTAAAGGCGGGTGATCATATTGTTTCGGTGAGAAAACCTTATTCATGGGCACAACATATGTTCGATGTGATCCTTCCCCGCTTTGGTGTAACAACAACTTATGTGGATGGAGGTGAAACAAAAAATTTTGAATCTGCCTGCAAATCTGAAACTTCACTGATCTACCTCGAGTCTCCAAATTCATGGAACTATGCCCTGCAGGATCTTGAAGCGATCGCGAATTTCGCGCGTGATCGCAGGATCATCACGATGGTGGACAATAGTTATGCTACGCCACTTCATCAAAAACCACTGAGCATGGGCATTGATCTTTCCATGCAAACGGCTACAAAATACATTGGCGGACATAGTGATGTTCTTGCTGGTGTGCTTTGCGGTTCTTCAGAAATGATTCACAGAATTTTTGAAAGCGAATATCTCTGCATCGGAAGTGGCATTCAGCCGTTTAACGCCTGGTTGCTGATTCGCGGATTGAGAACGCTTCCCGCACGTTTTGAAAGAATTACGCGTACCACAATGGAAATTGTTGCATTTCTCAAACAACATCCGGCGGTTGAGAGAGTCATTTTCCCGTGGGATGAAGACTTTCCACAGTATGAGCTCGCACGCAAACAAATGAAGGGCGCCTGCGGACTGATGACATTTACGCTTAAAGATCATAGTCGGGAGGCAATTGAAAGGTTTTGCGACAGCCTGCAACATATTTTAATGGGTGTTAGCTGGGGTGGCCATGAATCTCTTGTGATTCCCAAATGCGCGGGAATGGAACCAGGAGACTATGACACTGATCAGGAAGAACATCGGATGATCCGGCTGTATGTGGGACTGGAAGATGCAGACTATTTGAAATCGGACCTCAATCAGGCGTTAAATCGAAGATAGCCACTTACATTTCACTTATTTTTACAGCCATGAAGCGGATCGTCGTTTTGCTCCACGCAATGTTTTTTGTGACATTTATCAAGGCGCAGGATACATGGAGCCTCGAAAGATGTGTGGCTTATGCCATTGCAAATAATATTTCGGTAAAACAGGCCGATGTTCAGGCGCGTGTTTCCGCTCTCACTTTAAAACTCAATCAGGCAGGGCAATATCCGAACGTTAGCTTCAACTCAAATGCCGGTTACAACTTTGGACGTTCAATTAACCCTGCTACCAACCAGTTTGAAAACGAAGAAATATTTTTCAGCAACTATCAACTGCAGTCAAGTGTCAACCTTTTTAACTGGTTTTCGCAGAAACACACGATTGCTGCCAGTAAACTTGAACGTCAGGCTGCCGATGCCGCAGTTGATAAAGCAAGAAATGATATTGCATTGAATGTATGCGTGGCATATTTACAAACACTGCTGGCGCATGAACAAACTGAAATCAGTAAAGTGCAGGTGGAACAAACACTTTCACAACTGGATGTTGTGCAACGTCGTGTTAACGCAGGTGCATTGCCGGAGCTTAATCTGATTGAAGTGCAGGCGCAACTGGCAAGAGATAGTTCGGCACTCATCACTGCGCAATCAACATTTGAACAAAATCTGATACAACTGAAAGCTTTGTTGAATCTCGACATGGCGCAACCGTTTGATATTGAAAAACCGGATGTGACAACCATTCCGGTTGAACCTTTGGCGGATTTGCAGCCTTCTTTTGTGTATCAGGAAGCATTGAAAAATCTTCCTCAACAAAGGGTCAATCAGTTTCGTTATGAAGCAGCGTTAAAAAATATTAAAGCTGCGCGCGCGTCAATGTTCCCTACATTATCTGCTTTTGCAAATATTGGATCACGCTATTCAAGTGCATTTCCTGACCAGGAAAATGTTGTGATCACACCAACAGGGAATTTCGATACACTTGGTATGGTTGAACTGTCGCCCGGTGTGATTCGTTATGCTGTTAGACCGTCATACAATATAGCTACGCGCAATTTGAAGTATGGCCGACAGGTATTTGATGTGAACCTTAGTCAGGCAATAGGTTTGAATCTTTCAGTACCAATTTTTAATAATCGGCAGCTCCGAACCAATTGGGACAGGGCCAAACTGAATGCTGAAAGTGTTAAACTGCAACTGGAGCAGGACAACCTGACTTTGCAATCAGATATCTACAGCGCGTATACAAATGCTGTGAATGCAAGGCAACGATATCTGGCTGCGCAAAAAGCGGTGGAGGCATCTGAAAAAGCATTGGACTTTTCAGAAAAAAGATATCAGGCCGGACTGCTTACTACTTTTGAGTTAATTACCAATCAAAATAATTTATTCAGGGCAAGGCTTGACGCTTCGGCGGCACAATATGAATATGTGTTTCGCATGAAGCTTCTGGAATTTTACAAAGGCCGTGGCCTGAAATTATAAACCCTGCATCGCTTTATGAACAAAACAGCCAAATGGACGCTGATCATATTGGGTCTTCTTATTGTTGTTATTGTTGCAGCAAAAGCTCTTGGCGGCAATGACGAAAGCGGTCTCAAAGTGACAGCAGAAAAAGCACAACGCAGAACAATTATCGAAACAGTTAGCGTGGAGGGAAAAATCTATCCCGAAGTAGAAGTTACGATCAGTCCGGATGTTTCCGGTGAGATCACCGAACTGACCGTATCAGAGGGAGATAGTGTAAAACGCGGACAGGTGCTTGCGAGAATCTATGCAGATATTTATGCTTCGCAAAGAGATGAAGCACAATCGCGCGTGGTGCAGTCGCAGGCAACTCTTGCAAACAGTCAGGCTGCGCTCGAATCTTTGAAGGCCCAACTGGACCAGGCAAAGACGAACTACAATCGCAATAGAGATTTGTATGATCAAAAAGTGATTTCTGCTGCCGAATTTGAACAATTTCAAACAGCACTTCGCTCTGCGCAATCCCAATATGATGCTGCGTTGCAAAATATCAGAAGTCTTCAGGCCGGAATCGAGGGAACAAAGACTGCACTTGCACAGGCAAATACAAATCTGAGCAGAACTGTCATCACGGCACCGATGGACGGTGTGATTTCTTCTTTGAGTGTTGAAAAAGGTGAGCGTGTCGCAGGAAACAGCTTTAATGTTGGTACGGAAATGATGCGCGTTGCGGATATGAGCACAATACAGGTGCGTGTGGAAGTCGGAGAAAACAATATTGTAAAAATTTCTTTGGGCGACTCAGCCGACATCAGAATTGAAGCATATAACAACCGCAAATTCAGAGGTGTGGTGACCAAAATACCAAACAGTCCAAAAACCTCAAGTACGCTTGGTACAAGCGCTAGTGAAGTAACCAATTACGAAGTTCACATTCGTTTGGATCCTGCTTCGTATAGTGATCTTATTGATCCTTCAAGACCAAAACATTTTCCTTTTCGTTCCGGTATGAATGCCAGCGCGGAAATCAAGACAATGAGGAAAGATAATGCCATTAGTGTTCCTGTTGCTGCTGTTGCCGCACGATTGAAAGGAAGTGACAAGACCATTGAAGATGGAAAGAAGGATAAAGAAAAGCAACGTGACAATCAGCAGGAAGAAACTATAACTATTTCATCTGACGAAACAGAAGAAGTAGTGTTTGTGATTGATAAAGATGGCAAGGCGCAAAAAAGAAAAGTGACCGTTGGGATTCAGGACATGGAATACATGGAAATACTTTCTGGTCTGGAGGAAGGTGAAATGGTTGTCACAGCACCTTTTGATGCGGTCAGCAATACACTCAGATCGGGCACCAAAGTACGAGTGGTGCCACAGGATCAATTATTTAAAAAATAACTTCAGGAAGATGCGGGCATAAGATTTTTATCGCCTGCAATGCTACATCTTGGAAATGAAATATAATATTGGCGTAATAGGAAATGGAAGTTGGGCTACAGCGCTCGTCAAAATTTTGACAGACAACCTGCAAAAGGTGAACTGGTGGATACGAAATGCCAAATCAATTGATTATATCAAAAAGAGAAGGCACAATCCGAACTATCTTCATTCTGCATATTTTGATATCAGTCTTTTGAATCCGAGTGATGATATCAATACAGTCGTCAGCGCATCTGATCTTTTGGTGCTCGCGGTTCCTTCCGCATATATTCAGGAAACATTGGAACAGCTTCCTGAAGGATCACTGAAAGGGAAAAAAATTCTTTCAGCAATTAAAGGTCTGGTTCCCGGTCCGGATGTGTTGCTCAATGAATATCTCACGTCCAAATTTGGAATTGCGATCGAAGATTATTTTGCAGTGCTGGGACCTTGTCATGCAGAAGAAGTAGCATCAGAAAAATTATCTTATCTCACATTTTCCGGCATTGATGCGCAGGTGACAACGCAAATAGCTTCTCTGTTTCAGACCGGCTATATTAACACTATCATCAATACAGATATTCTTGGTGTACAATATGCAGCGGTATTGAAGAATATTTATGCATTAGGTGCGGGTATTGCGCATGGATTGGAGTATGGAGATAATTTCCTCAGTGTTTACATTGCCAACAGTGCAGATGAAATGGCATGTTTCCTGAGAAATGTTGGCGCGCAACACATGGTGGTGGGTGAACATGAAAAGACAGATCCACTGACGCATAAGAAGGATATCAACTATGCAGCGTCTGTCTATCTGGGAGATCTTCTTGTAACATGTTATTCTTTGTATAGTCGTAACCGGACCTTTGGTGCGATGATTGGCAAGGGTTACACGGTGCAGTCTGCGCAATTGGAAATGAACATGGTCGCAGAAGGCTACTATGCGTCGAAATGCATTTATAATATCAATAAAAAAATCAGGGCTGATATTCCGATTGCAGAAACGATCTATCGTATTCTTTGGGAGAAATTAAATGCCGCGGAAGGTTTTGGTAAGATAGAAGAAGTGTTGGTGTAATTCTTATTTCCTGCAAAGGTCGTAAAGAGCAAATCCACCAGCAGGGGCGCAAAAAAAATCTTCCTATCCAAAAAGCTCCGCCGCAATACCATCAGCCCGCAACATTCCCTGATCTGTTAATTGAACAACCGTTTCGGTTCTCGTCATCAAACCAGTATCAATAAATTTTTTAACGGCAACTTCAATTCTTACACGCTCATTTTCGCCCCATTCTTTTTCAACGCGCAATAAATCCATTCCTTCTATGGTTCGAAGCGAGATCATGATGTATTCGTTCAATCTTTGCACGTTCGTCAGTATCTCATGTTCACGATCCGGTTTTCCTGACATCACAGTTTCGATATAACGATTGTTATTTGGAGTATTCCATCTTCTTTCCCTTCCATTGTAAGAATGTGCGGAAGGACCCAGTCCTAAATAACTAATGCCTTTCCAGTAAGATGAATTATGCCTGCTGCGACGACCAGGCTTTGCAAAGTTCGATACTTCATAGTGTTCATATCCAGCCTCGCGCAGCCATTCCATCAACATCAAAAATTGTCTCGCCTGCTTTTCACTGTCTACATCAGCTGATTGCCTTTTGCTGATCATTTTATGCAATGGAGTTTTTTCTTCTACCGTCAAAGCATAGCAGGAAAGATGCGCAATTCCCATATCTGTCGCACGATCCACATTTTCTTTCCACATGTCATCTGTTAGTAAAGGAGAACCGTAAATCAGGTCAATGGTAATGTTGTCGAATTCTTTTACGGCTTTTTGTAATCCTTTTTTTGCCTGTTCTGCATTGTGAGCACGATTCATCCACCGCAGCTCTTCTTCGAAAAAAGATTGTACACCAATGCTAAGCCGGTTGATGCCTGCGTCTTTCCACGCAAGCAGTTTGTCATCAATCAGATCGTCGGGATTGGCTTCGAGTGTGATTTCAGCATCGGTTGCTACGGGAAAATTCCTGCGAAGCGTTTCCAGCAGCAGTTGGCAATCTTTCGCCGGAAGGATACTTGGTGTGCCTCCGCCGAAGTAGATCGTGTTCACGGCTTCACCCTGCAAATATTCCTTTTCGGCTATAATCTCCTCTGCCAGCGCTTTGATCAGCGCATCTTTGTAATGAAGCGAGGTGCTGAAATGAAAATTGCAATAAGTGCATGCCTGCCTGCAAAATGGTATGTGCAAATAAATTCCTGCCAACTTCGTTGTATTTTGTGTGCCGCCTCCAGTTTGGTGAGGTGGCCTGAATAAACTGCCCGTGTTGACGAGAACGAATATCACCGACCTGTCCAATCATCCAGCAAAACCTGGTGGCATCGTTCTGTCCCAAACCGGCCGCAAAGCGAAGATAAAACTCCTGTTTACGGCAATTTTCTTTTTAACAAGTCTGATAACTTCCGCTCAGACCTACGAAGTAAAATACCACAGTGCGGGGCCCGACAGTCTTCCAAAAGATGAACAGCTCTTTCCCACATCCTTTAATTCGCAAATCGAAGCCGGTGTCTATCTGGCGCAACTTCCCGCGACATTAAGAAACAAAGGTTATATAGCCGCTTCTGTCGATAGTGTTCGATTTGATTCATTGTTTGCTGTTGTCACTATTTATCTCGGAGAACAATATCGGTGGACGCGAATTCACACACGTCCGGAAGATGAACAATTGCTTCAGGCAGTGCGCTGGCCTGCTTCATTTTCACGCCCGGTGCAATTTGAAGATCTGCAGGCATGGCAAATGAAAATATTGGATTACCTCGAAGAACACGGTCATCCATTTGGTCGTGTTTATCTGGATAGCGTTGGAATCCATGGCAATGAAATCAGTGCATTGTTACGTATTGAAACCGGGCCGATTTATACCATTGACAGTATTCGTGTCTTTGGAGACGCGCGCATCAAAAATGATTTTTTGCAGCGATATCTCGGAATTCCCAATGGCAGTTTATACAACAAGAAAAAACTGCAGGCTGTTTCTGCAAGACTTGCAGAAATCAGTTATGTTCAGGAAGAACGGCCTTCTGATCTCACGATGTTGGGAACAGGCTCAGTGCTGAATCTTTATTTGAAAAACAGAAAAACAAGTCAGATCAATGCACTGATTGGCTTCCTGCCAAATAGTGACCAATTGCAGGGAGGAAAAAAATTTCTGTTAACTGTTGATGCTAATTTGATGTTACGCAATGCGCTGGGTTCTGGCGAAACCATTGGTTTTGTATGGCAGCAATTGCAGCAGCAATCACCCAGACTAAATCTCATTTATGACCAGCCTTATATTTTCCGTTCTCCTGTGGGATTGAATTTTACACTGGATATGTACAAGCGGGATAGCACTTTCCTGAACATCAATATGAATCTTGGCGCAACCTATCGTTTTGAAGAAAGTAAATCGGCCACGCTATTTATTCAACGCCGATCGAGTATTGTGAATGGTGTTAACACAAATGCTGTTCTTGCATCAAGAAAGTTGCCAAGAGAAGCTGATGTCAGTTCAGTGAATCTTGGAGTAGGATACAATTTCAATAACACAGATTATCGTTTCAATCCTGGCAAAGGAAGAGACATTACGATCTCGGCATCTGCGGGTACAAAAAGAATCAGGAAGAACAATAGCATTGTTGATCTCATTGATCCAAATGATCCTTCATTCAAATTTGAATCGCTTTATGATACGGTGAAATTGAAAGCATACCAATTCAGAGTTACGTTGAATGGTGCGCAATTCATTCCTCTGGGTGGACAAAGTACACTGAAGCTTGGACTGAATGCAGGCATTTATCAAAGTGCGAATTATTTCAGAAACGAACTTTTTCAAATTGGAGGGTTTAGGCTGATGAGAGGATTTGATGAAGAAAGCCAGTTTGTATCACAGTATGGTATAGGAACCGTGGAATACAGGCTCAGAACCGGGCTCAATTCTTACTTCTTTGGTTTTGTTGATGGTGGCTGGGGCAAACATTTGCTCGAGGCAGACCAGCATCATCAATACCTGGGAGCAGGACTGGGATTGTCGCTGGAAAGTAAGGCGGGCATCATTAATATGGCGGTTGCGTTGGGCAAACGTGATGATACTGAGTTTAACCTCAGACAACCGAAGGTGCATATTGGATTTGCAAGTTATTTCTGAGAAGAAGCCGGATAAAGATATTTTTGCAACGATGGTGAAATACCTGATTTTCATTGGATTGATCCTGAATTTTTTGAGTGCTGCTGCGCAGGACACAACAGTGCCTGTGATCCAGACACCTGTGAATGACACTCCCACGCAGGTTGTAGACTCGCCAGCGCCACCGCCACGAACTGCACCTCCGCGGCAAACGAGAGTTGTGAGAGATACGATCAGGAAAGATTCTGTTCACCTGCCATCTGTTCCTCAATTTTCAAAACGTGATCCTGCCGCTACGCTGAATTTGGCATCAGGAATCACAGACGGTTTTTCAATGGAAGACCATCCGTATCTGAAATTTACCGATCCTGTTCGTTATAGTTCAACGCCGAGAACAAGATCGGGGAAGGAAACTCTTTTCTATGGTATTGTTGGTTTGCTGCTCTTTTTTGCGATCCTGAGAAACAGTTTTTTCAGATATGTGCAGGATCTTCTCAAGACTTATTTCAGAACAACGATCAAACAAAAACAGATCAAGGACCAGTTGATGCAAAGTCCGCTGCCTTCGTTATTATTCAACCTGTTTTTTACAATCAGCATTGGAATGTTTCTGACGTTGATACTTCCACATTTCGGACTTGGTGGCGGTTTGAATTTCTGGTTGTTGTATCTCTATTGCGTGATCGGATTAATGGCGATTTATGCAGTTAAGTTTGTAACACTCAAGCTATTAGGCTGGTTATTTCAAATGCCCGAAGCAACCGAGTCGTATATATTCGTCGTATTCACCACTAACAAGATTATAGGCATGGCCGTATTGCCATTTGTAGTGGTGCTGGCTTTTGCTTTTGGTACGGCGAAAGATGTGATTGTAAATCTCAGTCTGGTATTGATTGCCATATTGTTAGTGTATCGTTTTTTCCTGTCGTACTCTTCGATCAAAGGGAAGGTGCGGGTGAGTTTTTTTCATTTTATGATTTACCTGTTGGCCTTCGAAATTGTTCCTCTATTGTTGATTAACAAACTGTTGTTTAGATTTTTAGGCGAAACGCCTTAAATTTGCAACGTTCCGAACCACACACACCATATGGTAAAACAAGGGCTTACACATAAAAAGAAGGTCTTGATTACTCAGCCAAGACCTGAAAGCGAGAAGTCGCCTTATTTCGAGCTGAGTAGAAAATACGACGTGGAGCTTGATTTTTGTCCCTTTATCAGGCTGGAACCTATCCCTGCAAAAGACTTTCGCAAACAAAAGATTGATATTCAAACTCATACTGCGGTGATCTTCACCAGTCGCAACGCGATTGATCATTTCTTCCGCGTATGTGAAGAAATGAAAGTGAGTGTATCGCAGGATACAAAATACTTCTGCATCACAGAAGCTGTTGCGCTGTATCTTCAGAAATTCATTCTCTATCGCAAGCGCAAAGTGTTTTATGGCGCTGATGGCAGCAACAAAAGCCTTTTTGATGTCATCAACAAACACAAATCGAACGAAAGATTTTTATACGTCTGCTCTGAAAATCAGCAGGATAGTGAGATTACAGGCTGGCTGAAATCCAACAACTGTGATTTTTCTCTCGCATTCATGTATCGCACTGCCAGCAATGATGTGAAAGAAGTATTGAAAAAAGATTATGACGTGATCTGCTTTTTCACGCCCAGCGGTGTAAAGAGCCTGTTTGATAATGTTCCCAAGTTCAAACAAAATGGAACTGTGATCGGAGCATTCGGGAGCAATACTTCAAAAGCTGTTGAAGAAGCAGGACTCAAATTGACCATCAAAGCTCCTGAGCCTCAGACACCTTCGATGGTTGCCGCACTGGAAAAGTTCCTGGTGTCAGAATTAAAGAAAAAGTAATTTTCTCCAAATATTTAAACCCTCCGCTACTCGCGGAGGGTTTTTTTATGTCACAAATCCTCAATACGTTATACCAGCCTGAATAATTTTTTTTTAAAACCATGGGGGTAAAGTTTTGCAGGGTTGTTATCTGAAAAACTAGCTTTGCCACAAGTCGCAGATGCGGGGGCACAAAGCCCTCAATTTAGGATGGAATTGAATGAGACAGTACTCATAGACCGGTTGCAACAACAGGATGAAGCTGCGTTTGAACAGGTATTCAAAAAGAACTTCAGGAGCCTGCACGGGTACGCCTGCACGATGGTGAAGGATGTACAGGTTGCGGAAGAAATGGTGCAAAATGTATTTCTAAGGCTCTGGGAAAAAGCAGCAAGGTTGAACATTGCCGGATCTGTTGAGGCCTATCTCTTCCGGGCCGTTCACAATGAATGCCTGAACCATCTTAAGCATCTGAAAGTCAGGGAAGCTCACAAACTCTACGTATCACACAGAAGTGAACACGCTTCGGGAGAACTTCCCGCGAAGCAGTTGCAGGCAAAAGAAATCGAATCGAGATTGTCTGCAGCACTCGCAGAACTTCCCGAGCAATGCCGAACCATTTTCCAGTTAAGCCGCTTTGAGGAATTGAGGTATCGCGAAATAGCGGATACTCTGGGCATTTCTGTAAAGACCGTAGAGAATCAAATGGGCAAGGCCCTGAGAATACTCAGAACAAAGCTCGTTGATCTGATGACACTGATATTATTATTCACGACCAGTAAATTTTAGAGCTTGAACGGAACGAACAGACATATGAGTGATTCGCTTCTGGTAAAATACCTGCTGGGAGAAGCTTCTCCTGAAGAGGCGCGGCTTATTCATCAATGGATGAATGAAAGCGAAGAAAACCGCATACTCTTCGAGCAGTTTAAAAAAGTTTGGGAACACAGTCTCCAGCTTGCTCCCACAGCGGAGATCAACGAAGAAGCTGCCTGGCAACGTTTCAGAGCAAGAACTGTTGCACAACCTCGTGCAGTAGTCAAACCAATGAACCGCTGGGGATGGATGAGAATCGCGGCATTGTTGATACTGGTAGCCGGACTTTCTTACATCGCAATTGTTCTTCAACAGAAAGATCCCGCCAACATTACACTGAATGCACAAATGGCTGTACTCAGAGACACTTTACCTGATGGAACCAGGGTGACGCTAAACAAACAGGCTTCAATCACCTATTCAGAGAAATTTGGCAAAAAGTCGAGAAATGTAATCTTGCAGGGAGAAGCTTTTTTTGATGTAGTGCCTGATAAAGAGAAACCGTTTATCGTTCATGTGAATGATGTAGACGTTACAGTAGTCGGTACATCATTCAACATTCGCAGCAAGCCTGGTTTTACTGAAGTGATCGTGGAAACAGGTGTCGTGCGGGTGACACATAAAGAGTCGGTTACTGAATTACATCCTGGCCAAAAGCTGGTAATTGGTGCTGATGCAAGCACGCCGAAAGTAGAAGTTGAAGACAACAGGTTGTATAATTATTACCATACCCGGGAATTGGTTTGTGATAGTACGCCACTTTGGAAAGTGGTGGAAGTATTGAACAGGGCCTACAATACGAACATCATTGTCGAAAGGGATGCGCTGAAACAATTGCCATTGGACGCAACTTTTACAAATGAATCTATCGATGTGATACTTGAGATCATCAGGGAGACTTTTAACACCTATCACATAGAAATCGCAAAAACAGATCAGAAAATCATTTTAAGATAAGGAGTGTATATGAACAATATTTTCGCAAGGATGATCCTTGTGGCTGCCATGTCTTGCCTTTTATCAGGAGTTGCGGCACAGGGAGTGTTGGATAAAACAATTACGTTGAACGTTGAAAGGCAACGTCTCGATAATGTGCTGGAAATCATCAGCAACAAGGGAAACTTTTATTTCTCTTACAATAGCAATATCATTCGCAAAGACAGTCTTGTTTCGTTTTCAGGTACAAAAACAGTAAGACAGGTTTTGGAGCATTTGTTACCGGGACATTATGAGTTCGTGGAAAGTGGTAACTATATCATCATTCGCAGAAAGCCGATCATTGCCAAAATTGTGACAAACAAAGCCGAGGGCGACAAGTTTTTTGTTGTGAGTGGCTACGTGCTGGATGATCATACAGCGCTATGGATTTCAGATGCCAGTGTCTACGAAAAAAACCTGCTGGCTTCTGCAATGACGAACGACAATGGATATTTCAAACTAAAACTCAAACAGAAATCCAGAAATCCCGCCCTTACTGTCAGCAAGGAATATTATTTCGATACCACATTTGTTGTCAATCCGGGATACAATCAGGAAGTGACTGTAACACTTGTGCCCGTTACTTCAACTGATGTTACCATCATTGGTCCTGATGATTATTTTGCTCCGGATCAAATGAAACTTCGCGTGCAAACCAGCGATACTTCCATGATGGAGTATACTTATACCAAGACTGATTCCATTAAAGTGGAAGGAACACGCATGGCAAAATTTCTGGTTTCATCCAGACAAAGAATTCAGAGTTTGAATTTGAAAAAATTTTTTACCACCAGACCATTTCAGGCTTCACTCACACCAGGATTGGGTACGCATGGAGAATTGAGTCCTCAGGTTGTCAACAATTTTTCATTGAATGTTCTTGGAGGTTACAATGGTGGTGTGAATGGTGTTGAGATCGGAGGCATTTTTAACATTGATAAAAAGGATGTGAAGTATGCACAGATCGGTGGCGTGTTCAATATTGTTGGAGGTCAGGTGCATGGATTTCAGGCTGCCGGCGTGAGTAATGCTGTGTTGGATTCCGTGACTGGATTTCAGGTGGCAGGTGTAAACAATCTGGTGAAAGGAAAATTCAGAGGATTTCAGGTGGGCGGTGTGTACAATCACGTAACTGATACGGTGGAAGGAATGCAGGTTGCGGGTGTGGCCAATTTCGCGAATCGCAGTGTAACTGGCTCGCAAATATCAGGCGTTGCGAATGTGGCGACGAAAGAAATTACGGGCGTTCAAATCAGTGGCGTGGTGAATTATACCAAACATCTGAAAGGTGTACAAATTGGTTTGATCAATATTGCAGATACTTCAGAAGGTGTTGGCATCGGCTTGATCAATATTGTATTGAAAGGTTATCACAAGCTTGCATTTTATTCTGATGAGCTGGTGAATGCCAATGCTGCTTTCAAAACAGGAAGCCGCAAACTGTATAATATTCTTCATGCTGGTATGAATTTCAGTGACAGCAATGAAGTGTTCACATTTGGTTATGGTCTTGGTTCTGAATTGAGACTGGGAAAAGCGTTCACATTGAATCCGGAACTCACTGCGCAGCATTTGTATCTCGGTTCCTGGGATTATACCAACATTCTCAGCAAGGCACGCCTTAATATGAATCTCAGGCTCGGAAAATACGTGGCAGTTTTCGGGGGACCTGTGTTTAATGTTTATTATTCCAATCAGGATATTCACGTTTCCGGCTATCGTAAAAGTGCTCCTCCCAAGGACTATCACGTGTACGACTTCAGCAAAAATGTTAAAGGATGGTTAGGATGGAATGCGGGAATTAGTTTTTTCTAGATCCGCATAGGGGTGGATGAATCTACGGTTGTAATTCCCTAAAAGATCACGATGAAGAATTTAGGAATTGAAACCGCAACAAGAAAAGGACAAAGGGCTGGATTCAGGTTTTCCCTTTCCATGCTGATGGTGATATTTCTGCTGCTCGCGGTGGCAGCAAAGGCCCAGGTACCCGTGCAACAGGTGCGCGGAACCATTAGCGACCAGGTGCTGGGTACACCAATAGCAGGCGCAACTGTCACCATCCTTCCCATCAACAAAACAATAGTAACTGACGAAAAAGGTGGATTTCGGTTCATCGATGTTCCGGTGGGATCTGTACAATTAAAAATTACCTGCGTCGGATATAAAGACGTGATATTGGAAAATATACATGTGAATGCTGGTAAGGAAGTAGTGTTGACGGTTTCAATGGAGAACAGTATTCGTGAAGATGATGAAGTGGTGATAAAAACCAGCAGTCGTAAGAACAAGCCGCTTAACGAGATGAGTGCGGTGAGTGCAAGAGCTTTTACAGTAGAAGAAACACAACGCTATGCGGCAGCAGTGAATGATCCTTTACGCATGGCGGCAGGTTTTCCCGGTGTATTCGCAACCGATGATGGTAACAACAGCATCGCTATTCGCGGTAACTCTCCCACCGGACTTTTGTGGAGAATGGAAGGTTTGGATATTCCCAATCCAAACCACTTCAGCGGAGCAGGATCCAGTGGCGGTGGAATTTCCATCCTGAGTTCCCAGTTGTTGTCTAACTCTGATTTTATGACAAGCGCTTTTGCATCAGAGTATGGTAACGCGCTGAGCGGTGTGTTTGATCTGAAACTTCGTAAAGGCAATAATGAAAAACGTGAGTATGCGCTTCAGGCTGGATTCCTCGGACTGAATGCCGCCGCAGAAGGGCCGTTTTCTTCTTCTTACAGAGGTTCATATCTGGTGAACTATCGTTATTCTACTTTGTCGCTGCTTGATAAACTGGGTGTTCCGATGGAAGGAGGTATTACGAATTTCCAGGACCTGTCATTCAATATCTATTTACCTACAAACAAAATGGGCACCTTTACCTGGTTTGGTTTTGGCGGATTGAGCACGCAGGATACCGAGGCGGATACTGATTCATCAAAATGGGAAACCAAAAGCGACCGGTATGATTCTAAATTTGTTTCTCACACTGGCGCTACAGGTATTACACATAATATTCTTCTCGGCTCAAAAACCAGTTTGCGTTCTGCAGCAGGATTTTCTTACAGCAGGCTTGCAGAAGAATACTATTATATAAAAGATGACTATACACGTCGTGAAGATTACAACGATAGCTACAAGACAGCGAAGTGGATCATTTCTTCAACATTAAATCACAAGCTTTCACAAAAGCACACAATCCGCGCAGGTGCCATTGCTTCGATCATCAAATTTGATTACTACAAAAAAGAAAGAGACAATGATAGCGCGCCGCTGGAGGAAGTGATTAATGCCAAAGATGCTACTCAAACCATTCAGGCTTTTGCACAATGGCAGTATCGTCCGATGAACAACCTGACTTTTAACGGTGGTCTTCATTTTCTTCAGCTGTTGTATAATAATTCAAAAGCAATTGAGCCTCGTGCATCAGTGAAGTGGCAGGCAGACGCCAGGAATTCCATTGCATTGGGATATGGTGGCCATAGTCAGATACAGGGATTGGGAGTTTACTTTGCAAAATCTGACGATGGAATGGGCAATGTGGTTTATCCCAATAAAGATCTGAAACTCACACGCGCGCATCACCTGGTGCTGTCTTATCATCATATGTTCTCAAGAAAACTTTCTTTGAAAACAGAAATTTATTATCAGCATCTCTACAAAGTTCCGGTGAGCGCGTATGACACCAGCACATTCTCGGTGTTGAATATCCACAATGCCTACGTCACAGACCCGCTGGTAAATAAAGGAAAGGGCAGAAACTATGGTGTTGAGATTTCGCTGGAAAGATATTATGACGAAGGTTTGTATTACACTTTAAGCACATCTGTTTTCGAGTCGAAATACAAGGCTCTGGATGGCGTGGAAAGAGATACAAAATTCAATTCAAACTACATTATGAGTCTGGTGGCAGGTAAGGAATTTATGTCATCCAACAAGCTTAAAACATTCGGTATCAATATCAAAACAATTTATGCCGGCGGTTTGCGCACAACACCGATCGACCAGGTTGCCTCAATTCAGGCAGGAAAGACTATCTACGACGAACAGGCCGCATTTACTTTGCAAAACGATGCGTATTTCAGATCAGATCTGAGGGTCAGCATGAAATGGAATCGCAAGCGTATTACAAGCACACTTTCCCTGGATATTCAAAATGTTACCAATCGTTTGAATGTTTACGGGCAGTGGTTTGATTCTGACAATCAGAAAATTGAAACATCATATCAAACAGGTTTGATTCCAGTTCTTAACTATAAAATAGAATTCTAACTCATGAAACCGACACGAAAATTCAGAAACAGCAGCATGGCTCAATTAGCACTGGTATTATTGTCAATGATGATGGCTTTCACTTCATGCAAGAAAGGACTAACAGGTGAAGGGCCAACCGTTACACAAATGAGAAACATCACAGGCTACGAAGGACTTGATGTTCGCATTGCAGCAGATGTTTTCTTTCAGCAGGACAATGATTATTCGGTAAAAATTCAGGCGCAACAGAACATCCTGGATGTTATGGAGACATATGTGTCCAATAATGTTCTGGTGATCAAATTCAAAAACGATGTAAACGTTCGTCGCCACGATGATATACTCATTACCATCACAGGCCCTCATCTGAACACAGTGAAGCTGAATGGCTCAGGTGACGTAACGTCGATCGGATCGTTTAACGAACCGGCCATGTGGCTCGAACTGAACGGAAGCGGGAATATCAACATTAGCGAATTGCATACACCGTGGCTACAGGCCAGCCTTAATGGAAGTGGTAATATCAATGTAGGAACCGGTGATGCAACTGAAACTGAATTGAAGATTTCAGGTAGCGGCGATATAGACGTAGCGAACGTAATATCAGAGCGTGCTAAAGCTCATATCAGTGGATCAGGAAGCATTTGGGCCTGGATAACGCAAACGCTGGATGTAAAGATTTCGGGAAGTGGTTCAGTACATTATCGGGGACAACCGGTAGTCACAACTTCTATCTCAGGTTCAGGTAAAGTAAAACCTATTTAAGAAAAACCGGATTTTCATTTCCAGAGTTCCGGCCTGCGGCATCTGCTGCGGGCCTTTTTGTTGAGACCGTTGTAAAGGGCATTTAGTTTAAAATAAACAGGCTAATACATCGCGATTTCACCAGTCTGGTAAATTCTTCCACAAAGAACAGGCTTATGCAGGGTTTGCATTTAAAAAAAACGGGTGATTCCTACTGGCATGCTTTATGCCTTTTGTAGGGTATTATTTAACCAAAATTGTGAGTTATGTTACGTTGGACAGTAATTTTCCTGATAGTGGCGATCATCGCAGCGATCTTTGGCTTTGGTGGTATTGCAGCTGGTGCAGCTGGCATCGCTAAAGTGTTGTTCTTTATCTTCCTGGTGCTTTTTATCATCAGCTTGATAGCCGGCAGAAGAGCCGATGTGTAGGCCACTGAAAGTTTTTTTAAAACCGGCACAGGTGTGATTGACCCTGTGCTTTTTTTATTTCTTCCTGCTGCTACCAGCGTTTCATCTGGTAGTAATCGCAATTCATGACATTAAGGTATCCTTAACAGGGGGATCAGGTTCACCTTTGCGTTTTATTGGAAACCGATTGTTTTATGAAGCGAATATTCTACACACTGGTAGCGGCAATTTTAATGACAGGTTGTAAACCTTTCAGGCTGGCCGTCAGCGACGACCTCAAAGCTGCACATGATGCATACGAGGTGAAAGGAAAGGACGGCATCATGATCAAACAAAAACTCAGTTTCGGAGAATTTTCCACTACAAAAGTGAAACGCTCATGGACTAAAGGAAATTCCGGAAGATCTGGTTTGGGCTTTGGCTCACCTTATCAGGACAATTGGGTGAATATCATTTCTACGGAGTATATCAATAAAAAACAAACAGTGAACTTCAACCTCACTGATGGTACACTTACTTCCGATGTTTATTGCGTATCTCGTTTTAATTCAAAAGACCTGCAGGTAGGTGCGCGCGAAAACAGCATCCTTAATATTGGTCTTGACATTTTTGGTAAAGGTTATTCTTCCAGCAGCACATATTATGTGCAGGTGTTTACTCCCGGTGATTCAACACCCTGGCAACTATTGTTTGATAATGAAGAAGCGCAATTCCGTGCAAAAGAGTATGTGGGTTATCTGGCAAAAAGTGAGACAGAATATTATACAATTCATCCTGCCAGCAAAATTGAAAAGAATGGGAAGGTAGGAAATACTCTTGTGGGTGCTGTTGGTTTTGAGATCAGAAATCCGGAGAGAAAAACAATAGCCGCAGTTTCAATGATGAATAAAGGAATGGTATTCCTTGGTAAAGTCAGCAAAGAAGAACGCTTCCTTCTCGCAAACGTTTGTGCTGCCCTGTTGCTCCAGCAACATATTGATGAATAGTCGAAAATCCATCATCCTGTTAATAAAGGGACGTGGTCGCATTGTAGAAATACAATCCCACGTCCTTTGTTTTACCTTTCTGTAGATCCTCTGTTACTTCCCTTGTCTTTATCAAACACAGTTCAACCTGTTTGAGTAATGACTGATTTGATTTTGATGATGAATTTCGTTGTGATCAAATGATCTTCAAATACGCGCAATCACGCTGAAATACATGATTTGACAGAAATTCTGACACATTATCAGTTGAATGCATCTGCGTAACATTGCACTGAGAACTATGCATTTATGTATGTATCGTAGATTTTCATAGGGCAAAAAGCTATGAGTTGCCGGATATGCGCCCTATGTTTGCCCCCGATTCATACTTCATGAGAAACACCAGAGTATTTCCGGACAATGAAAAGCCTTTTACGTCCGTCCCCCGGAATACGGGAGTATGAAACTTCTCTCCAATATCTTTCTGAAAACACTTCTCAGTATCCATTGATCGAACCATAATCCAATTCTAAGGGTCGGCATTGTTTCACCCAAAAACGAAAACAATGTTGAAAAGAAACTTAGTACGATCAGGTTTTGTCAGTCATGGTTTGCTGTTCCTGATGCCAACTAACACATCAGTGATGCAGGAAGAAATGAAGGCAAAGTTCATGGAAAGAGAGCGGATCGCTTACACCGTTACTGCTCCCGTGAACGATACGCTGTCTGCAATTCCGGATTCGACAGTGGTAGTTTCAGCCGCTCCTACGATCGAGTTAAACAAGAACGTAGTGGTGTTTGTGAGAAACTTCATGAAGAGGGAAGATGAGTTCCTTCAAAAAATGAAAGAACGCAGTCCTTCTTATTTCAGAGTGATTCATGGCGTATTTGAAAAATACGGTCTGCCTCTGGAGTTAAAGTATCTCGCTATTGTTGAATCACAATTGCACACCACTGCTCTTTCAAAAGTAGGCGCTCGCGGAATCTGGCAGTTCATGCCGGAAACAGCAAGAGAGCTTGGCCTGAAAGTAAATGGCAAAGTAGACGAAAGAACACATTTTTATAAAAGCACCGTTGCCGCCGCTAAATACCTGAAAGCTTTGTATGCGGAGTTTGGCGACTGGCTGCTGGTACTCGCTGCTTATAATGGCGGACCTGGCACTG
>Ga0065721_10002437_pt1 | contig 19452 bp, 29 predicted proteins | sample Mesricmetagenome_FD_59108 | JGI IMG/M metagenome (GOLD analysis project Ga0065721, IMG submission 59108) | Mesophilic microbial community from rice straw/compost enrichment Sample: eDNA_1 v2 (version 2) | ecosystem: Engineered > Solid waste > Grass > Composting > Bioreactor | place: USA: Davis... | reverse complement strand
TGTCCAAAGATGAAGGTGGTCGTCACACTCCATTCTTCAAAGGCTATCGTCCGCAGTTCTATTTCCGTACTACTGACGTAACTGGTGCTTGTGAGCTGCCGGAAGGCGTAGAGATGGTGATGCCAGGTGATAACATTCAGATGTCTGTCACCCTGATTCACCCGATTGCGATGGAAGAAGGCCTGCGCTTCGCGATTCGTGAAGGTGGCCGTACTGTTGGTGCTGGCGTCGTTGCCAAAATCATTCAGTAATCGCTGTCCTTACTGAGAAGGCGCCCCATTAGGGGCGTCTTTTTTTATGAGGTTTTGGTGGTCAATAGAGGTTGTTGATTGGCGGCTATACAGGTTTGTGAGCTTGAAAGCTCATTTGGTGCCAGTCAGCTGAAGATGCCATAAATATTTGCATCTTTTTAGTTATCTCTGTTGACAGTTTGTGTGCTGATCATTAAGATTGCGCCTCCTTTTGCTGGGGTGCTTTCTGCGTCAGCAAGCAAGGTTGTTCTTTAATAACATTTGGAGTTCGGTTCACATGCAGAATCAACGCATTCGGATTCGCCTGAAGGCTTTCGATCACAAGCTTATCGACGCCTCTACCCAGGAGATTGTTGAAACAGCAAAGCGTACAGGTGCTCAGGTTCGTGGCCCGATTCCGCTGCCGACTCGTAAAGAGCGCTTCACTGTATTGATTTCCCCGCACGTTAACAAAGATGCGCGCGATCAGTACGAGATTCGTACACACAAGCGTTTGCTGGATATTGTTGAGCCTACCGAAAAAACCGTAGATGCCTTGATGAAGCTTGATTTGGCTGCAGGCGTCGAAGTTCAAATTAGTCTCGGCTAAGTAAATGTTTTAAGCCTTGCAGCATAGGGTTGCAAGGCTGTGTAACGCTCTGAAATGGGCGGCCATAGCGGGTAAAAGCCCCGTACACTAAGAGGTTAGAAAAATGACGATTGGTATTGTCGGCCGCAAAAGTGGCATGACTCGCATATTTACCGATGATGGCTTGTCCATTCCTGTCTCTGTGATAGAGGTGGAGCCTAATCGCGTCACCCAGGTTAAGAGCGTAGAAACTGATGGCTATTCAGCTGTTCAGGTGACTATCGGCTCTCGCCGCCCCTCCCGTGTTACCAAATCCGAAGCTGGACATTTTGCTAAAGCTAATGCTGAGGCAGGTCGTGGTTTGTGGGAATTGCGTAACGACTCTCAAGAAGCTTTCGAAGTGGGTGCTCAGATCACTGTTGAGTCCTTCGTGGCTGGCCAAAAAATTGATGTGACCGGCACCTCTAAAGGTAAAGGTTACGCTGGTACTGTTAAGCGCTGGAATTTCGGAATGCAAGATGCCACCCATGGTAACTCGCGTTCGCATCGTGTTCCTGGCTCTATTGGGCAGTGTCAAACTCCGGGTCGCGTATTCAAAGGCAAGAAAATGACTGGTCACATGGGTGCTGAGCAAGTAACTGTTCAGAACCTTGAGGTCGTTCGTGTCGATGTTGAGCGCAACTTGCTTTTGGTTAAGGGTGCTATTCCTGGTGCGCCAGGTGGCGATGTAATTGTGCGTCCAGCTGTTAAAGCGCGCAATAACGCCTAAGTATCCGAGGGGAATCGACGATGGAATTAAATATTGTTACACCCGGCGGCACTAACGGTACGTTAAATGTATCCGAGGTTGCTTTCGGTAGAGAGTTTAACCAAGACTTGGTTCATCAGGCGGTTGTTGCTTATATGGCGGGTGCTCGTCAAGGCACCAAGGCCCAGCTGACTCGTGCAGAGGTTTCTGGTGGTGGCAAGAAGCCATGGCGCCAGAAAGGAACTGGTCGTGCGCGTGCGGGAACCATCCGTAGCCCGATTTGGCGTTCAGGTGGTGTTGCGTTTGCTGCTAAGCCGCGCAATCACGATCAGAAGCTGAACAAAAAGATGTACCGTGCTGCGCTGCAGTGCATCCTGTCTGAGCTGAATCGTCAAGACCGACTGGTTGTTGTAGAGAGCTTTGATGTTGAAGCTCCAAAAACCAAAAGCTTGGTTTCAAAGCTGGCTCAGTATGATCTTTCAGAAGCGTTGATCGTTACTGAAGAGATGAGCGAAAACTTATATTTGGCGTCGCGCAATCTTCACAAGGTTGATGTTCGTGATGTGCAAGGTGTTGACCCAGTTAGCCTGATTCGCTTTGAAAAAGTGATCGTAACTGTTCCTGCGCTGAAAAAATTTGAGGAGATCCTGGGATGAACCAAGAGCGCCTGTATAAAGTGTTGCTAGGTCCAGTGGTTTCCGAGAAGGCTGCCTCAGCTGGTGATTCTAGCAATCAAGTCGTCTTCAAGGTGCTGCCATGTGCAAGCAAACTTGAAATTAAAGCCGCCATTCAGTCTTTGTTTAACACTAAAGTAGAAAGTGTGCGGGTTCTGAATGTAAAAGGTAAAACCAAGCGTACCCGCTACGGAGTTGGCAAGAAAAGCGACTGGAAAAAAGCTTACGTACGTCTTGAGCAAGGTCAAGAAATCGACTTTGCGGTAGCTGAGTAAAGGGGACTGTTGCAATGGCTATTGTAAAAAGTAAACCAACATCGCCCGGTCGCCGCTTTGTCGTCCGCGTGGTAAACCCGGATTTGCATAAAGGTCAACCATACGCGCCCCTGTTGGAGAAAAAATCCAAAAGTGGTGGGCGTAATAACGCTGGTCGTATTACTACTCGTCATATTGGCGGCGGTCATAAGCAGCACTATCGCCTGATTGACTTTCGTCGTAATAAGGACGGAGTTCCGGCGGTAGTAGAGCGTATTGAGTATGACCCAAATCGTACTGCACACATTGCGTTGGTATGTTATGCGGACGGTGAGCGTCGTTACATCATCGCGCCGAAGGGCTTGTCTGCTGGTGATAAAATTGAGTCAGGTGATGCTGCTTCTATTAAAACCGGTAATACCTTGCCCCTTCGTAATATTCCGATGGGTAGCGTGATTCACTGTGTTGAGCTCAAGCCTGGAAAAGGTGCGCAAATTGCCCGCTCTGCTGGTGCTTCTGCCCAGTTGGTAGCTCGCGAAGGTGCATACGCTACCTTGCGGTTACGCAGTGGTGAGATGCGTAAGGTGCTGAGTGATTGCCGTGCTACCTTGGGCGAAGTTTCCAACAGCGAACACAGCCTGCGTTCACTGGGCAAGGCGGGTGCTTCTCGCTGGCGTGGTGTGCGGCCGACTGTGCGCGGTGTTGCGATGAACCCGGTTGATCACCCGCATGGTGGTGGTGAGGGTCGCACCTCCGGTGGTCGCCATCCGGTTTCTCCATGGGGTATCCCGACTAAGGGTTACAAAACGCGCAAGAACAAGCGCACCGATAAGATGATTGTTCGTCGTCGCGATAAGAAGTAAGCGTCGACTTAACAGCTGAGTGAGGAAACAACAGTGCCACGTTCACTGAAAAAAGGTCCTTTTATCGATCTTCACCTGATTAAGAAGGTCGAAGCAGCGATCGCAGGTAACGATCGTCGTCCAATTAAAACATGGTCGCGCCGTTCCATGATTATGCCTGAGATGGTTGGTTTGACTCTGGCAGTTCATAATGGTCGTCAACACGTGCCGGTCCTGGTCAACGAAGAAATGGTTGGTCACAAACTTGGCGAGTTTGCAGCAACCCGCACTTATCGCGGTCACGCTGCAGATAAGAAAGCTAAAAAGCGCTAAGCGCTAAAAGTGCCTACGAGGTAATACGATGGAAGTATCAGCAAAACTAAGCGGTGCTCGTCTGTCGGCGCAGAAAGCGCGTTTGGTGGCCGATCAAATTCGCGGTAAAGGCGTTGAAGACGCTCTTGATATTCTGTCCTTCAGTACTAAGAAGGGTGCAGCAATAATCAAGAAGGTGCTCGAATCTGCAATTGCAAACGCAGAGCATAACGAAGGCGCTGATGTAGACGAGTTAAAAGTGTCAACAATTTATGTTGGTGAGGGTACTAGTCTGAAGCGCATTAAACCACGCGCTAAAGGCCGTGCTGACCGCATTGTTAAACGCACTTGTCACATCACCGTTAAAGTAGCGGACCAGTAAGAGAGCAGGCGTTATGGGTCAGAAAGTACATCCGAACGGTATTCGACTGGGAATCATCAAAAAACATACCTCTGTTTGGTATGCTGATGGCACCCAGTACGCAGACAAACTGAATATAGACTTGAAAGTACGTTCGTACATTCAAGAAAAACTTGCCAGTGCATCTGTCAGTCGCGTTGATATTGAGCGTCCGGCAAACACTGCACGGATTACAATTCATACGGCTCGTCCGGGGATTGTAATTGGCAAGAAAGGCGAAGACGTTGATAAGCTGCGCGCTGAAATCAGCAAGCAAATGGGCGTTCCTGTTCATATCAACATCGAAGAAATTCGCAAGCCCGATCTGGATGCGGCTCTGGTAGCACAAAGCGTTGCTCAACAGTTGGAGCGTCGTGTGATGTTCCGTCGCGCTATGAAGCGTGCTGTGCAAAATGCTATGCGCCAGGGTGCAGAAGGTATCAAGATCCAAGTGGGTGGCCGCTTGGGTGGTGCCGAGATTGCACGTAGCGAATGGTATCGTGAAGGCCGCGTGCCTCTGCACACATTGCGTGCAGATATTGACTACGCAACAGCTGAAGCGAGCACTACCTACGGCATCATCGGCGTAAAAGTGTGGATTTTCAAAGGTGAAGTTATCGGAGACGTTGTTGAATCCGAAGCTGCATCCAAGAAAAAACCAGCAAAAGCCAAGTAAGGAGTACGCAAAATGTTACAACCAAAGCGTACAAAGTTTCGCAAGCAAATGAAGGGCCGCAACCGCGGCTTGGCCCAGCGTGGCTCCAAAGTTAGTTTTGGTGATTTTGGCTTGAAAGCAACTGGTCGCGGTCGCATTACTGCGCGTCAAATCGAAGCAGCTCGTCGTGCGATGACTCGTCACGTAAAACGTGGTGGAAAAATCTGGATTCGTGTGTTCCCGGATAAACCAATTACTGAGAAACCCTTGGAAGTGCGTCAAGGTAAAGGTAAGGGTAACGTGGAATACTGGGTGGCACAAATTCGTCCTGGCAAGGTTCTTTATGAAATGGATGGCGTGAGCGAAGAGTTAGCTCGTGAAGCCTTTTCTCTTGCGGCGGCTAAATTGCCTATTACTACAACATTTGTAAAACGTTCGGTGATGTGATGAAAGCTTCAGAACTCCGCGAAAAATCCGTCGAAGAACTGAATGAGGCACTGTTGGCTCAATTGAAAGAACAGTTCAAGTTGCGTATGCAGGCTGCTACTGGTCAGTTGGGGCAATCCCACTTGCTGGCGAAAACTCGTAAAGATATCGCTCGCATCAAGACAGTGCTCAAACAAAAGGCAGGTAACTAACGATGACTCAGGCTACTAACCAGGCTCGTACTTTGACCGGTAAGGTCGTTAGCGACAAGATGGATAAAACCATTACTGTGCTGATTGAGCGTCGTGTTAAGCATGAAGTTTATGGCAAGTACACGACCAAGTCATCAAAGCTGAAAGCTCACGATGAAAACAATGAGTGTAAGATTGGCGACATTGTTACCGTTGCTGAGTCTCGTCCACTGTCAAAAACCAAGACTTGGACTTTAGTCAATATTGAAGAGCGCGCTACAGAGATCTAATCGATCTCTAGCGACCGTATAAGTTTCGGAGACGGACGATGATTCAAACAGAAAGTTACTTAGATGTTGCTGACAACAGCGGTGCTCGCCGTGTCATGTGCATCAAGGTTCTTGGCGGCTCCCACCGTCGCTATGCATCCGTGGGCGATATCATCAAGGTTACTGTTAAGGAAGCAATTCCTCGCGGTAAGGTGAAAAAGGGCCAAGTAATGAAGGCAGTTGTCGTGCGCACCAAAAAAGGTGTTCGCCGGCAAGACGGTTCATTAATCAAGTTTGACGATAATGCTGCCGTACTGCTGAACAACCAGGATGCTCCGATTGGTACCCGTATTTTCGGACCAGTAACTCGTGAGTTGCGTGGCGAGAAATTTATGAAAATCATTTCTCTTGCACCTGAAGTGCTTTAAGTAACCAGGCCAGCAGAGAGTCGAGGGCAGACAAATGCGTAAGATTAAACGTGATGACGAAGTGATTGTTATCGCCGGTCGCGACAAGGGCAAGCGTGGGAAGGTATTACGCGTATTGGCTGAAGATCGTTTGATTGTTTCAGGCATTAACATGATCAAAAAACACCAGAAACCAAACCCTCAACTGGGTGTGGCTGGTGGGATTGTTGAAAAAGAAGCCTCCATTCACGCTTCCAACGTTGCTATTTTCAATCCGGCAACAAAGAAAGCTGATCGTGTCGGCTTTAAGATCCTTGAAAATGGCGACAAAGTTCGTGTTTTCAAATCCAATGGCGAAGCCGTAGGGGCGTAATTAAAGATGGCTAGGCTCAAAGATCTATACAGCAAAGAAATCGCCCCCAAACTCAAGCAAGAGTTGGGCTTGGCGAATGTAATGGAAGTGCCTCGCATTACCAAGATCACTCTTAACATGGGTGTGGGTGAAGCTGTAGGCGATAAGAAAATATTGGAAAACGCAGTTAATGATTTGATCAAGATTTCTGGTCAGAAAGCTGTGGTGACCAATGCACGTAAATCAATTGCAGGTTTTAAGATTCGTGATGGTTGGCCAATCGGCTGCAAGGTTACTCTGCGCAAAGAGCGTATGTATGAGTTCCTGGATCGCCTGATTTCGGTCGCTATTCCACGTATCCGTGACTTCCGTGGTATAAGCCCGAAGCAGTTCGACGGTCGCGGTAACTTCTCTATGGGTGTTACTGAGCAAATTATCTTCCCTGAGATTGACTACGATAAAGTAGATAAGCTCCGTGGTTTGGATATTTGTATTACCACCACTGCGCGGACAGACGAAGAAGGTCGTGCGCTGCTGAAAGCGTTCAACTTCCCGTTCAAAGGCTAGGGGTTACATCATGGCTAAAAAATCTATGATTGCGCGCGAAGTAAAGCGTGCACAGATTGAGAAGAAATATGCTGCCAAGCGCGCAGAGCTTAAGGCGACGATTGTTAACCCTTCGTCTACTGAAGAGCAGGTGTGGGAAGCGCAAATTAAACTGCAAAAGATGCCTCGTGATGCAAGCAAGTCCCGTCAGCGTAATCGTTGTCGTGTAACTGGTCGCCCACACGGCGTTTATCGTAAGTTCGGCTTGTGCCGTCACAAGTTGCGTGAAGCGGCCATGCGCGGTGATGTCCCCGGCTTGGTTAAAGCGAGCTGGTAAGCCTCGGCTTAATATTAGGAGCAGAATCTGATGAGCATGCAAGATCCGTTAGCAGATATGCTGACCCGCATTCGCAATGCGCAACAAGTGGGTAAGGCAACTGTGACCATGCCATCTTCCAAGTTGAAGATCAGTGTGGCAAAAGTACTCTCTGATGAGGGTTATATCAATGGTTTCTCCGTTAGCGAAGGCGCTAAGAAAGAGCTGACTATTGATTTGAAATATTATGAAGGTAAGCCAGTAATTGCTGAGCTTGACCGCGTGAGCCGTCCAGGTTTGCGTAACTATGCGGGTAAGACAGCGCTTCCGACCGTTCGCGGTGGATTGGGGATCGCAATTGTTTCTACCAGTAAAGGTGTAATGACTGATCGTGCCGCTCGCGCCGCAGGCGTTGGTGGTGAAGTCCTCTGCACAGTATTCTAATTGGGAAATCGTCATGTCACGAGTTGCAAAAAGTCCGGTTGAAGTACCAGCCACAGTGACTGTGAGCCTGAATGGTCAAAGTCTCTCTATAAAAGGTGGCAAGGGTACATTGGCGCTCGATATTCATCCCAGTGTTGAAGTAAAGCAAGACAACAATGTCTTGACTTTCGCTCCACGTGATGGTGCCAAGCAGTCAGATGCATTAGCAGGAACAACCCGTGCACTGGTCAACAATATGGTGATCGGTGTTAGTCAAGGGTTCGAGAAGAAGCTGACACTGGTAGGTGTTGGTTATCGTGCTAAAGCAGAAGGTAACACTGTAAACCTGTCTTTGGGTTATTCAAATCCGGTTAACTACGCTGTACCTGCAGGTGTAACGGTAGAAACCCCAAGCCAGACTGAAATAGTACTTAAGAGCGCCGATAAGCAATTGCTTGGTCAGGTTGCCTCTGAAATCCGTGCTGTTCGTCCACCAGAGCCTTATAAAGGTAAGGGTGTGCGTTACTCGGATGAGCAAGTACTGCGTAAAGAAGCTAAGAAGAAGTAGGGCCTAGGTTATGAGCGATAAGAAGTTATCTCGTCTTCGCCGTGCGCGCCGTGCCCGTGCAAAGATCCGTGAGTTGAATGTTACCCGTCTGGCGATTCACCGCACACCGCGTCATATTTATGCGCAAGTAATTGCGGATGATGGTGCAAAAGTGTTGGTTAGCGCTTCGACACTTGACGCGAGTTTACGTAGCGGCAAAACCGGCAACATAGATGCTGCGAAAGCCGTTGGTGCTCTGATTGCAGAGCGTGCCAAAGCTGCCGGTATTACCCAGGTTGCATTTGACCGCAGTGGTTTCAAATACCACGGTCGTGTCAAAGCGCTGGCTGATGCTGCGCGTGAAGGTGGACTGGAATTCTAAAGGTTAAGATATGGCTTACTCTAAGAAAGAAGAAGACAACAACGAAGGCTTGCAAGAAAAGCTGGTACAAGTTAATCGTGTTGCCAAAACTGTTAAAGGTGGTCGTATCTTTGCTTTTACAGCGCTGACTGTTGTTGGCGATGGTAATGGTAAAGTCGGCTTTGGCCGCGGTAAGGCTCGCGAAGTACCGGTTGCTATCCAGAAAGCTATGGAAGCTGCTCGCCGCAACATGATCAGTGTTGAGCTGAATGGTGATACGCTGCAGTACCCAACCAAGGGCCGCCACGGCGCTTCCAAAGTCTTCATGCAGCCCGCATCACAAGGTACTGGTGTAATTGCTGGTGGTGCGATGCGTGCAGTGCTGGAAATTGCCGGTGTGCAGAACGTGTTGGCAAAATGTTATGGTTCAACGAATCCGGTAAACGTTGTTCGTGCGACTTTTGATGCGCTGAAGACTATGGCTTCTCCTGATGCTGTTGCAGCAAAGCGCGGCAAAAGTGTTGAAGAGATTCTGAACTAATCGATAACTATCGATTACTTGATAGCGGAATATCATCATGGCTAAGAAAATGATTAAGGTTACTCAGATCAAGAGCACAGCTCATCGTCTGAAGAACCACCAGGCTTGTGTAAAAGGCTTGGGCTTGCGCCGTATCGGTCACACTGTAGAGGTAGAAGATACTCCTTCAGTTCGTGGCATGATTAATTTGGTAAATTATCTGGTTAAGGTAGAGGGAGAGTAACATGCGTCTTAATACGCTAAGCCCCGCCCCCGGCAGAGTTCGCGAGAAGAAGCGCGTTGGTCGTGGTATTGGTAGTGGTCTCGGCAAAACTGCCGGCCGCGGCCATAAAGGTCTGAAGTCTCGTTCTGGCGGTTCTGTTAAGCCAGGATTTGAAGGCGGTCAGATGCCCCTGCAGAAACGCCTGCCTAAGTATGGTTTCACATCACGTATCAGCTTGGTTACCGCTCAGATTCGTTTGTCTGAGTTGAACCTGGTAGACGGTGATATAGTAGATCTGGAAACCTTAAAGCAAGCAGATGTTATTAATGCAAACATCAAGCGCGCCAAAATATTTGCTTCTGGCGAACTCAAAAAAGCAGTTACAGTAAGAGGTTTGTCTGTGACTAAGGGCGCTAAAGCGGCTATCGAAGCTGCTGGCGGAAAAATCGAAGAATAAAAGAGGCGCGAATGGCAACTCCCGGTAATCTGCCGCTAGCAAATCAGAAAGGGTTAGGCGAGCTATGGGCTCGCCTTCGCTTTCTGTTTTTGGCTATTGTGGTTTATCGCATTGGTACGCACATTCCTGTTCCGGGTTTAGATCCGGAGCGCATTGCCAATCTGTTTAATCAAAGCCAAGGTACTATCCTGGGCTTGTTTAACATGTTCTCTGGTGGTGCATTGGAACGTATGAGTATCTTGGCCTTGGGGATCATGCCCTACATTTCGGCCTCGATTATTATGCAACTCCTAACTGCGGTTACTCCTTCACTTGAGCAGTTAAAGAAGGAGGGAGACGCAGGGCGCCGTAAGATAAATCAGTATACACGCTACTTCACTGTTGTTCTGGCGACGGTACAAGCGCTGGCAATGGCGGTTAGTTTTTCCTCATATGCATATGGGGGAGAGCCCGGCTTCTCGTTTTACTTCATAGCTATCGTATCCCTGGTTACAGGAGCGGTATTTATGATGTGGCTTGGTGAGCAGGTAACAGAGCGTGGAATCGGTAACGGCATATCAATGCTGATATTTGCTGGTATCGTGGCCGGATTGCCCAGTGCTATTGGTCAGGCGTTTGAAAGTGCTCGCCAAGGCGATCTACATATTCTGCTGCTTCTGGTTATTGCGGTGCTTGCGCTGGCTGTTATCTGGCTTGTGGTTCGTATTGAACGCGGTCAGCGTCGTATTACTGTCAATTACGCCAAGCGGCAGCAGGGGCGTCAGGGATATGCGGCTCAAAGCAGTCATCTTCCTCTGAAGATTAATATGTCCGGCGTAATCCCAGCTATCTTTGCTAGCAGTATTCTGTTGTTCCCGGCTTCTATTGCTCAATGGTTTGGGCAGGGCGGAGAAGGGGCTGTGAACGAGTTCCTGCAGGAGTTTGCTCTTGCTATTGGCCCGGGGCAGCCACTCAACATTATTCTGTTCGCAGGGTTAATAACGTTTTTCTGCTTCTTCTATACGGCATTGATGTTTAATCCCAAAGAAGTGGCTGATAACTTAAAGAAATCCGGTGCTTATATTCCAGGTATTCGTCCTGGGGAGCACTCAGCTAAGTATATTGATAGTGTATTAACACGATTGACTGTGGTAGGCGCTATCTATATGTCCGCAGTGTGCCTGTTACCGCAGTTCCTGGTAGTGGCTACTAACGTGCCATTTTATCTGGGCGGCACCTCTCTGCTGATCGTAGTGGTCGTGGTGATGGACTTTATGTCTCAGGTTCAGGCTCATCTGATGTCCCATCAGTATGAATCGCTGATGAAGAAGTCAAACTTAAAAGGCTTTGGCGGCAGCAATGTCCGCTAGGTCTTAGAACTAGGGTTGAATCATGAAAGTTCGTGCTTCTGTTAAAAAGATTTGTCGTAACTGTAAAATGGTGCGTCGTAACGGTGTACTGCGCGTTATCTGTAACGCCGAACCGCGCCATAAGCAGCGTCAAGGTTAATGGCTTTTTTGTAGATCTGTTCTTTAAGCATAGCAGGCAGGGAGTTAATAACTGCCTGCTTGTTGATTTAGGGGGCTGACTTCTCGGAATTAGCTATTTGGGGGCGTTGACTGTCGTTTGATGTTTTTTTCATCAGGCTATTGATTTCAGGTGGTTTTATCGTTATCCTTCCGCGCCTTTTTAGAGTGCTGGATGCGTTTGCTACTGTCAACGCTACAATTTACGTGTTACTGGAGTAATTTGAATGGCCCGTATTGCTGGTGTAAACATACCAGATAACAAACACGCGGTTATCTCTCTGACCTATGTCTACGGGATTGGCCGTACCACTGCGAAGCAAATCTGTGCTGCCACTGGTATTGCAGAAGATGCAAAAATTTCCACGCTCACTGAAGAGCAGATGGACGCTATTCGTAATGAGGTAGCCAAGCGCACCGTAGAGGGTGACTTGCGTCGTGTTATATCTATGAACATCAAACGCCTCATGGACTTGGGATGCTACCGTGGCCTGCGCCATCGTCGTAGTCTGCCACTTCGTGGTCAGCGCACAAAAACCAACGCTCGTACCCGCAAAGGTCCGCGTAAGCCAATCAAGAAATAATTGATTCTTACGTTTGTCATTCAAGTACGGTAACAACAGGTTAGGAAGAGATTGCTATGGCGAAGCCAGGTAATAAAACCGCAACGAAAAAGAAAGTTAAAAAGACAGTGGTGGATGGCGTTGCGCACATTCACGCTTCTTTTAACAATACAATTGTGACAATCACAGACCGTCAAGGTAACACCTTGTCATGGGCTACCTCTGGTGGTTCCGGTTTCCGTGGTTCACGTAAAAGTACTCCTTTTGCTGCGCAGGTTGCAGCAGAGCGTGCCGGTGAAGCCGCTAAAGAATACGGCTTGAAGAACCTCGACGTTGAAGTGAAAGGCCCAGGCCCAGGTCGCGAATCAGCAGTTCGCGCTCTGAATAATGTTGGCTATAAGATCACCAACATCACTGACGTAACGCCGATTCCTCACAACGGCTGTCGTCCGCCGAAGAAACGTCGCGTTTAAGGGGGATTTTAGAAAATGGCACGTTATATTGGACCAACTTGTAAACTGTCCCGCCGCGAAGGTACCGACCTCTTTTTGAAGAGTGGTGCTCGGGCTCTGGACTCCAAGTGCAAGATTGAAACAGCGCCTGGCCAACATGGTCAGCGTCGTGGCCGTCTTTCCGACTATGGTGTTCAGTTACGCGAGAAGCAAAAAGTACGTCGTATATACGGCGTTCTTGAAAAGCAATTCCGTGGTTACTACAAAGAAGCTGCACGCCGTAAGGGTGCTAGCGGTGAGAACCTGCTGAAACTGTTGGAATCACGTTTAGATAACGTGGTATATCGCATGGGCTTCGGCGCTACTCGTGCTGAATCTCGTCAACTTGTGTCCCATAAAGCTATCAGTGTTAATGGAAAGACAGTAAACATCGCGTCTTACCAGGTTGCTGAAGGTGATGTTGTAGCTGTCCGTGAGAAGGCTAAAAAACAACTGCGTATCCAAAATGCCATTAACATTGCTACCCAGCGTTCAAACGTTGAGTGGGTTGATGTTAACTTCGAGAAGAAAGAAGGTGTTTTCAAGCGCGTTCCTGATCGCAGCGATTTGCCAGCTGATATTAACGAGAACCTCATCGTAGAGCTTTACTCTAAGTAAGGGACAATCCGCTAACAGGTGTGGCTATGCAGACTGCAGTAAACGAATTTTTGACTCCGCGTCATATCGATGTTTCAGAGATCAGCCCGACCCACGCTCGCGTGGTGTTGGAGCCTCTGGAGCGCGGCTTCGGACATACCCTTGGCAATGCGCTACGTCGCATTCTGCTGTCCTCTATGGCTGGTTGTGCCATTGTAGAAGCTGAGATTGAAGGTGTTTTGCACGAATACAGTGATATCGAGGGAGTGCGGGAAGACGTAATTGAAATCCTGCTGAACCTGAAGGGTGTTGCTGTTGTAATGCACGGTAAGGATCAAGCGGTTCTTACCTTAACTAAGAAAGGTCCGGGTGTTGTTACTGCCGCGGATATTCAGCTAGATCATGACGTGGAGATTAAGAATCCTGATCATGTGATTGCAAATATCACTGGTAACACCGAGCTGAAAATGCGTTTAACCGTTGCCCGCGGTCGTGGATATCAACCAGCAGATAGCCGCCGTCGTGACGATGATGAAAGTCGTGCTATTGGCCGCTTGCAACTGGATGCATCATTCAGTCCAGTAAGACGACTCGCTTATAGCGTTGAAAGTGCTCGTGTTGAGCAACGTACTGACTTAGATAAGTTGGTGCTGGATCTTGAAACAAACGGCACTATCGATCCAGAAGAAGCTATTCGTCGGGCCGCAACCATTCTTCAGCAACAGTTAGCGGTATTCGTCGATCTGGAAGGTGAGAAGCAATCAGCTCCAGAGCAGAAAGAAGAGGCAATAGATCCTGTTCTGCTGCGTCCTGTAGATGATCTCGAACTGACCGTTCGTTCGGCGAACTGTCTCAAAGCTGAAAATATTTACTACATTGGTGATTTGATCCAGCGTACAGAAGTCGAGCTGTTGAAGACTCCTAACCTGGGTAAGAAATCACTGACTGAGATTAAAGATGTTCTCGCGTCTCGCGGATTATCTCTCGGTATGCGTTTGGAAAACTGGCCGCCAGCCAGCTTGAGAAACGACTAACATTATTAGTTCGCCCGTTAACTCTCTTCGGTGCGGGCGGTTAACGAGATTGCAATTAAGCAATCCATTTTGAAGGATTTGTGTCATGCGTCATCGTCTTAGTGGTCGTCAGTTAAATCGTAACGCTTCGCATCGTAAAGCCATGTTTCGCAACATGACTGCATCGCTTGTTGAGCATGAGTTAATCAAAACCACNCTGCCGAAAGCTAAAGAGCTTCGNCGTGTAGCGGAGCCTTTGATTACTTTGGCTAAAGTGGATAGCGTAGCTAATCGCCGCCTGGCTTTCAGCCGGTTACAGAGCAAAGAGGCTGTTGGTAAATTGTTCAGCGACCTCGGTCCTCGCTATCAGAACCGTCCGGGTGGTTACATCCGTATTCTGAAGTGTGGCTTCCGGGCTGGTGACAAGGCTCCTATGGCATATGTTGAGCTGGTTGATCGTCCTGTTCAATCCGGTGAAGCAGTTGTAGAAGCTGACTAAGAAACTTTGTTTCGATAGATAAATAAGCCAGGCAATTGCCTGGCTTATTTGTTTTTGAAGATAGCGTTGTTCGTATCTCACTCACTACTATTTCTTTTTGCTATTCCCTTTTGCCTTAACTTTGCTCACCTGCTTGTCCTGTTGCTTGCGTGCTTTCGCGGCTTGGAGCATGGGTTTAAGAAATCTGCCTGTGTGAGAGTTTTTCTCTTTGGCAATATCTTCAGGGGTTCCAGTGGCGATAATTCTTCCTCCACCGCTACCACCTTCAGGACCAAGGTCAATAATCCAATCGGCAGTTTTAATAACATCAAGGTTATGCTCGATAACCACCACGGTATTTCCGTGATCGCGGAGGCGATGTAACACGTTTAGCAACTGCTGGATGTCGTAGAAATGCAGGCCTGTAGTGGGCTCATCAAGGATGTAGAGCGTCTTGCCTGTATCTCGCTTCGACAGTTCTTTTGCCAGTTTTACCCTTTGCGCTTCACCGCCGGAAAGTGTGGTTGCGGCCTGCCCAAGTCGGATATAAGAGAGTCCTACATCAATCAGGGTTTGGAGTTTCTTCTCTACCGATGGAATGGCTTCAAAGAAAGCGTGCGCATCTTCTACCGTCATTTCCAGCACTTCGTGGATGTTCTTGCCTTTGTATTTAATTTCCAACGTCTCACGATTGTAGCGTTTGCCTTTACAGACATCGCAAGGTACGTAGACATCCGGCAGAAAGTGCATCTCAACTTTGGTCACTCCGTCGCCCTGGCAGGCTTCACAGCGTCCGCCTTTAACGTTGAAACTGAAGCGGCCTGGCTGATATCCGCGAGACCGAGCTTCCTGAGTGCCGGCGAAAAGATCCCGTACAGGGGTAAATATCCCGGTATAAGTGGCTGGGTTGGAGCGCGGTGTTCTTCCAATAGGACTCTGGTCGATATCCACGCATTTATCAAAGAGCTCAAGGCCTTCTATCGTTTTGTAAGGCGCGGCTTTCAGAGTGCTTGCACCATTAAGTGCCGTCGAAGCCAAGGGGTGGAGCGTAGCGTTGATAAGCGTTGATTTGCCGGAACCGGACACGCCGGTTACACAGGTCATCAGGCCGACAGGAATTTCTGCAGTTACGTTCTGCAAGTTATTGCCGGTGGCTCCGATTAATCGCAACACTTTTTCTGGGTCAAAAGGATGGCGCTTTTCCGGAACCGCAATTTCGCGCTTGCCGCTAAGGTATTGGCCGGTAATGGATTCTTTATTGGCCATAATCTTCTTGACGTCGCCCTGGGCAATAACCTGGCCCCCGTGAACGCCTGCGCCGGGACCTATGTCAATAACGTGGTCGGCCTGACGAATAGCATCTTCATCGTGCTCTACAACAATAACGGTGTTCCCCAGATCTCGCAGATGCGTCAGGGTCTTGAGGAGCCGTTCGTTATCGCGCTGATGTAAACCAATGGAAGGTTCATCAAGTATGTACATCACTCCGACGAGGCCGGCTCCGATCTGACTGGCGAGGCGGATACGCTGGGCTTCGCCTCCTGACAAGGTTTCTGCGCTGCGGTTGAGCGTCAGATAATTCAGGCCGACATCCACAAGAAAGCGGAAGCGGTCACGCAACTCTTTCAAAATTTTGTCAGCGATGCCTGCTTTGCGCCCACTGAATTTCAATTGCTGAAAATAATCGTAGGCATCGGCTACAGGAAGTTCAGTGATTTGTGGCAGGGTTCGGTTATCGACAAATACATATCGAGCTTCTGTTCTGAGGCGTGTGCCTTCACACTCGGGGCAATGGTTAGTGGATAAATATTTCGCCAGCTCCTCGCGCACCATCTGAGACTCTGTGTCCCGATAGCGTCGCTCCATGTTGGGAAGAACACCTTCGAAGGTGTGCGTGCGCTTGTAAACATCGCCGCGATCGTTGACATAATTGAAGGCGATCAGCTCGTTGCCTGAACCATACAATACGGCGTCCCGTTGTTTTTGTTTCAGTTTCTTCCACGGGGTATCAACATCAAAGCCATAATGCTCGGCGAGTGAAGCGAGCATGTGGAAATAGTAAACGTTGCGCTTGTCCCACCCGCGTATGGCGCCTTCGGATAAGGACGCCTCGGGAAACTGGACGACCTTGTCTTCATCAAAATACTGTCTGACTCCGAGACCGTCGCACGCTGGACAGGCGCCGGCCGGGTTATTAAAGGAAAACAGGCGTGGCTCCAGCTCGCTAAGACTGTAATCACAGATGGGGCAGGCGTGTCTGGAGGAAAACAGACGGTCCGGCGCTTCGCCGTCCATATAGCTGATGCTGGCAATTCCTTCTGATAAATTCAAGGCTGTTTCAAAAGATTCAGCGAGTCGTAGTTTCAGGTCATCGCGCACTTTGAAGCGATCAACCACAACGTCGATATTATGCTTTTTCTTTTTATCGAGTTTGGGCGCATCGTCCAGATCGACCAGTAAGCCGTTGATGCGGGCCCGGATAAATCCGTCGCGTTTTAATTGGTTCAGTATGTGAATATGCTCGCCTTTGCGGTCCCGCACCACTGGTGCCAGCAGCATCAGCTTTGTGCCTTCGGGTAGTGCACACACTGTGTCTACCATCTCGCTGACGGTCTGAGCTGCAAGGGGTTCATTGTGAATCGGGCAGCGAGGCTCTCCGACCCGGGCGTAGAGCAAACGCAGGTAATCATAGATCTCAGTGATGGTGCCTACCGTCGAACGGGGGTTGTGCGAGGTGGATTTTTGCTCGATCGAGATGGCTGGGCTCAAGCCTTCAATATGGTCTACATCGGGCTTCTCCATCATGGATAAAAACTGACGTGCATAAGTAGACAAGGACTCTACATAGCGGCGCTGGCCTTCAGCGTAGAGCGTGTCAAATGCAAGGGAGGATTTTCCTGAACCGGAAGGGCCGGTAATGACCACCAGCTTGTCGCGCGGTATATCCAGATCAATGTTCTTGAGATTGTGGGTGCGTGCACCCCTGACGATAATCGTATCCATTAACCACCTTACAGCTGCGCGGGTGAAAGAAGAGACAAAGCACCCGATTATACGGAAATCTCTCGCCAAAAGTTGTCAGGAGACGTGTTTTTGCTGGCAGGATAGGGAAACCGGTAAGCGGCTGGCCTCTCACTCACCGCTCTTGATAGAATCGCCTCTTTTCATTAGGCATCACTACCCGTGCAAACAAACCCGGTTCCTTTTGAGCGACGAGTCATCGTTTCCCTGGCAGCGCTGTATTCATTCCGTATGTTCGGTCTGTTTATGCTGCTGCCGGTCCTGGCGTTGTACAGCTCTGACTACAGTGGCAGTTCGCCGTTCCTTTTAGGCCTGGCGTTGGGAGCCTATGGCTTCAGTCAGGCGCTGCTGCAGATTCCCTTTGGAGTTTTATCTGATCGTATCGGCCGTAAACCGGTGATCTTCGCGGGCCTGATTATTTTTGTCTTTGGCAGTGTCATTGCGGCGCAGGCTGATACGGTGATGGAGTTAATCATCGGGCGATTCCTGCAAGGCGGGGGCGCAATCTCTGCAGCCGTGATGGCATTGCTGACGGACCTGACGACAGAAGAGAATCGCACCAAAGCCATGGCCACGATCGGCGCGTCCATTGGAGTATCCTTTTCTGTGGCTCTGACGGTTGGTCCGTTGATGGCGGCCTGGGCCGGGGTGTCCAGCATTTTCTGGCTGACTGCAGCTCTGGGTATTGTTGGAATCGCTATCCTGTTCGGTGCTGTACCGGCAGTAGCGGCGCCGCAGCGTCGTCGGGAGGCTGGCGCGGTACCGGCTTTGATGTGGAACACATTCAAGAATCCGGATCTGCTGCGGCTGAACTTCGGAATTTTTGCACTGCATTTTGTATTGATGGCTAACTTTATGGTGTTGCCATCAATCCTTGAGCAGCAACTGGGCGTAGGAAGGGATTACCACGGGCTGCTGTATTTTCCTCTTCTGGCACTGGCGTTTGTAGTGATGTTGCCGTTCATCATCGTTGCTGAGAAGCGCCGTCAGATCAAACCGGTGTTTCTGGGGGCAGTAGGCTTGCTGGTGCTGATGGAGTTGGCATTGATGCGCACGCCTCCTAATATGCCCCTGACGCTGATTGCAATATTCCTGTTTTTTACGGCGTTCAACTTGCTTGAGGCCACCCTGCCTTCCATGGTCAGCAAGATTGCCCCAGCGGGAGCCAAGGGCACTGCCACAGGTATTTATGCCACCTGCCAGGTGCTGGGCGTATTTTCTGGTGGGGCTGTCGGTGGCTGGCTGCTCCAGCAGTGGGGGATGATGGCCGTACTTGCTGTGGCTGCTGTGATAGGGCTGGCGTGGTTGATTATTGCCTGGTTCATGCGGCCTCCGCGCTATCTGGCCAGTGTTCTCATCCCCCTGCGTGGGCAGGATCCTCTATTGGTGTCGGAGCAGCTGCGTGCGGTAGAAGGGGTGGCGGAAGTCCTGGTGGTCAGCTCGGAAAACACAATCTATCTAAAAGTTGATCCACGGTTGGTAGATCGTCAGGCATTGACTGACATTGTGGAAAAATAAGCACTGCCTTCTGGTATGCGGTGGCGAGGGCTGATAAATTGGCAGCCCGGTTGAATAGGTTAAATGTCGCCAGAGGCGAATACACGATAAATCAAGAGGAGAAGTTACATGGCTCGTGGGATCAATAAAGTTATTCTGATTGGTAATGTGGGTCAGGACCCGGAAGTCAAATATATGCCCTCGGGCGGAGCGGTTACTAATATCAGCGTGGCGACCTCAGAAACCTGGAAGGACAAGAATACTGGGCAGCCCCAGGAGCGCACTGAGTGGCACCGGGTGGTATTTTTCAACCGCCTCGGTGAGATCGCGGGTGAATATCTGCGCAAAGGCAGCAAGGTTTATATTGAAGGCTCTTTGCGTACGCGCAAATGGCAGGCGCAGGACGGCACAGACAGATACACCACAGAAATTGTCGCCAATGAAATGCAAATGCTGGACAGCCGGGGCGATAATGCCAGCAGCAATATGGGTGGCGATTACGGGCAGGGGTACGGTCAGAATCAAGGATTCAGCCAGCCTAAAGC
>Ga0065721_10002667_pt1 | contig 19473 bp, 14 predicted proteins | sample Mesricmetagenome_FD_59108 | JGI IMG/M metagenome (GOLD analysis project Ga0065721, IMG submission 59108) | Mesophilic microbial community from rice straw/compost enrichment Sample: eDNA_1 v2 (version 2) | ecosystem: Engineered > Solid waste > Grass > Composting > Bioreactor | place: USA: Davis... | reverse complement strand
CCACTTCAGGGCAGGTTGCTTACGTGTTACGCGACCGTTCGCCACTAGGGTATCGCTACCCCCGTTCGACTTGCATTTCTTAGGCACGCCGCAAGCGTTCGTCCTGAGCCAGGATCAAACTCTCCGACAAGAGAATTTGAAAACGCGTCCCACCCGAAGGTGGCACGCGTCGAAGTATCCTATTAAAATAGAACTCCGAATCCCAGCGTCTTGTTTTTGTCCGAAGTTATTGTCGGAATACTCTCCTCACTCCGAAAAGAGAGAAGAGGACTCGCACTTCGTAAGTCAATATAGAGTTCTCAAGGTACCGCTTCAGTCTTTTCAGACCGGTCGTCGTCACTCTTTAGCGCGGCGACGAAGAGAATAATACCACTGCCCCTTTTGGGTGTCAAGGGCAAATTTAGAATTCTTTTCGAATTCTTCTTAAGGGCCCCTTAAGGGCCAAAAACAAGCCCCCGCCGCCCTGATTTGGGGCGGCGGGGGCTTCGCTTTACGGTCGGTGCGACTCAGAAGTTGGCCTTGGGAACGGCCACGGAGAAGCCCCAGCTCCCCGCGTGGTTGCTGACCTTGACGACCAGGTGGTTGTCGCCCTCCTTCAGGAACACAGGGATCTCATCCTCGCCTGACTCGTACGCCCGGCGGACGTCCTTCTCATGCACGACCTGGCCGTTCAGCCAGACCTTGATACCATCGCTGCTGCCCGCGCGCAGCGCCGCCTCGCGACCGTGAACAGACTCGACGCGGGCATAGGCGTACGCCACAGCGTTCTGTACGTTGCCGACGGACCGGTTCAGGTTGACGTAGCCCTTCTTGCTCGCGGTAGTGTCGCGCCAGCCCACGGGCTTACCGTCGTCCCCATCCACGACCAGCTCCAGGTCCGGCCCCGCCTCGCCCACCAGCGCGGACTCCGCCAGCGGCGCAAACCCGATGTTAATGTCCTCGGCGCCGTTCCGGAACGGCCCGATTACCTTCCAGTCCAGGATGTCGTCCTCGTGTCCGGCCTTCTGTGCGGCGTCCCACGATGCGCGCAGCTCCTGCGCCGTGGGCGGCGTGAACGTCTTCCCGCTCGTGGGCACGAGCGTCTTCTTCGCATCGAGGTCCGGCAGGTAGCCGCCGTCCTTCTCAAAGCCGTGCGCAGCGATCAACTCGTCGCACATCTCCACAATCCGGTCGGGTGGTAGGGTCGCTGCGGTGAGCGGGTCGGCCATGGCCGCTTGATAGACGTGGTCGCGCCGTCCCTCCATCGCCGCCCGGATAAACAGCTCATGCTGCGTGACGTGCGGGTACATGTAGCCCACCAGTTGCGGCGGCAGCGCCCCGACCGTGGTGAACTGGAGCCCCGCCCGGTCCACTAGCGTCGGCACCTCCGCAATGGCATCCGCCGGCAGGTTGGCGATCGCGCCCTGGTTCGGCATGTTGCCATAGACCACGCTCGGCGTCCCGGTGGCGACGCTGTGGATGATGATGGAGCCGTACTCGTGGCTCTTGCGCACCTCAATCGGGTCGTCAGTCCGGCTGAACTTCTTCAGCCGCTCGAACTCGTCCACAATCCCGTCGCAGCGGCGCAGATATTCGTCGATCGGCACGTCGTAGCGCTCGATCATCTCCTCGCCGTGCGGGATAAAGTGCGCGCAGTACTCCGCGTTATGCTCGCTCGATTCGGTGACGAAGTAGCCGAGGCGCTTCATCAGTTCGTAGCGCACCGCGTTCTGCTTCTTGCTGATCTTCTCATCTGCGATCTCGAAGAGCCGGGGGTACAGGTCCACCCCATCCTTCTCCAATCGCAGGTAGAACGCCATATGGTTGATACCGGCGCAGATAAACGTCGCCTCGTCCGGGTTCACCCCGATGTCGCGCATGATGCCGTTGAACGTCCCCTGGACGCTGTGGCACAGGCCCACCGCCTGGATGTTGCTGGTCCGGCTGATGGTCTGCATGTTCATGCTCATGGGGTTCGAGTAGTTCAGGAGGATCGCCTTCGGGCAGACCTCCATCATGTCCTCGCACATCCCCTTGATCATGGGGTAGGTTCGCAGCGCGCGGAACAGCCCGCCCGGCCCGGTGGTGTCGGCGATGGTGAAGTTCAGACCGTACTTGCGGGGGATCTCGAAGTCCACCAGGGTGCTGTCGAAGCCGCCTATCTGCACCATGTTGATGACGAAGTCGGCGTCCCGAAGCGCCTCCCGTCGGTCCAGCGTCGCCTCAATCGTAGGACTCGCGCCGAGCGCCTTGCCGACCTTGCGGCAGAGCGCCGCACCGACCTCCAGACGGTCGGCGTCGATGTCCATGTAGGAGAAGTGGGCGTCCTTGAACTCCGGGTAGGAGAGGATGTCGCCCGTGAGGTTCTTAGAGAAGACGACGCTCCCCGCGCCGATCATCGCGACCTTGATCATTGAAACCTGCGCCTCCGCTGCTGCTTCCGCCGCGGGTCCGGGCTGCCCTGCCCGACGAAGTGTGCCGGCCCCGCCGCGCTTTCATTCGTGAACTGCTTTCAGGTTCGCCGCGGGCGAATTCCCCTCCTGCTCAGGTGGGAGAGTCGGCGCCGATGCTCTCCTGCCGCCGCTCCCAGGCCGCAAGGCGCTGGCGGCAGTAGTCGTAGAACGGGCCGTTTGGCCGGCGCCCGTGGGACAGGCCGAGCGGCGCGTAGGGCCGTCCGAGCAGGAACGCGAAGTGCGCCTCGATCGGGCACTGGTCGAACTGCGTGTTCACAGCCATGAGGTGGCGCAGCGACGAGTCCGGCACCTCGCCGCTCTCGTCCGCGCACAGGTAGGCGATATCCTCCACATCGCGGCGCCCCACCCCCAGGTCCGGCATCTCGCGCTCGATCTTCTCGGCGAAGCGCTTGTCCCACCCACCGAACACCGGGACATACTTCTCCAGCGTGTCCACGGCATCCGCCAGGAAGGCCCCGACCGCCGCCGAGAACCCGAAGCGCAGGCCGGTCAGCACGATACACGCGTCGTCGCTGGTGCCGCAGCCCTTCCGGTGGCGGATGTAGAGGTACGCCGTGTCCTCATCGTCCTCCCCTTCGTCCGCTTCGATCAGGCCCGCCTCGCGGAAGGCTGCCAGGGTCGCTTCATCGTGGTCCTCATGCGCCAGCCGGTCGCCGCTCTGCCCCATCGCCTCCATCGTGGGCAGGTGGACCAGATACGAGTCCCCGCCCCCGATGGTCAGGCCGTAGCGCGCCTCCGCTCCCAGGCGCACTTCGGAGTCGTCGCGCATCCCACCGAGGTAGAAGCCGCGCAGCACATCCTTCCCGTCCACCTCCGGCAGGAGCGCCAGGGTGCCCATTGTCAGGAGGGGCTGCCCTTCGTCGTCCACCAGGAGGCGGCCGTCCCCACCTGCCAGCACCCGGTCGATATACTCCCCCACCCCGTCGATCAGGTCCTGCCGGTCCTCGCGCACCGCGCGGGGGTCCCGGCGCAGGGCGCAGGCGATGTCGTCCATCGTCGTATTGGGGAAGCGGCGCCCCTGGAAGACGCCGTGCCCTTCGTGTGCATGCCCGATTACGCTCTGGATCAGAAGGTTATGCTCGGTATCCCAGGCACAGCGCAGCAGTTCGCGCCGGTCCAGTACCTGAAAGTCGGCCACCAGCAGGTCGTCCGGTGCGACACCCGACCAGCGCCGCGGCGACGACGCCGCTCTCCGAGTCCGTTTTCGTCTCGACATTCGTCTCGATTCTTCCTGAAGCGTCCGCCCGCCGCCGCTGTCCAACAGGGCGTATGAACGCACGCAAACTGTTTCGTTTCGGCGCCACACTGGCCGTCACGGCGGCGCTCGGCCTCGGGTGCGCGAAGGTGCCCTCCGACGTGGGCGTCGGCGCGGGGCGCATCATCGAGGTCACGATGACCCTGCGCGGCGCGGTCCGCACCGACCAGACGCAGCCTGGCGGCACCCCCACCCCGAACTACTACATCGTCCTGATCAACCGTGTGGACGAGATCGGCGCGGCCGGTCCCGTGCCGGTGATCGGTGTCCCCTGGGGCAACGGGTTCGCCGCCTCTTCGCGTCCGGACGAGCAGGGCTTTGTGGGGTTCGTTGTGTTCAGCACCTTCGGCGGCCTGACCGGGTACGAAACCTATCAGGCTCCCTCGGACTCTTCCCAACCGGACGGGCTCAGAAACCCGCCGGACGTCCCCGCCGGCATCCCCGGCGGCTGGACCTATGTCGGCCCGCCCGATAGCTCGACGCTGCCGCAGCCGGGCGAGCGGACCCTGCGCTTCCGCCTGAACCTGAACCGCCTGCCGAATCCCGACGCGCGCTACCTCCAGATTAACTTCCTGGCAACGAACACCCTCCCCGTGGGCGCCGATGAAAACTTCCCTAAGATTTGGGACGCACTCGGAGACGGGTCTTTGGGGGATGAGATCAACCGGTGGGTGACGGTCGACGTGACGCAGGACGCCCAGTACAACAACGCCCTCCTGAACACCCTGGAGCCAACCGGGGACGTTCGCCTGCGGGACCGCGAACTGGTCGATGACCCCAGCCTCGACATCGAGGACTGGACTATTTCCGTGCGGTCGCAGTAGGGGGCCCTTCCGGAGCCCCCTCTACCCCGCGATGTGCCGGACGAAGTGCGCGGGGTTCAGGCGCTCGCCGGTAGCGGTGTCGATCAGGACGTCCCAGCGCAGGCGGGCGCCCGGGGTGAAGATGGCCTCCCTCAGGTACTGGCCCACGGCGGGGGAGGACACGAGGGCGTCGTCACCGGAGCCTTCCGGCAGGATGCGCGCCCGCAGGTACTCCAGAAGCTGCGAGGCGAACATCTCACCGAGGAGATAGTTCTGGTAATAGACCGGAGCCAGCGCCAGGTGCAGCTTCGCCGCCCAGTCCGGCGCGCTGGGGCGGTCCTCCGGCACGCGCACCCCCTGGAACCGCTCCACAAACCGCCACCAGAGCGCGTTCAGGTCCTGAGACGGGTCCTCGTAGAGCGCCCGCTCGAAGTGGGTCATCACCAGGCACCAGCGCGCCATTACCAGCAGGCCCGCGCACTGCTCCGCGTCCGCGCTGCGCGCCACCCGCGCCGCCTCGTCCTTCGGAACGCCCACATAGCGCGTCAGGAACGCCGCGTTGCGCGATAACCGGCCCATCAGCATCGCGATCGCCTCGGTGGTCAGCGTGTGCGCGGTGTCGCGCAGGAAGTACGGCAGGTCCTCTCCGAGGTACTTGTCGTAAACGGCGTGGCCGAACTCGTGGAGCATCGTGCCCATCCACCGCTCGGACGCCGTGACGTTGCACAGGACCCGCACATCCTCGAAGCGCCCGACGTGCAGGCAGAAGGCGTGCTGCGACTTCCCGTCCTTCTCGTACAGGTCGGAGCGCTCCAGGATGTCGCGGATGTCCAGCCCGATGGCGTCGTAGAAGCGCACCGTCAGCGTCTCCAGGTCGTGCCCCCGGTAGAAGCGGTCCAGGTCCACCTCCCCGGCGGGCGCCTCCTGGAAGAACGGGTCGCCGTAGTGCCAGGGGCGCAGCTCCTCGGCGGGGATGCCGAACCGCTTCGCCAGGTCGGAGTCGTGCGCCCCCTTCCACGCGTGCCACAGGGGGTCGGTCTGCGCCTCCACCTCCGCCAGGGTCGCGAACAGGGCGTCGCGGTTCAGCTCCTGGAGGTCGAGCGCCATCTCGTAGTAGTCGCCGTAGCCGAGGCGGCGCGCCTCCCGGTTGCGCAGTTCCACCATCCGCAGGACGTCCGGTTCGACGATCCGGCCGATCTCTTTGCTCGCCTCCCAGGCCTCCCGCCGCAGCGCGGCATCCGTCGAGACGCGCAGCAGGTCCTTGATCTTGTTGTCCGGGGTCGGCTGGCCGCGCAGCAGGGGGCGATGGCTGTTATAGGCCGACTCCACCCGGCGCTCCAGGTCCACCAGTTCCTCGATCACCGCGTCGTCCATCTGGTTGCCGGCGTAGGCGTGCAGCAGGAGCAGATGCTGGCGCGCTTCATCCGGGCTCAGATCCTGAGTCGGGACGCTCTTGAGGCGCTGGTACTCGTCGCGGTTCGCGTACAAACGCGCCACGGCCTTTTGCGCCGCGGCGGCGCGCGCTTCGTTCTCCGGCGTCGCGTTCAGGTTTGCGGCCCACCAGGCGTCGCCCATCTCCACTTCCAGGGGTTCCACCCGGCGGCGGTGTTCCTGCAGGAAGGCTTCAAAGTCAACAGTCATGCGCGTATTATCGGCACAGAACTTAAAACGCAAGAGCGCCGCAGGGCACCTCGCGCAGTTCGGAGGTATCCTGCGGCGCTCCGGCCGTTTCCGGCGCGGGCCGTCGCTCAGGACAGACTGTTCGCCACCGCATTATCCGGCGCTTGCGGGTCAAGCGCGTGTTTGTGCTGACCCGACCGTGTCAGGCTCTGCAAACGCTCGAACAGGTTCGCTCCCAGGACCAATCGCAGGAACAGGTACGCCGTACGCCGGTGCAGGAGAATGTTGGTGGGAGCAATCTTCGCGCCCGCGAGGAACGCCTTACCTGCGTCGCGATACTGACAGCCGAACAGGTACAGAGTGGATGTGGTCAGATAGTACTCGCAGAGAATCCGACGACGCATCTCCCGTACGTTCGGTATCCGCGCGGCGAACGCACTGTCAAAGACCTTATTTGCGGCGCGGATGATCTCTTCGCAGTGGACAGCGGACTTCAATGTCACGCTCACACTGCTGTCGTGATCGTAGCGCGCGTACAGCGGTTCGTTGACGTACCCCACCTTTCCCTGAGCGCAAAGCTCACTGAACAGGCGAAGGTCGAGGCAACTCTTAAACGTCAGGTCATAGCCGCCGAAATCCCGAAACGCACTCAGGCGGAAAAGGGGACCGGTGTGCCAGATCTTGAACTTCAGCACGTCCTCGATCGCGGCCTCTCCGCGATATACGGTGTCCCCCTCATAGTAGCGGGTCACGGTCTGCTCCCCGCTCTGGTAATGGTGGACCACCGGCGACCAGACAAAGCTGATTTCCGGGTCACTTTCGATCATCTCGATCTGACGGGCGAACGCATCGGGTGCGACGATCCAGTCGTCAGCGTCCACATGGACGCAGTAGATGCCCCGTGCGGCCTCTGCCGCCACGCGCAGGTTATTGCCGAGCCCCTTGTTCTCAGTCTGCGTGATGACCCGGATGCGAGAATCCCGATGGGCGTACTCCTGAATGACCTCCATAGAGTCATCCGTCGAAGCGTTATCCGCGATGATCAGTTCGAAGTCCGTAAACGTCTGCTTCAGAACCGAGTCGATCGCCCTTCTCAGGAACCGTCCGTAGTTATAGTTCGTGATGGTAACGGAAAGAGTCGGGGTAGCCCCTTGTGCACTCACTGTCTTGTTGCTCTCCCTTATCAATCGCCCAGACTACCAGATTCGCCGGCACTCTCCGTGTCGTTCCGGTGCCCCGACACCGTTCACTGTCGTTGTCCGATAACGCGCGCGGGTATTCCTGCTGCGATACTGTTTTCCGGAATGTCGCGGGTGACGACTGCCCCCGCCCCCACAACTGCCCCTTGTCCTATTCGCACGCCCGCCAGCACCGTCACCCCGGTGCCCAGCCATACGTCGTCCTCGATCACGATGTCCCCCTTGCTCACCAGGGGTTGTACACCGATCGGAATTCCCCGCTCGATCCCGTGATCATAAGGGAAGAACGCACAACCGACCGCGATATTGACTGACGAACCGATATGAATGGACTTGTAATACGCGGATAGCTGACATCGGGGCTGGATGTGACTGTCCTCGCCGATGGTCACCGTGCCACCCGCTCCCGTTTCGATGATCGTCCCGAGGTGGATGTTCGATCGGTCGCCGAGAGCGAACAGCCCTCCCCCGTAGTTCTGGAAGATCACCACGTCGTCGCCGATGAAGATGTTCGCCCCCAGGCGGATATCGTCACTGTGGAGTTTGGCGCTGGGACAGACCAGACCGCGGGGGCACTTCGACGCCAGGTAGGCACGGCCCCGGTACGGGGGCGCGCCGAGCAGCGCGAGGCGCGTGGCCAATCTCCCGAGCGGGCTCGTGCCCGCGAACGGAATCCACAAGCGCGCCCAGATACGCTGCGGCAGCGTGTCACGGCGTACCCGTACCCGGCGCAGTTTCGACGGGACCGCGCCGGGTCCTGGCTCTCCCACGGGAACGGATTCGACTAGCGCTTTGCTGCTCATTCCCACTCTTCAACGCACACGCGGCTCACGGGCTTTGTCGGCTCGGGAAGAACGTCTCCGCCTGCTCCGCTCGCAGGCGATCCACCAGGCGCCCCTGGGGAAGTTCCACGTCCTCGTACGTCAGGACCTGATCCCGGGCGACCGGCCGGACCAGACGACAGCCCTCGGCGAGCCCCATCGGCAGCAGGTTGTCCCGCACGGCGATATCGGCGTTCTCGGCGAGCCCGTAGGTGTGGTAACCACCGATACCGTCGAGCACCTCGCCCGCCGCAAGGTCTATCTTGGCCGTGGCAACGACGTCCACCAGGGGTGCCCCCTGCGCGGCGACCGCGGCATCCCCGAAGAGCACCGCCCGCGCCACCGTGTTGTGGACCTCGAAGTGGCACAGATGGTACGGCGTATAGAAGCAGTAGAACGGCCCCTCGCCCAGCTTGTAGAGGTTCAGATAGTGCTTCTGCTGGGGGTGATCGTGCGTACCAAGGACAAACACCCCCGGACCCGGGACGGCCCCGACGACGTAGTCCACAATCCCCGGCCCCTCCAGAAGCGCCTCCGCGGGGTACCAGTCCGCCGCCTCCTGAATCGGCGTGCCCGACGGCACGGTCGGGCCGAACATACCGCGCTTCGCCACTCGCATCCCGGTGGCATTCGCAACGATCGCGTTCTCAAACGAGATCTTGCTGCCGTCCGCGAACGACGTGACCATCTGCGGCTTCTGCCCCCACCTCTTCGCGAAGCCCTCCTGGGTGGTCGGATTGCGGTACGGGTCGTGCAGCCCCTTGATGTTGCCGCACAGCACCGGGCGCACACCGATCCCTTTGACAAAGCGGAACAGATTGACCATAACGCCCGGCTGATCGCCGTCCGCGTTAGTCAGTACCACCCCGGCGGCATCCGCCCGCTGCTTGAGCAGTGGTCCGACCGTGCCGTCGAGTTCCGCATTCATAAAGATGATGTGCTTGCGGTGCTCGATCGCTGTCAGAACCACATGGGCGCCGAACTCCACGGCGCCGGTCACCTCGACGATCGCGTCGATCCCCTCCGCCCGGCAGAGCAGGAGCGCGTCCTCGGTGACCGCGTACTCGCCGCGCGTAATCGCCTCTTCCAGTTGGCCGACCGACTCCACGGCGCGAATCTGGTCGTCGGTGACGCCCGCCTCACGGTACGCGCGCCGCGCCCCCTCGATATGCCGGTTTGAGATGGCGACGAGTTTCATCCCCGGCACACAGGAGAGCATCTGCAGGGCAATGCCCCGCGCCATGAAGCCAGCCCCGATCATACCGACCCGAATGGGGTTGCCGGCCTGCGCGCGCGCTTCGAGCGCTTTATCAACGATAATCATCGCGCCGCTCCCGCCGCCGTCCCCGCCAGGAGGGTAGCGCGCCGCCCGATCTCTTCGTCCGTTAGGAGCGGCGCCGCGGCGTCCTTGTCCGACAGCACGCTGACGGGCAGCGGCCAGTCGATGCCGAACGCGGGGTCGTCCCAGCGCAGGCCGCGCTCGGCCCCGGGCGCATAGAAGGCGCTCACCTGGTAGACCACCTCCGCTCCGTCGGTCAGCGTCTGATACCCGTGCGCGAACCCCTTCGGCACGTACAGCATCTTGTAGTTGTCCGCGGTGAGTTCCACGCCGAACCACTGGAGGAAGGTCGGAGACTCGGGCCGCATATCCACAATCGCGTCAAAAATCGCGCCGCGGGTACACCGGACCAGTTTGGTCTCTTCGTGCGGCGGGCGCTGCATGTGCATCCCGCGCAGCGTGCCCTTCTGGTGGTTGAACGAGACGTTGACCTGCACGAGATCGGGTACCAGACCGTGCTCCTCAAACTCCCGTTGACACCAGGCGCGGGCAAAAAAGCCCCGGTTGTCTTCCCGCTTCTCGAAATCCAGGAGGTACGCCCCCGGAAGGTTAGTTTCTGTAAATAACATTGCGCTGTCCGCTCACTCGCCTCTTGTAATCGCCTTTAATGCTATTCCGGGCGCGGAGGGAAGACATATCCGCCTTCCTCCGCGCCCACGAATGTTTTCGCGTCGTCTCGAACGTCTACTTGGTGACGCCGGCGCTCCAGAACAGGTCCGCATCCAACTGCTTGGTAGCGACCAGATGCTGTAGCATCTTCAGCCGGGTGTACGGCGCCGCCTGGAAGATCTCCGGGGTCATACCGATCCGTTCGAAGATCTCGCGCAGCTGCTGCGCACCGGTGCGCGCGTCGCGGCGGCACTGGAAGGCCGGCAGCTTCTCATGGATCTTGTCGAACGAAACGCGGTAGCTGCGGTTGTCGCTGTCGTTGCTGCCGAACGTCAGCGCGCACCCCGGGAAGCTCTCCGCCACGATCTCCGCGATCTCGCGCACCCGGTAGTTCTGGGTCGAGTTGCCGACGTTAAAGATCTCCTTATGGACGACTTCGCGAGGCGCCTCCAGAACGCAGGCCACGGCTTCGCCCATGTCCAGCACATGGACAAGGGGACGCCATGGGGTGCCGTCGGAGGTCAGCTTGATCTCCCCGGTGGTCCAGGCCAGGCCGCACAGGTTGTTCAGCACGATGTCGAAGCGCATGCGGGGGGACGGGCCGAAGGCCGTGGCGTTGCGCATAAAGGTGGGCGAGAAGTTGTCGTCCGCCAGAAGCGAGACGTCCCGCTCCACCAGAACCTTGCACTCCGCGTACGCCGTCTGCGGGTTGACTTCGCTCGTTTCCGTCTTGAACTCGTCCCCGCCGCCGACTCCGTAGACGCTGCAGGAGGAGGCGTAGACAAAGCGCTCGATCCCGACCTGCTTGCACTTCTCCGCCAGCGCGACCGAGCCCTGATGGTTGATGCGGAATGTAATCTGCGGATTGAACTGGCCCAGAGGGTCGTTGGAAAGCTCGGCGAGATGGACCACAGCGTCGAACCCGCGCAGGTCCTCCGTCGTGATGTCGCGGATGTCCTTGTTGATCCAGCGCGGCATGCCGCTGACCCCATGGAAGAGCCAGCCGGACCGGTAGAAGCCGGTGTCGAGCCCGACCACCTCATGCCCCCTCTGCATCAGCAGAGAGCCCATCATCGTGCCAACGTAACCCTCAGTACCCGTGACCAGAATCTTCATCTATGGTGACCTTTGTGATCTGTTCAGACCTTTTGAAAGAACTGTGCGGACCGTGCGACCTGAGAAGCGACCGCCTTACCGATCTCCAGCGACGCGGTTGCCCCGGGGGACGGGGCGTTACAGACATGCAGCGCGTTCGGCGTATCGACAAAGAGAAAGTCGTCTACCATCCCCCCGTTCGGGAGCAGAGCCTGAGCCCGTACCCCCGCCTTAGAGGGCACGATGTCCTCCGCCTGGATCTCCGGGATGAGGCGCTGGAGGCTGCGGACGAACGCCGCCTTGCTCCAGGAGCGATGGATCTCCGTCAGGCCGTCGCGCCAGTGCTTGCCGGCAAGTTTCCAGAAGCCGGGGAACGCCATGACCTCGCCGATGTCCCGGAGGTTCACATCGGTCTTGTGGTAGCCCTCGCGCTTGAAGCTGAGGACCGCGTTGGGACCGGCGTGGATGTCGCCGCTGATCATCCGGGTAAAGTGGACGCCCAGGAACGGGAAGTTAGGATTGGGCACCGGGTAGATAAGGTGCTTGACCAGGTAGCGCTTCTCGGGCTTCAGGTCGTAGTACTCGCCCCGGAACGGGACGATGCGCGCCTGAGCCGCCTCGCCGCCCGGCGCCATGCGGGCGATCCGGTCACTGTGCAGCCCCCCGCAGTTGATTAAGAAGCGCCCGGCGAAGTCGCCGCCGTCGGTCTGAACCACCACACCACTGCTCAGTTCGCTCCCCCGCGCCGCCACACCGAGAACCTGGGTGGAAAGGCGGATCTCCCCGCCCTGCTCCCCGATGATGCGTGCGTAGGTGGCGGCAACCTGCTTGTAGTTGACGATCCCAGTGCTCGCCACCTGGATACCCGCCAGTCCGCGGACGTGCGGCTCGATCTCCTTCAGCGCCTCCGGCCCGATCTTCGTCACCGGCAGACCGTGCTCCAGGCCCCGCTCGAAGAGCTTGTCGAGGAGCGGCAGCTCTTCGGGCTCCGTCGCCACGATGACCTTGCCGCACACCTCGTGCTCGATGCCGTGCTCCTGGCAGAACCGGACCATGGACTCGCTGCCGGCGATCGCAAAGCGCGCCTTGAAGCTGCCCGGTTTATAGTAGATGCCCGAGTGAATGACGCCGCTGTTGCGCCCCGTCTGGTGGGCCGAAAGGGTGCTCTCCTTCTCGAGCAGGAGAATCGATGCATCCGGATAGCGCCGCCCGAGCGACATGCCCACCGACAGGCCGACGATGCCGCCCCCAACGATGATAAAGTCGTAAACCACGCTGTAGCCCCTTTTGCTCCGGATCGCGTTCAGCCGCGAACGATGAAGATCTTGCGCTCCAGCGTTTCTACGTCGGTCTTGTCCTCACCGCTGGCCGCGACCGGGGTGTGCCGGACCCGCGGAGTCTCGGACCAGGTCTTCCAGGGAGCTGCCCCGGTGGCCCAGAGCTCTTCCAGGTGGTTCTTGTCCCGCAGGGTGTCCATAGGCTGCCAGAATCCGTCGTGCCGGAAGGCCGCCAGTTCCCCTCGCTGGGCCAGCTGCTCCAGCGGTTCTCGCTCCCAGACCGTCGAATCACCGTCGATGAGGTCCAGGACAGACGGCTCCAGCACGAAGAACCCGCCGTTGATCCACGCGCCGTCGCCATCCGGCTTCTCCATGAAGGAATCGATCTTGGCCTCGCCGGCCTTCAGGCTAAAGGCGCCAAAGCGTCCCGGCGGATGGGTCGCGGTCAGGGTCGCCTTCGCGCCCTGCTCACGGTGAAAGGCGATCAGCTCCCTGATGTTGACATTGCTGACACCGTCGCCGTATGTCATACAGAACGTCTCGTCGCCGATGTACTCACCCACCCGCTTCAGCCGGCCACCGGTCATGGTGTTTTCGCCGGTGTCTACCAGGGTCACCCGCCAGGGGTCGGCATGGCTCAGGTGCAGNTTCATGCGCTCCTCGCGCATGTCGATCGTNAANTCNCAGTTGTGNAAGAAGTAGTTGGTAAAGTACTCCTTGATCACGTGCCCTTTGTAGCCGCAGCAGATGATGAAATCGTTGATCCCGTGCACACTGTAGCCCTTCATGATGTGCCACAGGATCGGCTTGCCGCCGATCTCAATCATGGGCTTCGGACGCACGTTGCTCTCTTCGGAAATCCGTGTTCCGAAACCACCTGCCAGTATCACCGCTTTCATCTTGACCTCCAACGGTTGAGGCACGGGGACTTCAAAGGTCGCCCCCGTCGACGCGTTGTTCTCCCCAGCTGCTTAATTTTAACATGATTCTTAGCNGTACTACAGTAATTTTTTACTAAATCGGACTTTTTTCAACACGCACGGGAATTATGACCAACCGCAGTTGCTCTCTGAAGAAGGCGGGGTCCCTCAATCCGGCGTCCGGGTTATACCTGTCACGAATACCAGGTCAATTTTCAGATAAAATATTACCAGGCGGGAGCAGACCCCGGCGCGGTCCAGCAAAGGACACCGCCCATCGCTCCGTCGAACCTACCGATACATGTCGAAGCCTGATTCGGACACAGAGGCAGCCAGCGCCGCGCTCCGCGCCGCCGTCGAGGATGCTGCGCGGGGACTTGTCGAGCGCCGGTCGCTGGTGGAGGCGATCGCCCTCGCAGCGGTAGCGGGCGAGCACCTTCTCGTCATCGGACCGCCGGGGACCGCCAAGAGCGAGGCAGTGCGCCGGGTGTCGGCCGCCGTAGGCGGCACCTACTTTGAATATCTGCTCGGCCGCTTCACGGAGCCAAGCGAGATATTCGGACCGGTGGACCTGCGCCGTCTGCGCGAGGGCGTGGTCGAAACGGAGACCTCCGGGATGCTCCCCGAAGCGGACGTCGCCTTTCTCGACGAAGTGTTCCAGGGCAGTACGGCCATCCTCAACACGCTGCTCGGCGTTCTCAACGAGCGGGTATTCCGGCGCGGCCACACGCTCGTTGCCTGCCCGCTGCGCGTTTGTGTCGGGGCGTCCAATGCCCTCCCCGAGGACGAAGCCCTGAACGCCTTCGCCGACCGCTTCCTGCTGCGCGTCTTCGTCGCCCCCATCGCCGATCCGCGCCTGGAAGACCTGCTGGAGGCCGGATGGGGCCTGAACTCTCTGCCGGCTGGCCGCACCGCGACCCTGGCGGATGTGGATACCCTCGCCTGCGCCGCCCGCGGTTGCGACATGACAGCCGTGCGCCCTCTGCTCGCGCAGTGCCTCCGCACCCTGCGCCGGGCGGGCATCGCACTCTCGGACCGCCGCGCGGTCCGCGCGCAACGGCTTATCGCCGCGGCGGCCGCCCTCGACGGGCGCCGCGCTGCCACTACGGCCGATCTGTGGCCGCTCGTGCTGGCGGTGCCGACGGAGGCCGAGCAGGCCGCCGCCCGGACCGAACTACACGACATTCTGTCCGATTCGCGGAACGCCGCTCTGCCCGCCGCCGCGGAGGAGGCGAGCGCCGGCCCTCTCGCGCGCGCCGCGCGCCTGGTGGAGGCGGGAACCGCCGCGCTGGCGGAGGCGCCCCCGCCGGAAGGCTCCCATGCCGAAACGGCATGGCGCCTCCGTCTGGAAGGAATCGCCCGCGAGATCGACGCCGGATTCGCCCCGGGCACGCTCCCCGCGCCGCTCGCCGAGGTGCGCGCCCGACTGGTCACGATTCTGTCGCCCCCGCCCCCGGATACCGGAGGGACGGCCGGACCGGGCACCTCCTCGACGTGAAAGGGACGTCGTCTCCGGGCGGAGCGGAAGCTGGAACGATTCCCGTCCGCTGGACGGCGCGGGCTGTGCCGCTCGTCCCTGCCGCGGTGATTGCGGAGGGCGCAGCAGCGCTTCCTCTTCTGCGGCGCGTTCTGGACCACCCGGACGCGGAGCTGGCCGATTGGGCCGGGGTAATCGCACCGGCGGGGCTTGTCGCTCTGCTCACTCTGCGCCCCGACTCTGCCCCACTGCCGTGGGCGGACGGCGTCCGCTATCTGGGCCGTGACGCCGGCCCGGGCGGAGCGACCGCACCGGTCCCGCTCCTCGTGCCCACCGATCTGGCGCCTTCCGTGCCGGTGGCGCTGCTGCACCGCGCCCTACGCCTCCGCTTCCCGGACGTCCCCGAGCCGCTGGCGGTGTGGCCCTCCGGGACGGCAGCCCTCCGTATCCTGTCCCTGTACGAGGCGCGGGGGCTCGAACGGGCCGTCGTCGCGGCGGCACACGCCCGACTGGCTTCCTCGCCCGCAGGTGCACCCCGGGAGGGCACGTCATGAACCTCCCGCCGCCGCTCGCTCCGTGGGGGCAGGCTCTTGACCTCTTCCCGCACGAACTGGCCGTGCCGCTGGGAGCGATCCTGCGTCCGCTCGATGCGCTGGTCGGTCCTCTGCGGGTACGCCCCCACCGGGACAGTGACGAAGAGCCGGACGGCTACCGGGACATCGCGCGCCGCGGCCCGTATGAGCGGCTGCTCCTGTCTGAGTGGCTTCTGGCCGCCGAGGAACCCGACGAGTGGACCCGACGCGCCGTCGCGGGCGAGCACACCTTTCTGGAGTTGTCGCGGCGGAAGCCGGCGGCGGACCGCCTGTCGGCTGTCCTCTTCGACACGGGCCCCTCACAGTGGGGCGCGCCGCGGCTCGCGCACCTCGTGGCGCTGCTGGTGCTCCAGCGCCGGGCGAGGGCGGCCGGTGCGCGGTTCACCTGGGGCATTCTCCAGCACTCCCCTCCTGCTCCCGAGGCACCGCTATGGAGCGAGGTCACGGAGAGCGGCATCCTGCGCCTCACCCAGGGCGCAGCGGCGCGCGAGGCGACCGAAGCGGAGCTGGACGCGTGGCGCCAACGACTCGCGCCGGACGCGGGAGAGGCCCCGGGGAAGCCGAACCAACGCCCCCTGGCTCCGGAGTTGTGGATTGTCGGAGGCGCCCGCCTGGCCCCCTTCGCGGATCGTGCCCGGGCAAGCCTCCTCAGCATCCGCGAGCCGGCGACGGAGGACGACGCCCACGCCCCGGCCTACCTGATCGCCAACGCCCGCTTCGGGGCGGACGCCACCCCGCGCGCCATCGCCTCGGACGTGCGCCTCCCGCTGCCCGAACCCTCAGTCTGTATCCGGCTGCTCCGCGATCCTTTCGGAGGCAGGTCCCACGCCCCTGCCGGCGCGGCTGCCGGCGCAGGACGGGCGACGGAAGCGCCGCGGGACACCCCGATATCGGACCTGGCCTTTGCGCTGCACGGCGCGAAGCTGTTCGCGCGCGGCGCGGCGCAAGGCGGCGGTACGCTCCTCGGGTACCCCCTCGGCAACAGCCCCGCCGCCAACGTCACCGCGCCTCCCAAGCAGTACCGGAGTCAGTTCGGCACCCCGTTCTTCGCCGCCGGGCGCATCGGGCGTACGACGGCCCTGGTGTCGCTCAGCACGGACGGCGCCACGGTTCGCGTCGAGACCTTCGGCAAAGGCGGCGGCATCGCCCCCGGCGCGTACCGCCTGACATCCCCGGTCAGACAGCCAGCGCGTACGGAAGCCTTCCACCCTCTTCTGCCCTTATACCGCGGCGTGGCCGGCGCGATAGAAGAACTGGTCACGGCGCTTCCGGACGGTCAGATCGTCACCCTGCGGCATCATCCTACCTCCGGCAATACCGCACGGGTGATGGACAGCCTCCGGGCCCTTGCGCTCTGCAGGGCGGCGGACGGCGTCCTGATTGCGGGCCTGATGGGAAAAGACTTCGTGCTGACTCTGATGCGCGATGCCCCGGCGTCCGATGTGCGCTTTGTGATGCGCAGCGCGGACATACTGGATACCCCCTCGGACGACTACTCCCGCGTGGCTCTCCGCGCCTTCCTGAGCCTCCCAACAGCCGATGGACCGGTCGTGGTGCAGCGCCCGGACGAGCCGCACGCCGGTACGCTCCTGCAAAGCGACACGGTGCAGCGGCTCGCGTGGCCCGTCGAGCAGCGCCTCGTCGCGGTGGGTGGGAACCGCGACAACCCGGGGCAGCCGGTCCTGTATCTGCTCTCCGCCGACGGTGCGACCCTCTCCACCGCACTGGCTGAACGCTCCCTCCACCTGTCTCCCCTGCTGCGCTCCCCCGGTGCTCGCTTCACGCGGGTCGCAGTCTCCCCGTACGCCCCCCTGGTGGCGTACGCGACCGAGGCGGGCGATGTGGGCGTGTGGTCGCTGGACTACCAGGACTACGTCTACCGACGTCCCGGGCCTTCGGTACAGGTGGTTGCGCCATGAGTAGCGTTTCCCCGGACCGAAATACCCTGCCCGCGCCGCGGGCACTGGCGTGGCGCGGGCACATTGACGCCGCTGCGCTGCTGCTGCTCGTCGGGACCGGCCTGCTCACGCGCGCCGAGGCGCGCCGGCGCGCTCTTTCCCTGTGGTCCCCGGGAACCGTCGTCTTCGAGGAGGACACAGGCGATCTGCTCCTCCTGTTCCCCACACCGCTTGCCCGGGTACGGACTGAGGAGGCGCCGGGGACGCCGGCCGTGCGCCTGACGGATGGCCTGCTCTGCACCGCGCCCGCCACGCCCGCCGAGATCGAACGGCTGCGGGAGCGCGCGCGTGCGGCCGGCGCCTCACGGGCGCTCGCCCAGGTGCGCGCCGGGTCCTGGGACGTGGTCGCCCTCACTCCGTCGCAGACCGTCGATCCCGCGGCGTGGCTTGACCTGGGAGACGCCACTGTGGAGGGCACCCCGGACTCGCTCGGCGCGCCGCCCGCCGCGGTCGTGGACGCCCTGCCGCCCGCCGCCTTCGACCGACGGACCGCGTACGGAAAGGCCGGCGTCGGCGACCCGCCCCCTGAACTGACCGGCTTTCTGGCCGCGCTCCGGGGCCGACCGACCGACGCGGCACACGCGCCCAGGCAGGGAACGGGGGCGGGGTCTGGCACGTCGCTGGGCGCCTCCCTGCTTCGTTTCGCCGACAACCTGCTTTCCGGTGCCCGTTCTTCGACGGGCACCGGTCCGAACAGGAGCAGCCACGTCGAGGATGGGAAAGACCCTCTGGCATGGCTGCGCAGGGCGGCGGCGCACCTGGCAGGTCGCGTTGGACTGGGCAGGCTCATCGGAAAGCAGCAGGCCGAGTACCTGCGGAAAATACTCGACCTGTTCGAGCGCGGCGACCTGGAGCAGGCGCTCCGCCACGCCATCCCGCTCGGCGGCGAAGCGGACGGCCTGCTAAAGAGCCTGCCGCCGTCGCTGTTCACGCCTCGGCCACGGGCCGACCTGTCGCTCACCGCGGGACGCGTACCGGCGGCGACGGCACTGGGCGTCTCTCCCGACCTGCACGATCTCCTGCGCTCCCTCTACCGCCGCGCCTTTGAGCGTCTGGACCGGGAGGGGCGCACGCACGAGGCGGCGTTCGTGCTGGCGGAGCTTCTGAGCGAGACCGAGGAGGCCGTAGACTACCTGGAGAAGCACGGCCGCCTCAGCCTCGCCGCGGACATGGCCGAGGCGCGCGGGCTGCCCCCGGGCTGGGTGGTGCGGCTGCGCTTTCTGGCCGGCGACACCGCCCGCGCGATCGCCTACGCCCGCCGTACCGGCGCCTGGGGCGAGGCGATCGCGCAGTTGGAGCGACGCCCCGACCGCCGGAACGAGGCGAAGTCCCTGCGCCTGGAGTGGGCGGCGAGCCTTGCGCGGGCGGGTGAGTACGGCCAGGCCATTGAGGTGGCTGCCCCGGTAGCGGAAGCGCAACCCCTCGTGCGGGAGTGGACGGATCGCGTCGTCGAAGCGGGCGGCGTACCCGCGGCCCGGATGCGCGCCCGCCGCCTGGCCTGGTTTCCGGACGCCGCCGCCCCTGAGGGGCGCGCGGAGGCTCTGGCGCTGCTTTCGGAGGAAGCCGCGGCGACCGCTAGAGAGCGCCGCGCCTTCCTCGAAGAGATCACCCGGCCCGATGCCTGGAACCTCCCCCACGCCGTGCCGCTCCAGCGGGCGCTGGCGCGCGCGGGGTTTCGGACGCTGGCCCGCGATACCGCCCTGGGCCTTCTGTCCCCGCCGTCCAAATCGCTCTACAATGGCCTCCTCACGACCGCAAACGACCCGCTGCTGAAGACCGACGCGCCAACCCTGGCCCAGATCAACGCCGCCGCCCCCGGCGACGTGCGGCACCGCGCGCTGCGCGAGCGTTCACCGGGCGAGCCGCCCCATGTGTGCGCTCCGTCGGACGTCGGCCTGCTGCCCGTCCACGACGCCGCGCACCTGCCCTCCGGGCGCACCCTCGTGGCTCTCGGCGAGGCGGGCGTGCGCCTGCTCGCCCCCGACGGCCGGACGCTGCGCGACTGGGCGACGGTGCCCGCACAACGCCTGGTGCCCGCGGACTCAGGCAACGTC
>Ga0065721_10005262_pt1 | contig 19482 bp, 19 predicted proteins | sample Mesricmetagenome_FD_59108 | JGI IMG/M metagenome (GOLD analysis project Ga0065721, IMG submission 59108) | Mesophilic microbial community from rice straw/compost enrichment Sample: eDNA_1 v2 (version 2) | ecosystem: Engineered > Solid waste > Grass > Composting > Bioreactor | place: USA: Davis... | reverse complement strand
TTCGAGCCGGTGGCGCACCTTTATGCCGTCGAGGAAATGCTCGACCGGTCGATCCATCGCTATCGCCCGGGTGCGGTGGCCCGGGCGAAATGGGAGGAATATCGGCGCGCGCCTGCCGCGGAGATTCCGGCGTCAATGCAGCCTTATTATTAGGCTTCGCGGTTCGGTCATTTCCTCAAAAGCGTAACGCACGCCTTCCCGGCCGAACCCGCTGTCCTTCACTCCGCCGTAGGGCATGTTTTCCACGCGGAAGGTGGGCACCTGATTGATCATCACGCCGCCGACGTCCAAGACGTCAAAGGCGCGCAGAGCTTTGGAAAGGTCGGCCGTGAACACCCCGGCCTGCAGGCCGTAATCCGACGCATTCACCTTTTCCAAGGCCTCTTCGAAGGTCTCGTGGGATTCCAGCACGGCCAGCGGCGCAAAGGCCTCCTCGGCGACGGCGGCGCATCCGGCGGGGGCGTTTTCCAGCAGCACGGGATGCAGCAAATGCGGGTCTTCCGTGCGCAGGGGGGTGAGCAGCCGGGCCCCCCGGGCCTGCGCCTCCCTGATCCATCCCACCACCTTGTCGCGTGCGGCGGCATTGATCATGGGTCCCACCACCGTGGCGGGGTCCGAGGGGTCGCCGGCCGGAATGTTTTCCCGGATGCGCCGGATCAACGCCTCGCGGAACGGTTCGTGGATCGCGCGATGCACGAAGATGCGCTGGACGCTGATGCAGGACTGGCCGGCGTACCCAAAAGCCGCCGACGCAATCAAAGGCACCGCCGCCTCCCAGTTCGCATCGTCCTCGACGATCACTCCCGCATTGCCGCCCAGTTCGAGGGCGACTTTCATTTTTGCCGCCCCGGCCTTGAGTTTCCATCCCACCGCGGCGCTGCCCGTGAAACTCAGCATCTTGATGCGCGCGTCCCGCAACAGCGCGGGGATGTGGTCGTGCCCGAAGGGCACCACATTGATCTGTCCGGCGGGCACCCCGGCCTCGTGCAAAACTTCGGCGAGAAGCAGCGCGGAGAACGGCGTCTTCAGCGCGGGTTTCAATACCATCGTGTTTCCCGAGGCCAGACAGGGAGCCACCTTGTGGGCCACGAGATTGAGCGGAAAATTGAACGGGGTGATTCCCAGAATCACCCCGATCGGGAAGCGGCGCACGAGGCCGAAATGCCCGACGCCCGGCGGGCTGGCGTCCATGCGGACCCCGTGCCCCTCGTCGCCCGACGCGAGCTGTGCGGCAAAGCGGAAGGTCATGGTGGCGCGGTCCACCTCCGCCGCGGCAAATGTCACCGGCTTGCCCGCCTCGGCCACAAGGATGCGCACAAATTCGTTCCGGCGCGCGGCGATCAGGTCCGCGATGCGGGAAAGGATCTGCGCGCGCTCCCAGGCCGGTTGGGAGCGCGTTTGCCTGAAGGCCGCGTGCGCCGACGCCACGGCGGATTCCACCTGGTCCGCTTCGGCCAGACAGATTTCACCGACGGTCGAGCCGTCCCACGGATTGGTGACGGCGTGGGTTTCGGGGGAGGTTTCCCAGCGCCCCTCGAGATAAAACGGTTTCATTACAGGCGTTCGACTTCGCGTTTTTCGACAAAAATGGGAAGTCCTTCCCGACTGAAGTTGTTCATGAGTTCCTCGGGATCGAGCGCCTCGGGCATCATGACCCCGCGCTCGGTGATCCTGCCCGTGGCCAGCAGCTTGGCGGCCAGGGCGGGCGGAATGCCGGTCTGCACGACGGTGAGCGAATACCCGTAGCGCTCATAGGTGTCGCGATGGCTGTCCATCGTGTAGATGAAATACTCCACGCGGCGGCGATCCTTCGTGCCGCGCACCTCCGTGCCCACGCACGAATACCCGTCCACCGTGGCGCCGAGCTGCGCGGGCTTGGGCAGCTTGGCCGTGGCCACGCGGATCGGCGCCACCTCGACGCCGTCCACCTTGATCTTTTTCCAGGTATCGAGCTGAAGCAGGTCGATGGACCGCGCGAGGTTCACCACGGCATCGGTGAGGGCGTATTTGAAGACGGAATATTTCACCCCCTTTTCGATGAAGGGCGGATAGGTTCCCAGACTGACCCCTTCCTCGTGGGCCACGGCGTAGGTTTTCACCAGTCCGATCGGATCCGGAAACCGGTGCCAGCTCACCTCGGTTTCGAGGGGCTTGCCGGCGGTGATTTTGCCGTCGCGCACGTAATACGGCACCGCGTTGAGCTCCTCGAAGAGCGTCTCCGGCGAAAAGAGCGAGGCAAACCGATACCCCTTCACCTCGGCATTGTCGGCGTCGAGCACCCGGATGCTCGAGGCGGTGTCCAAGCGGTCCATCGCCCAGCGGGCAAACACATTCACCGCCCCCGGATCCATGCCCATGCAAAGGATGCCGGCCAGGCCGCGCTCCAGGTAGGCGTCGTTGAATTTTTCAATCTCCGCCTCGAAGGAGTTTTTTCCGGGACGCTTCACGCCGGGCGGCGAATAAATGTCCGCCGCCATGTCGAGGTAATGCGAACCGGCGCGCAGGCAGGCCTCGAGCACGGAATGATTGGTATGACACGTGCAGGCGTTGCACGTGACCGTGATCTTATGTTCTTTCATCAGGGTCGCCAACGCCGCCGTATCCATGGCGTTGACCTGAACGACCACAAATCGATTCTTGGGTGTGCGCTCCGCGAGTTGCTGCGCGAAAATCGGATCCAAATCGGCCAGGACGATCCGGTCAAAGCAGTCAAACTCGTGCAACTTTCGCCCGATGACGGAACCGACGCCGCCGATTCCGATGACCATTGCATTTGCCATAAGTTCCCGCCCGCAGGCGGTTGAAACAACTTAGTCTCGAAGCCGCTGCAAGGCAAGTGAGCCGGACTTTCCGCCTCGACACTTGGGGCCCCAAAAGGGACACTGCCCCTTATGAAAATCTCAGGACTTTCAAAACTTGTTGGCTTTCTTTTGGTTATGGCGACCCCTGTGTTTGCGCAGATTCAGGATGTGCAAATTACGGCCAACCGCAAGAAGGTGGATGAGCAAAAAAGTCGTGTCGGGGGACCGGTGACCGTCAAGACCAAGGCCCTGATTTATCAGGTGACCGTCCAAAACAAACGCTTCACCGCAATTCCCGAGGTGCAGGTGAAATACGCGATTTACCTGGCCGACGAAATGGGCGGCAGCACCGAAAAGGCCATCCCCGTTGTCCATCGCGGGAGCGAAACCTTGACAAATCTGGGCCCCCATCAGTCGGTCTCCTTCGAAACCAAACCCTTCACACTGACCACCGAGGAACTGGATGCGGGGTATGTTTATACAACCGGCGCGTCCAACCGGGCCCGGGATCGGGTGGCCGGTGTCTGGATTCGGGCATATGCGGACGGCAAGATGATCGGCGAATACGCCGTTCCGAGTTCCGTCGCGAAGAAATACGACTGGAAGGATTGAGGGCCGGAAGCGGGGCGTTGACCCCGGCCCGGTCGCCAGATGCGCCGCCGGGCGGATCAAACCCGCCGGGGTACGATTTCGATCTGCTGGCGGGTCTTGGCGATCTGCGCCTCGCCCAGTACCCCGCGCCATTGGGTGCCGGGATAGAGGATCGAATGGCGGCCGATGACCGAGCCCGGTGACAACACGCTGTTGCAGCCCACTTCGGCGTGGTCGCCCACGACGGCGCCGAATTTGCGCAGTCCGCTGGGGATCGTTTTTCCATCCGGTCCGGTCACCATCACCTCGGTTTTGTCGAGTTTGACGTTCGAAAGGATCACTCCGGCTCCCAGATGGGCCTTGTAGCCGAGGATGGAGTCGCCGACGTAGTTGAAGTGCGGCACCTGGGCTTCGTCGAAAACGAGGCAGTTTTTGAACTCGCAGGAGTTTCCCGCCACCACGCCGTTGCCGATGATGACGTTTTCCCGGATGTAGCAGCCGTTGCGGATTTCGCAGTTTTCACCGATCCAAGCCGGTCCCTTGATCATGGCACCGTGCTCGATCACGGTGCCCTGACCGACAAAGACCGCCGTGCTGATGAAGGGCTTGCCGATCAGTCGGCCGTGGATGGCCGGTTTGAGGCGGAACTGCAGATAGGCCGCGATCTTTGGCAGGGCCTGCCAGACGTTTTCGACATTGTCGAAAATGACGCGGTGTTCGGTGTGCGAGAGGTCGAGGTATTTCTGTGGAGCAAACATCATCATTGTCCGGCCGCCGGAGGGAAGGTCACCGCCCCATTCGAAGACAGCGTGTCGACCTGGATTTCCCCAACATGTTGACCCTTTCTCATAGCGCTACAGCGTGCTGCCCAAAAAACTTAAAAGTGTCGCGGTTTGCAAAAAGATTCGACCGGAACTCAAACGACCGTTTGTCTTCGCTCACCTAGGGATTGGATGGTTTCATTTCCCCATGGGCTGGCCGAACACGTCCATCCGGCTGATGTTCGCGTCGAATTCGCTGCCGCCCGGCGGTTTGATGATGACGGCAGGAGCGCACTCCCGCAATCAGGACGAATGTCAAAGAAAGGAGGGACGACCTTTTTTCATCCGCCGTGAAGGCGTTCAGCGTCCAAAAGAACGCCAGGATCGTCCGCCTCTGGACGCCATGGGCCGGCCAAAGCGATGCCGTGTTCGGAACGGCTGGGGAGCGGGAAACCGTGTCCGGTCACGGTCAACTCCTGCGGGTGACTTTCTGGCCCTCCTTGGTGTCCTTCACCTGCCAGCCGAGGGCCAGCAGTTCGTCGCGCAGGGTGTCGCTGGCCTTCCAGTCCTTCGCGGCGCGGGCGGCCGCGCGGCGGACCAGAATTTCCTGAACCTCCGCGGGAATCCCCTCTTCCTCGGCCTGGAAGGCGGTGACGGTTTCGATGCGGTCGCGCCAGTCGCGCAGGGTCCGGATCTGTCCGGCCGTGAGCTGGCCGGCATCGAGCAGGCGGTTGGTTTCGCGAACGATGTCAAAAAGCGCCCCGAGGGCCGCGGAGAAATTCAAATCGTCATCCAGCGCGGCGCCAAAGCGTTCGAGGTCGATCGCGGACGGCAGGGGTTCGGGCGCGGCGGCCGGCGCCTCGTTGAGGCGGCGGGACCATTCGTCGTAACGCGTGAGGGCCTTGCGGGCGGCGTCAAGGCTTTCGAAGGTGAAGTTGAGCGGCTCGCGGTATTTCACCGAAAGCAGCACGTAACGCACCTCGCGGCCGGAGTATCCCTTTTCGAGCAGGTCGCGCAGGGTGTAGAAGTTGCCCTCGCTCTTGGACATCTTTTTGCCCTCCACCTGGAGGTGCCTGCAGTGCATCCAGAGCTTCACAAAGGGCTGGCCGGTCACGCATTCGCTTTGCGCGATCTCCGCCTCGTGGTGGGGAAAAATGTTGTCCTCGCCGCCGCAGTGAATGTCCACCTGCGGACCGAGAATCCCCGTCGCCATGGCGCTGCACTCGATGTGCCAGCCCGGGCGTCCGCGTCCCCAGGGACTCTCCCAGGCGACGTCGCCGTCGGCCTCGTCCCAGGCCTTCCACAGGGCGAAGTCGCCGATTTGTTCCTTCTCATACTCGTCGCTGCGCACGCGCCCCGACGGCTGGAGTTCGTCGAGGTTGAAGTGGGCGAGTTGGCCGTATTTCGGGAAGCTGCGGATGCGGAAATAAACCGATCCGTCCTCCGCCCGGTAGGCATGTCCCCGCTCGATCAGGGTCGCGATCATTTCGATCATGCGCCGGATGTAACGCTCGGCGGTGGCTTCGGGGAAATGGGTGGCCGGCTTGATGCGCAGGGTGGCGAGATCCTGGAAAAAGGCCTCCTTGTAGGGTTTGGTGAACTCCGCGAGCGGCACGCCCTGGGCCCGGCAGCCGCGGATGGTCTTGTCGTCCACATCGGTGAGGTTCATCACCCGCTCGACCTGGTGGCCGCGAAACTCCAGATGACGCTGGAGCAGGTCCTCAAAGACGTAGGCGCGGAAATTGCCAATGTGCGCGTAGTTGTAAACGGTCGGACCGCACGTGTACATGCGCACCCTTCCGGGCTCGAGCGGCTGAAACTCTTCGACCTGTCGCGTGAGGGTGTTGAAAAAACGTATGGACATGCGGGCGCGGCATCCTATGCGGCCCGGGCCGCGGTGTCAAAAATCCTGCGCGGTCAGGGCACCGGTTCGGCCACCCGGACGCCCCGGCGCAGGTCTTCAAAACCGATGTTGAGAGGGGGGTATTTTTGCCAGTTGCGGAGGTCGTAATGCCACCATTCAAACGGAAAGGGCTCAAAGCCGTGCTTTTTCATGACGGCTTCGAGTTTTTCGACGTTCGCGCGCTGTTCGGGGGTCCAGGTGGCCGCCGCGGACCGGTGGGCGCGTTCGGAAAAATCGTCGTAGGGTGTCGGCATGGCGAGTTCGTTGCCATGACGGTCCACGAGGGTCACATCCACCGCCACGCCGCGGGTGTGGCGTCCGCGGCTCTTGGAGGGATCCGAGACGTACCGTTCATCCGGCACGGCCTCCCACATCAGGCCCTGCACGTGAAGCGGACGGTATCCGTCGTAGATCTTGAGTCCGAGTCCCTCCGCGGCGAGTTCCTGCTGGACCTTCTGGAGGGCCTCGGCGGCGTCCTTGTGCAGGAACACGGCGGGGAACGGATAGAGGACGCGGCTGGTGAAATTGTAGGGTGTGGCGTAGCGCACCTCCTGCAGCGGCGGGGGTTGAATCGACAGCGCGTTCACCAGATGGTGTTCCGGAAGCGGGGCCACCTGGGCGGCGGCGACGCTGACCAGGCCGAGGGTGAGCAGCAGGCCGTTTCCTCCGCGGGCGAAAAGGTTGACGATCCGGCGCATTCGCCGAATGTAAACCGCCGCTCGACGCCGGGCGATGCTTTTCACAAGATGGATGATTTGATGGACCGCTTCCCTGTTGCAACGACCCGCCGTCCGGCCCCGCAGCCGGCGCGCGTCCGCGGGCACGGACGGTCCGGAGAGCCATGAACATCTTTTGCGCCGGCCTGAATCATCAGAACGCCCCGGTGGAGGTCCGGGAGCGTTTTGCCGTGGGTGCCGCCCGCATGGAGGAAACCCTGGAGGCGGTCCGCGGCATCGACGGGGTGGCGGGAGCCGTCGTTGTCTCCACCTGCAACCGTGTGGAATTTTACACGGCCGGGGTTTGTCCGGTGCACACTTTCGAGGGGCTCAGAAATCTGCTGCGGGTGCGGACCGGATGCGAGGCGCCGTTGTATTTTCACGACACGCTGCGCAGCGTGCACCATCTCTTTCGCGTTGTTTGCGGACTTGATTCGATGGTGCTGGGGGAGACCGAAATCCTCGGTCAGGTCAAAAGGGCCTACGCCGCGGCCGTCGAGTGCGGGGCCGTCACGACCGAACTGCACAAGCTCTTCCAGCATGCCTTCCGCGTGGCCAAGCACGTGCGCACCGAAACCCTCATCACCCGCGGAGCGACCTCGGTGGGGGCGGTGGCGGTGGATCTGGCCGGGAAAATCTTCGGCGACCTCTCGGGGCGCTGTGTCATGATCCTCGGCGCGGGCGAAACCAGCGAGCGCACCGCACGCAGCCTGGTCTCGCGGGGCGTGCGCACGGTCATGGTTTCCAACCGCACCTATGACCGCGCCGCCCGCATTGCGGAGGAGATCGGCGGGCGCGCCCTGCATTTTGACGAGTGGCACCGGGCCTTTGCCGAGGTGGACATCCTGATCTGTTCCACGGCGGCGCCGCGGGCGATCATCACCCGGGAGCGACTGGCGCCCCTGCTGCAGAGCCGGGGCGGCCGTCCGCTGTTCCTCATCGACCTGGCCGTGCCCCGCGATGTCGAGCCGGCGGTGGGCGAACTGGAGGGGGTTTTTCTTTACGACATCGATTCGCTCGAGGGCATCGTCCGCGAATCCCTCGCCATCCGGCGCGGCGACCTGCTGCGGTGCGAGCAGATGATTTCCGACCACGCCGACGCCTTCGTGAGGTGGTTGCACCAACGCCAGGAAATTGCCCGATGAACCCGATCCGGCTCGGCACGCGCGGCAGCGATCTTGCCCTGACCCAGACCCGCCTCGTGGCGGACGCCCTCCGCGCGGCCCATCCCGGGCTCGTTGTGGAAACGCGGATCATTCAAACCTCCGGCGATCGCCGGCTGGATGTCAGCCTCTCCGCGCCGGGGGCGCTGGGAAAGGGACTCTTCACCAAGGAACTTGAGGACGCCCTGCTCGCGCGCACCATCGACGCCGCCGTCCACAGCCTCAAGGACCTGCCCACCGAGCAGCCGGCGGGCCTGACCCTCGGCGCCATTCTCCGGCGGGCCGATCCCTCGGACACCCTGGTTTCCAAGACCCCCGGAGGCCTCGCCGGTCTGCCCCCCGGGGCCTGCGTGGCCACATCGAGTCCGCGCCGCAAGGCCCAGTTGCTGCGGTTGCGGTCCGACCTTCGGGTTGCGGACATCCGGGGGAATGTGCCCACCCGCCTGCGCAAACTGGCGGACGACCCGTCCCTGCACGCGCTTTTGCTGGCGCAGGCCGGATTGGACCGTCTCGGTCCCGGCGTCGTTCCTCCCGGCCTCCATGTCACGGTCGTCCCGGAAATTCTTCCCGCCCCCGGTCAGGGCGCCCTCGCCGTGGAATGCCGCGCCGACGACACCGCGACCCTCCGGCTTTTGCGCGCCGTGCATCATGAGGAAACCGCGCTCTGCGTCGGGGAGGAACGCCGCCTGCTGCACGAACTGGGCGGAGGGTGCAGCCTGCCTTTTGCGGCGCTGGCCGTGATGGAAAACGGCCGGCTGTCGGTGCGGACGTTTTGGGAATCCGACGACCCCCCGGGAACCCGGGTCGGGAACGGGTGAGAGTCCGGGATCGGGCAAATGCGGGCTGTGTTACGGAAAATTCACAAAATGGTCTTTGGGTGCGGGGCGGTTTGGCGGTTCAATGGGCTCCGACACGCGAAACTTATGAAAATTTCCGCTCTTTTGCCCTGTGCTGTGATGGCTGTTGTGGGAATCCCGGCTGCTTCGGCGCAGGCCCAGAAACTCACGGGGGCAGGCGCCAGTTTTCCCGCCCCGCTGTATCAACGCTGGTCGGCGGACTTCCGAAAGGGGGAGCCGTCCGTGCAGGTGAATTATCAATCGGTCGGCTCCGGGGCCGGGGTGAAGCAATTCATGCAGGGGACGGTGGATTTCGGGGCGAGCGATGCGGCCATGACGGATGAGGAGATGACCAAGGTGAAACAGGGCGTGACGCTCCTGCCGGCCACGGCGGGCAGCATTGTGGTGGCTTACAATCTGCCGGGGGTGCAGGATCTGAAGTTGTCCCGTGAGGCGCTGGCGGGGATTTTTCTCGGCAAAATCACAACCTGGAACGATCCGTTGATTGTCCGCGACAATCCGGGGGTGGAACTTCCCGCCCTGCCGGTCAATGTGGCCAAGCGTTCGGACGGCAGCGGCACGACCTATGTGTTCAGCAGGCATCTGGCGGCGATCAGTCCGGAATTCCGTGAGCAGGTCGGCGTGGACAAATCCACCGATGCCTGGCCGGTGGGCGTGGGGGGCAAGGGGAACGAAGGGGTCACCGCCCTGGTCAAGCAGACGCCCGGCGCGGTCGGTTATGTGGAATATGGTTTCGCGGAGCACAACAAACTCTCCATGGCGGCCCTGCAGAACAGGAGCGGCCGGTTTGTGAAACCGACGCCGGAAAGCGGCGCGGCGACCCTGGCCGGCGCCGAGCTGCCCGCCGACCTGCGGGTTTGGCTCGACGATCCCGAGGGCCCGGAGGATTACCCCATCGTCACCTTCACCTGGCTCCTGCTCTACAAGGAATATCCCGACGCCGGAAAACGGAAGGCCCTGAAGGATTTTGTCACCTACGGCCTCACCGAGGGCCAGAAGGTGGCTCCGGAGCTGGGATACATTCCGCTCCCGCCCCCGGTCGTCGAAAAATGCCGGGCGGCCCTGGAATCGGTCCAATAACGTTCGATTCGCTCCAAGATGCCCGATTCCGCGCTGCAATCCGGCGGCCTCAGGGAGTTCCGCAAAGGACCGGACCTTTTTCGGGCGCTTTGCTGGCTGGCGGCGGCCGCCACGGTCGCCGCCCTGGTCTGGATTCTTTGGGAAATCACCGCGCAGGCGTGGCCGGCGATCCGAAGGTTCGGACTCGAGTTTCTCACTTCGGACAAGTGGCAACCGGGCCGAAACCGGTTTGGGGTGCTGCCCTTTCTGGCCGGGACCGTGTCCAGTTCGCTGATTGCCCTGCTTCTGGCTCTGCCGCTGGGACTGGCGGTGGCGATTTTTCTCAGCGAGGATTTTCTTCCGCTGCCGGTGCGCCAGGGGGTGCGCTTCACGGTCGAGATGCTCGCCGCGATTCCCAGCGTGGTGTACGGCCTGTGGGGCATATATGTGGTCATTCCGCTGGTGCAGAAATTCGGCCTCTGGGCGGTGGCGGCGTTCAGGGACATCCCGGTGCTGAACGTCCTTTTCGGCAAACCCGCCTACGGAAACAGTCTGCTCACCGCGAGCCTCGTGCTGGCGCTCATGATCCTTCCCACCATCACCGCCATTTCGCGCACGGCGCTGGTCGCCGTTCCCGGCACCCTGCGCGAAGGGGCCTACGCGTTGGGGTCCACGCGGTGGGAGGCGATTTTTCGCGTCATTCTTCCGACCGCCGCCCCGGGCATTGTGGCGGCGACGATTCTCGCCCTCGGACGCGCGATGGGTGAGACGATGGCGGTGGCCATGCTCATCGGCAACAGCTCCAAGTTGAGCTGGTCGCTCCTTTCGCCGGCGGGCACGCTGGCCGGGCTGCTGGCCAATCAATTTGCCGAGGCCGCCGATCTCCAGGTCAGCGCCCTGATGTATGCCGCCCTCCTGCTGGTGGCGCTCACCCTGCTGGTCAACGTGGCCGGTGAGGCCGTGCTTCGCTACACGCAGAAAAAAACCGCGGGGGTGCGATGAACGCAGACGCCGGATCCGTCAGCCCGATGAATTCCTCCTCCGCGCGCACCGATTTCCTGCACACCGCGACGTCGGTGTCCTGGCGCCGCTCGCTCGGCAACAAGGTCCTCAATGTCCTGTGCGCGGTGCTGGCGTTTCTCACCCTCATCCCGCTGTTTTCGATCCTTTTTCTCGTGCTGAAAAACGGACTGCCGCTGCTGGGTTGGGAAACGCTCACCCAGCTTCCTCCGGTCTCCGGAACGACGGGAGGCGGAATTGGCAACGCCATCGTCGGCACGCTCGTGATGGTCGGCCTGGCCATTGCGCTGGCCACGCCTTTTGGCGTTCTCTCGGCCATCTATGTCAATGAATACGCCCCCAACGCCCCGCTCGCGCATGCGGTGCGGTTTGTTGCCAAGCTGCTCACGGGCATTCCTTCGATCATTTCCGGCGTTTTTGCCTATGCGGTGGTGGTGCTGACCACCGGCAGTTTTTCCGCCTGGGCCGGCGGGTTTGCCCTGGCCGTTCTGGTTCTGCCCACCATTCTTCTCACCGCGGAACAGGCGTTGCTCGGGGTGCCCAAAACCTACCGCGAAGCGTCCTACGGCCTCGGGGCCACGAATTTCCAGACGATCTGGCGCGTGGTGCTGCCGGATGCCCTGCCGGCCATGATGACCGGACTCATGCTGGCGGTGGCCCGCGCGGCCGGTGAGACCGCGCCGCTGCTCTTCACGGCGCTCTTCAGTTATGGCTGGATCGAGTCGCTCAACGAACCGACGGCGTCCCTCTCGGTGTTGATTTACAATTTCTCCACAACCTTCGACGACCATCAGAAACAGATGGCCTGGACCGCCTCCCTGGTGCTGGTGATTCTTGTCACCCTTGCCAACGTGGGCGCGCAGGCCCTCTTTCGGAAAAAATAGCCGGAATGACAAAAACCATGGACCAGTCGCCCACGCAGTCCGCCCCGCGCCCCGGCGCCATGACCGACCAGCCCAGGCCCCGCGCCGATTTTCTCAAGGTGGTCGACTTCAATTTTTATTACGGCAAAAAGCAGGCGCTTTTCGACATCAACATCGAGATCCCCGAGCGTCAGGTCACCGCCTTCATCGGTCCCTCGGGCTGCGGCAAGTCGACCCTGCTGCGCAACTTCAACCGCATGAACGAGCTCATCGAAGGCGTGCGGCACGAGGGGGACATCCTGCTCAACGGACGCAGCATCTACGACCGCCAGGTCGAGGTGATCGCCCTGCGGCGCAGCATCGGGATGGTTTTTCAAAAATCGAATCCCTTCCCGAAGTCCATCTACGAAAACATCGTCTATTCACTCCGCATCGCCGGCGTGCGCAACAGGAGCGTGCTGGATGAGACCGTGGAGCGCAGCCTGCGCGGTGCCGCGCTCTGGGACGAGGTGAAGGACCGTCTGCATGACAGCGCGCTCGGCCTTTCCGGCGGACAGATGCAGCGCCTCTGCATCGCGCGGGCCATAGCCAACCGGCCGGCCGTGCTGCTCATGGACGAACCCTGTTCCGCCCTCGATCCCATCGCCACCGCGAAGGTCGAGGATCTCATTCATGAGCTGAAGCGGGAATTCACCATTGTCATCGTCACCCACAACATGCAGCAGGCGGCGCGCTGCTCGGACCGCACGGCGTTTTTTTACCTCGGCCGGCTCATTGAGTTCGACGAAACGCAGAAGATCTTTTCCAATCCGCGCGAAAAACAGACGGAGGACTACATCACCGGCCGATTCGGTTGACCTTGCCGCCCATGGACCAGACACCGCCCACCCACATTCTCTCCAACTTCGAGGAGGCGCTGCGCGCCCTGCGCAATGACGTCCTCATGATGGCGAGCCTCACGGAACGGAATCTCGAACACACGCGCAAGGGGCTCTTCGGGCGGGACGAGCATTGGTGCAACACGGTCATCGCCGACGACGAGGAAATCGACTCCCTCGAAATGCGGGTCGATCGCGAGGGCATCAACATCATGCTCCGTTTCCATCCGCTCGCCTCCGACATGCGCAATGTCATTTCGACGATGAAGATGAGCGTGAACCTCGAGCGCATCGCCGACCAGGCCGTGAACATCGCCCGGCGCGGACGCAAACTCATCGGGCGCCCCGAGGTCACCGAGCTCTTCGAACTTCAGCCGCTGTTTTCGGCGGCCGAACTGATGGTGAAGGACGCGGTGCGCGCCTTTGCCAACCGCGACATCGAACTGGCCCGCGGACTCAAGGCCCGCGACCGCCAACTCGATGAGATGAACCGCACCTTTGCCGAGAAGATGACCAATCTCATGGGCGGCAATGTCGGGCTCATTCCCGCCTACATGGACCTCATCTTCATCGCGCGCTTCCTCGAGCGCATCGGCGACCAGGCCACCAACATCGGCGAGGACACCGTGTATGCCATCAGCGCCGAGGACACGCGCCACACTCTTCGCGTCGACAGCTGAATAATCGCGTCATTTGATGACCACCAGGGTGCCGATGGGCACCGTCTCGAACAATTCACGGGCCGCCTTTTTCGGCAGGCGGATGCAGCCGTGGGAGGCCGGATAGCCGGGCAGCGCGCCTTCGTGCAGGCCGAAGTCACCGCAGGAGAGACGCAGAAAATACGGCATCCTGGCGTCGTAGAGCGTGGACTTCCAGGTCCGGTGTTTGTCGGTGACCAGAAACTCGCCGCGCGGGGTGGGGTGGGATTTGCGCCCGGAGGAAATGGGCATGAACAGGACGATCCGGTCCTGGTGCCAGAGCCAGGCCTTCTGCTGTGCGAGGTCGATTTCTATGCGCCACGCCGCCGATTCATGGTCCGGCCCGATGCCCATGAGGCAGCGCATGATTTCGATGTGGCCGTATTTGCCCGCCAGCCAGAGCGCGTAGGTGCGGTGCTTCTTGGTCATGCGGTAGGGATCGGCGCCCGCGGCCAGCAGGTCGCGCACGATGGGAAGATGACCCAGCACGGTGGCCAGCATGAGGCCGGTGAAGTTCCGCTCGCGGGTCAGGTAATAAACCAGCCGGGGATCGGTGAAGCGTCTGACAAATTCCGGATCCGCCGGCACGGGCAGGGGGGTGTTGGGATCCAGACCGGCCGCCAGGGCGGACTGGACGGCGGCACGGTCAGCGTCGGCGATGGCCTCAAAAAACCGCATGCGGAAGGCGCGGTCCGCCTCCAACTGACGACGGGTCTCCGCGACGATCTGCGGCAGAAGGGGAGGCAGGAGCGGGGCGAAGGTGGTCACCACCTCCTGAGCCCAAAGCGGCACCATCGTGCCAGACAGCAGGGCCGCCGTCAGGCGCGTTTTCCGGACAACCCGGATGGTGACAGGCCATTTCATGGCACAGGCAATCCTCCTTTGATTTCAGCACCTTTTTGGGACGCGTCAAGGAGGGGGTTGCCCCACGTCACCGCCTGCGCGAAAGGCCACGGCGAGGTCGTTTCCGGGGAAGCGGGACGAACGTCGACCCCGGCATTTTTGAGAAGGTCCTAATCCCTCACAATCCGTGCACTGGCCGCCACCACGAGCAGCAGGACGCCGATGCCTCCGAGGGCGACGGGCAGGCTGGTGAGGTGGGCGACGCCGCCGATGAGGGCCGGTCCGCTGAGGAGTCCGGCGTAGCCGAGGGTGGTGATGGCCGGAATGTTGACCCCAGGGTCTCCGCGCCGGCCGGCGGCGCTGAACATCAGCGGCACCACATTGGCGACACCGAGTCCGATGAGAACAAATCCCACCAGGCTCATCGGCCACCACCGAGTGCCGACGGCGAGAAAATACCCCAGCGCGCCGACCAGCGCGCCGGCGCGCACGGTGGGAACGGGTCCGAGCCGCCGGACGACTCCGTCCCCCGTGAGACGGCCCACCGCCATGGCCACGGAAAACGCCGCGTATCCGACGCCGGCGGTGTCCTCGGCAAAGCCCCGCGAGAATTTCAAAAACACCGCGCTCCAATCGAGCAGGGCGCCTTCCGCGAGGAAGGTGATGAAACACATCAGTCCGATGATGATGATCGAGCCGTGCGGCAGGGTCAGTTTGGTGCCCTGGATGCGCGGTTCCACGGAGTGGGGCAGCAGACGGGGGAATTGCCACAGGACGACAAGCACCGAAAGCCCCGCGATGGACACGGCGCAGAGGGTGAGATCCAGTCCGCGCCGCAGCAGCAGGCTCACGCCGGCNGCNCCGATGAGNCCGCCGACGGAAAAGAGGCCGTGGAAGGAGGACATGATGGGNTTGGCCATCCGTTGNTCCACCACGACGGCCTGGGCATTCATGGCCACGTCCACCGCGCCGATTCCGCAGCCGAAGAGAAATAGAAATCCCCCGAGCAGCCAGGCATTCGNCGCCACGGTGAGCAGCGGCAGCATGGCGGAATGCAGGAGCACCGCCGCCAGAATGACGATCCGGCTGCCGCACCGGTTGATGAGCAANCCGCTCAGCGGCATGGTGAGCATGGCGCCGCCGCCGAGGCCCAGCATGACCAGTCCCAGCTGCATNTCGTTGAGCNCCAGGCGGGCCTTGGCATACGGCACCATGGGNGCCCAGCCGGCCATGCTGGTGCCGCAAATCAGAAAGACCAGACAGGTGGCCAGGCGCGCTGCGGACAGGGCGGCGGGAGAGGGAGAAATCATGAACGGAAAAAAGGCGGGCCTGCCAGGAGGCGGAAAAGGAGATGCGGAATCGGGATGTGAAACGGCGGGAGGGGCGTGTCCCCCGGAGGTCCTTTCTGGTTAGCGAAGTTCCCCCAGCAGGCTTTCCAGCAGGGCCCGGCGGCGGGCGTGTTCCTCGTCGCTCAGGACCGACACCATGGCCGCCTCCTCAAAATCCGGAAGCTCCAGCCACGAGCGGCAGCCGCCGTATTTTTTGTCGTTGCGGAGACGATGGGGCGGATCGAGTCGAAAGACGCGCACAAAGGCCACGTGGACACCCTCCGTGTTGTCGTAGTGAAAACGTTCCTCGACGACACTCTCATGGAGCACGTGCAGGTCGCGGAGGCGGCGGACCTTTTCCCAGTCGGTGATCAGGCCGGACCACTCCACCGTGGCGGCGTAACGGATTTCCAGCTCCTCGCCGGGTTCCTCGGGAACGGGCGTGTCCGCGGGCATGGTGGTCTTGGAAAGCTGTTCGTGAAACCACGTCGGAAACAGGAAAAAGCTGTCGTACCGAAAGGCGAATCCCTCCCGGCCCTCGGTTATGCCACCCTTCCGGATGATGACGCTCTGAAGGCCGGAGCCAAGGGCTTCACACACAAGGGCCCATTCTTTGAAAGCGGCATTCATGTCCTTCACCAGTAACGCGGGGCGCACCGGAAGAAAAACGAAAAACGGTCCGAGACCGCATGGCGATCGGGAGGGGGACCGCCCGTTTTTCCGAGGGGACTTGCGCTCCCGCGGCGCCAATGGCAAACCAGGGACGCCCATGGGGGACGAAAAACCATCAGCTTCTCCGCGCACGACGCATCATTTCGACCTGCACGTGCATTCGTTTTTTTCCCCGGATGCGGCCGATTCCCCCGAGGATCTCATCGCCGCCGCCCGGGCGCGCGGGTTGAGCGGACTGGCCATCACGGATCACGACACCTGCGAGGCGCACGACGATCTGCGGTCCAAGGGCCTGCTGCGGGAGGATGGCGCGGCGGTGGACGGGTTTCTGATTGTGCCCGGCGTGGAGGTTTCCACCGCGGAGGGACATCTTCTTTGTCTGGGAACCACCCTGCCGCCGATGGCGGGCCGGCCGGCTGCGGAGGTGGTCGAAGCCATTCACGCCCGGGGCGGACTGGCCTTTCCCGCGCATCCCTATGACCGCTGGCGCAGCGGCATCCGGGAGGCCGTGCTCGACCGTCTGCCCGTTGACGGACTTGAGGTTTTCAACGCGGCGGTGTCCAACCGGCGCTACAATGTCCAGGCGCGGGCGTATGCGGAGCGGCGCGGACTTTCCATGACCGCCGGCAGCGATGCCCACCACGCCTCGGCGGTGGGGGTGAGCCGGACCGCCTTCGAACTGGAAACGCTTCGCCTGCCGGACCTGCTCGCCGCCCTGCGGCGGGGAGGGCGCCCGCAGGGCGAATACCTTTCGCGTGCGGAGGCCGTGAAAAAACACCTTGGCAACTGGATCCGCTGGCTGAATCGCCGGAAACGCTGAGGGCCCCGGAGCCGGTGCGGGCGCGGGACGGATCAGTTCTTCTGCGTGGGCAGGGGATAGGAACGCTGCAGTCCTTCGCGGAAGGTCATGGGCTGGTAGCCGAGATCGCGCCGGGCCTCGCTGTTGTCGAGGTTGGCGTCCTGCATCACGCCGGCGATGGCGTTCCAGGTGAGAATGGGTTTTTCCTGGAGGCGTTCGGCGCAGAAGGCAATCAGCATGCAAATGGGAATCGGAATGTGGAGGAACGGCCGTTTTTCCCCGACGTGCTTCAGCATGAGTTTGGCCATTTCCTTGATGGAGATGGCCTCACCTCCGCTGAAGGCGTAGGTCTTGCCGTAGGTTTTTTCATTTCCCGCCAGGGCGAGGAATCCCTGCATCAAATCGTCGCAGTGCACCGGACGCTTCATGGCCCGCCCGGAACCGATGAAGGGAACGATCGGAAACCGCCGGAGGTAGGCGAGGAACATGTTGAACTCCTCGGCGCCGTTTTCGTTGTAGGCCAGGGTGGGGCGCACGATGGTCCAGTTCATCGCCGTCTGGGCCTTGATCATGCGTTCCGTCTCGCGCTTGGAAAGCGAATAGGGGGTGGTGAACGGATAGGTGACCGAGGCCGAGGACACCAGGATGAAATGTTTCACGCCCGCCCGGATGGAGGCCTCGATCATGTTGCGCGTGCCGCCGACGTTGACCTTCTCGAACAGACTTTGGTCGCGCGGCACGAGCACCGCCGCCAGATGATAGACGGTGTCCACACCTTCCAGCGCCTCCGGAAGGGATTCCGGTTTGGTGATGTCCCCGATCCGGATGTCGACATTCAAACCGTCGAGCCGGGAACGGAAACGGTCACTCGCATCAAGAACACGCACCGAAAATCCGCGTTCCACCAGACCCCTGACGAGGGTCGCACCCATTACACCCAAGCCACCGGTAACGAGAATCATAGTTTGACAGGATTAGGGAACCCGAGAATGACAAAGCGAGGATCGTATTCAACCCAATTCCGGGGACGGGAAGGCCGGGCCTTCGGACGGAAAAGCCGGAAAAACTCAGCGCGAAACGTCGGATTTCTTGGAAGCCGTTTTCGACGGACCGGCTTTGGAATCCTTCAGAACGTCCCCACGGTAGAGCTCAAGTAGTTTGGAATGAGCTTGTTCTGAACGCACGCCCTTCGGGAGCGGGAAATTGGGTGCCGCCACAATCTCCGCCCGGACCGGAACCGACCAAAACGGCAACGCCAGCCCGACGGCCAGGACGCGGCAAAAATTTTTTTGGATCCGGAGTTTAAGCATCCAGTTGCACAATNTGCGGGTCCGGGAATTTGTCAAGGGTGAGGGGGGCTTTTCNGGCCTGCGCGGCAGCCCTTCCGGCGTGGGAACCGGAGGCGAAGCAGCCCTGCATGAGGTAGCCGCCGGTGGGGGCTTCCCAGTCGATCATTTCCCCGGCGCAGAACACGCCGGGCAGGGTGCGGACCATGAGGTGTTCATCGAGTTCGGTCCAGCGCACCCCGCCGGCGGAGGAGATGGCTTCGGCGAGAGGCCGGGGTTTTTCCAGCCGGACCGGGAGGGCCTTGGCGAGGGTGGCGGTTTCCTCGGCGGATGAGGGGGAGTGGATTTCGAGAAGCGCGGCGGCCGCTTCGCTCAGGCGCCAGCGCGTGCGGGCCTCGGCGGCAAAGTTCCGCCGGAGGGGCCCCAGCTTGCGCACGAGGGTGGGGACGTCCAGCGCGGGTTTGAGGTCGATGGTGACGTGGGATTCGGGCATGTCCCGCAGTATGGCGCCCAGTTGGTAGATCGCGCCGCCTTCGAGACCGTAGCGGGTGACCAACAGCTCGCCGGCGACCGTGCGGCCGCTTGCGGTGACGGTGACGTTTTTCAACGGCAGTCCTTCGGCACGGGCAAGGACCGGTTCCGGCCAGGCGACCTCCCAACCGCAATTGGCCGGACGGAGCGGTGCGAGCTGGACGCCGTGACGGCGGAGAATTTCCACCCAGGCGCCGTCGGAGCCGGTTTCCGGCCACGATCCTCCTCCAAGGGCGAGAATGACGGTGTCGGCGGATGCCTGGACGGTCTGCGGGGTTTCGGTGGGGGAACCCGTCTCAAAAACCAGCCGGATCGGGTTTCCCACGGCGAGGTCCACCCAGCGATGCCGCATGGCAAATTGCACGCCGGCCGCCTTGAGTCTCTGCACCCAGCGGCGCAGGAGGGGGGCGGCTTTCATTTCGCGCGGATAGACCCGTCCGGTGGAGGCGGCAAAGGTTTCCACGCCGAGCCCGGCGGCCCAGGCGCGCAGGGCCTCGGGGGGAAAGGCCGTGACGATCCGGTTCCAGGTTTCCCGCGGCAGGTCGGGCCCGGTGTAGTGGGAAAGAAAGCGCCCGAGGGGTTCCGCCTTGGTGAGGTTGAGTCCGCCGCGGCCGGCCACCAGAAATTTCCGTCCCACGGAGGATTTGGCGTCGAAGACGGTGACCCGGGCGCCGGCGTCCGCCGCCACTTCCGCCGCGCGCAGACCGGCGGGG
>Ga0065721_10050526_pt1 | contig 19486 bp, 18 predicted proteins | sample Mesricmetagenome_FD_59108 | JGI IMG/M metagenome (GOLD analysis project Ga0065721, IMG submission 59108) | Mesophilic microbial community from rice straw/compost enrichment Sample: eDNA_1 v2 (version 2) | ecosystem: Engineered > Solid waste > Grass > Composting > Bioreactor | place: USA: Davis... | reverse complement strand
GGCAGGCGCGGCAGCGGGTTCCGGCTTCGCCTCCGGAGCCGGCGAAACGGCGGCCGGGGCCGCCTCAGCCTTCGGGGCGGACTGCGGAACGGGCTTCGGCTCCGCCACGGCCTTCGGCGCCTCAGCCTTCGGAGCGGCCTTGGCCTCGACCTTGGTCGCCTTGGGAGCCGCCGCCTTGCGGGCCTTCGGGGCCGGAGCCGCCTCGGCCTTGGGCGCCGGCGCGGCAACGACTGGAGCCTCAACCTTGGGGGCTTCCACCTTGGGAGCGGCCTTCGCCTTGCGGGTCACCGGGGCCTTCTTCGCCGCGGCCGGCTTCGATTCGGCCTTGGCCTCGGCCTTCGGGGCGTCCACCTTGGGAGCGGCCGTTGCAGCCTCGACCTTCGGGGCGGCATTGGAGACCGCAACCTTGGGCGCGGGGGCCGGGGCGGCGGCCTTCGGGGCCGGGGCAGCGGCCTTGGCAGCCGGAGCGACGGCCAAGTCCGCGGTCAGTTCGGCGGCGATCTTGGACGAAACATCCATGACCGTCTTCATCTGATCGGCGACTCGGGCCTGGGTGACGCTCATCCATTCCTGCTGAAGGGCGGCGAAATCGGCCGGGTTGCGGACCTTGCCCAGTTCACCGACGAGGCGCGTGGTCTCGCCGACGCTGGCGGTCATGGTGTCGAACAGGCGGCGGTAGCCGTCCTGCACCACGCCGGCGACGCGCGCGGACCGCGCTGCGTGGGATTCGAGGTTGGCGTGGGCGCTGGCCTTGGCCAAGGGGCCGAGGGCCAGCGAACCGAACTGTTCGAAGATGCCCAGAAATTTGCTGGTCGGATTGGCGCTCATTCCCAATGTCTCCCGATAGCGACTCGACGCAGGGGGCTGTATCGGAAAGGTCGGCCCCGGCGAAGATCCCAGGAGACTGCGGGCAAAAACCATCGCCCCGGCGCCAAAAAGGCGCTCCTTTCCCGCCCAGGCCACCATAGGCACGGGAATAACGCAGCGCAACAGGAAATGCTGCGGCGCAATATACGCGAAAAGTGCTACTCCACCGGGCGGCCGAGGAACCTTTCGAGCAGGATGCGCGCGGCGGCCGTGGGCGTGACCGCCCCGCCGGTGACCCGCGACTCGAGGTCCGCCAGATCGGCGCGCACCGCCGGGTGCTCCTTGAAGGCGTCCACCAGCGTCTCGCGAATCTCGCTCCACAGCCAGGCGCGGGCCTGTTCGGCGCGGCGGGTGGCGCGGACACCGGAGGCTTCCATGGTCGCCTTGTGCTCGCCGATGGTGTCCCAGACCGTGTCGATGCCGGACTTCTTGACGGCGGAGCAACTGAGCACCGGCACGCGCCATTCCCCATGGCGCAGCAGCATCAGCGCGTGGCGGTAGTCCGCGACCGTGTGCCGCGCCGTGGCGGCAAGGTCGCCGTCGGCCTTGTTGACGACCACGAGGTCGGCCAGTTCCACAATGCCCTTCTTGATGCCCTGCAACTCATCGCCGCCGGCCGGCAGCAGCAGAAGCATGAACAGGTCCACCATGTCGGCCACCGCCGTTTCCGACTGGCCGACGCCCACCGTCTCCACCACGATCACGTCGAAGCCCGCGGCCTCGCAGATCAGCATCGCCTCGCGCGTGCGCCGGGCCACGCCGCCCAGCGTGGCGCCCGCCGGGGACGGGCGGATGAAGGCGTTCTGCTCGCGCGACAGGTCCACCATGCGCGTCTTGTCGCCGAGGATGGAGCCGCCGGTGCGCTGCGACGACGGGTCGATGGCCAGCACCGCGACCTTGTGCCCCAGCCCGATGACGTGCAGCCCGAACGCCTCGATGAAGGTCGACTTGCCCACCCCCGGAACGCCCGAGATGCCGACGCGCACCGAATCGCCGGTGTGGGGCAGCAGCGCCTCCAGCAGGGCGTCGGCCTGGGCGCGGTGGTCGCGCCGGGTCGATTCGATGAGCGTGATGGCGCGGGCGAGCGCGCGGCGGTCCCCGCGGCGCACCGCGTCGGCCAGTGCTGCGGGGGTTTGGGCGGGGTTTTGGGCGGGGGTGGTCGTCATGGGAAGAGAACCTAGCGGGCGCAACACGCGCGGTGAAGCCCCTGCGTCGATAAGCCGAGGGAGGGGCCGCCGGGGACGGCAGCCCCCGCCTACGCCACTTCCCGGACGCAATCCCCCAGCCACACCTCCAGCGCGGCGAACAGGGCGACGGCGGTGCGGCAGGCGTCCGCGGTCGCCTCGGGCTCCGCCAGATCGGCTTCCAGGTCGGCGAGCAGGACCTTCCACCGTCCGGCCATGTCGATGCCGGCCGACGCCAGGAAGCGGGCGCCGTGCGCCGCGTCGAAGCCGAGCGCCCGCGTGATGTTGGGCAGCATGGCCCGCCCGCCGTGCGCCGACCCATCCAGGACATAGCGCGCGGCCAGCCGCGCCGGGTGGCTGTCCAAGGGCGGCACGTTCGCGGCGACGGGCAGCGAATCGGCGTCCAGCCCCAGGTCGGCAAGGTCGGCGCGCAACAGATCCAACCGCTCCCCTCCCCCGCCCAGAGCCCGCTCGATGGGAGCGTTGAAGCCGTGCAGGGCGACCAGCGCCGCACGGTATTCGCCGGTGGTGATGCCGGGATCGGTCAGGGGGCGCAGGATGGCCGCCTTGTCCAGGCGGTCGTGAATCTCATGCGTCGCCGCGCGCAGCGCGTGCCGTACCGGTCCCATGAAAACTCCAGTCAGAAACAATCAGGTCTTGCCATATCAGGTTGGCGCGAGGACTTCGGGCACCGGCTCCGGCCCCTGGGAGGATTCCTGCTGGCGCGCCCACAACGCCGCGTAGGCGCCGCCGCGACCGAGCAGATCGGCGTGCCGGCCGCGCTCGATCACCCGGCCGGCTTCCAGCACCAGGATCTCGTCGGCATCGATCACCGTGGACAGGCGGTGCGCGATGACCAGCGTCGTGCGGCCGCGGCTGACCTCGCGCAGGTTGGCCTGGATTTCCCGCTCCGTGTGGGTGTCGAGCGCCGAGGTTGCCTCGTCGAACAGCAGGATGCTGGGGTCCTTCAGGATGGTGCGGGCGATGGCCACCCGCTGCTTCTCACCGCCGGACAGCTTCAGCCCGCGCTCGCCCACCGTGGTCTGGTATCCGTCGGGAAGCGCCATGATGAAGTCGTGGATGTGGGCCAGACGCGCCGCGCGCTCCACCTCCGCAGGACTCGCGCCGGGGCGGCCATAGGCGATGTTGTAGTAGACGGTGTCGTTGAACAGCACCGTGTCCTGCGGAACGATGCCGATGGAGGCGCGCAAGCTGTGCTGCGTGACGTCGCGCAGGTCCTGCCCGTCAATCAGGATGCGCCCCTTCGACACATCATAGAATCGGAACAGCAGGCGGCTGATGGTCGACTTGCCGGCGCCGGAGGGGCCGACGATGGCCACCGTCTTGCCGGCGGGCACGGCGAAACTGACCCCCTTCAGGATCGGCCGGCGCGGGTCGTAGCCGAACTCCACATCCTCGAACCGGATCTCGCCGCCGTTGACCGCCAGCGGCCGGGCGCCGGGGTTGTCCGCCACCTCCCGGTCCACGGACAGCAGCTTCACCATCGATTCGATGTCGGTCAGCGCCTGCTTGATCTCGCGGTAGACCACCCCGAAGAAGTTCAGCGGCTGGTAGAGCTGCAGCAGGTAGGTGTTCACCAGCACGAAGTCGCCCAGCGTCATCGTGCCGTTGACGATGCCCCGCGCCGCCATCGCCATGACCACGGCCAGCCCCAGCGAGATGATCGCCGACTGGCCGACGTTCAGCAGCGACAGGCTGCGCTGGCTCTGCACCGCCGCCGTCTCGTAGGAGGCCAGGGCCGCGTCGTAACGCCGCGCCTCGTGCTCCTCGTTGCCGAAATATTTGACCGTCTCGTAGTTCAGCAGGCTGTCCACGGCCTTGGTGTTGGCCTTGCTGTCGGTCTCGTTCATGGCGCGGCGGAACTGGATGCGCCATTCGGACACGAAGAAGGTGTAGGCGATGTAGCCGAACACCGTCAGGAAGGTTGCCAGCGCGAACCAGCCGTTGAACATGCGCCACAGGATCACGCAGACCAGCGCGATCTCCACCAGCGTCGGCACGATGGAGAACAACGCGTAGCGCAGCAGCGCCTCGATGGCGCGGGTGCCGCGTTCCAGCGACCGGGTCAGGCCGCCGGTCTGCCGTTCGAGGTGGAAACGCAAGCTCAGCGCGTGCAGGTGCTGGAACACCGACAGGGCGACCTTGCGGATCGTGCGCTGCGCCACGGAGGCGAAGACCGCGTCGCGCAGCTCCGCAAACACCAGCGACATCACGCGCGCCAGTCCGTAGGCGACGATCAGGCCGAGCGGAATCGTCAGCGCGGCGCTCGCGTCGGCCGGGGTCAGCGCGTCCACCGCCCGCTTGTAGTAGATCGGCACATAGACGTTGGCCGCCTTGGCGCCGACCAGCAGCACCAGCGCGATCACCACGCGCACCCGGATTTCCAGCGAGTCCCGCGGCCACAGATAGGGCACCAGCGACCGCAGCGCCGCCATGTCGCCGGTGGCGGACGCCGCCTCCGCGTAGGACGGGGCTGGATTGGCGGACTGGCTGCTGCGGCGCATGGATAAGGGTCCCGGTCGATGGCGTGCGGTCAGGGGGGCTGCCCTAAACTAGGCGCACCGGGCGGTTCCGCAAAGGGCCGGAACGGCCGGCGCATGGCCGCCCTGCAATCGGCGATAAAAAACATCAGACATTTGTGGGGACGTAAAGACACTCGCAACTTTGCTGCCCTATCATCCGCGCGAATATGTACGCTGGGATTCATCCGATCATGCAGAACGCCAGCTTTTCCGGCCGCTTCAAGGTAGGCACCCGAATCTACACGGGTTTCCTGCTGGTGCTTGCGCTGCTCGCCCTGGTGGTGGGTGTCGGGGTGCACGCCCTGTCCACGACCAACACCGACGTCGACCGCTACGTCAGCATCTCCGACAACTCGATCCGCGTGACGGAGATCGAGGCCCTGGTGGGCGAGATGCGACGAAATGTCGTCAACTTCTCTTTCAGCGGTGACCGCACGGTCGCCGACAAGGTCAAGGAAACCCAGAAAACGCTGGAGCAGGATCTGCGCATCGCCCGCGACGCCACGCACGATCCTGGGCGCCGCGCCAATCTGGAGCGGATGATCCAGCTCTTCGACAGCTACCGGGCCAACTTCGGCAAGCTGATGGAGATGCGCGAGAAGCGCGACCGCCTGATCGCCGAACAGATGAAACCGACCGGCACCAAGGCGCGCGAGAACCTGACCCAGATCATCCAGACCGCCATGGCCGACGGCGACATGGAAGCGGCGGCCCTGGCCGGCGTTGCCCAGGAAAAGCTGATGATGGCGCGGCTGAGCGCCCAGCGCTTCCTGAGCGACCCGAGCCCGAAGCTGGTGGATGAGGTCAGCAAGCGGAACGACGCCTTCAACGACGTCATCCGTACGCTGGCCGGACAGCTGCACAACCCGCTGCGCAAGCGGCTGGCGAACGAGGCCGACCAGCTGTCCGACCGCTATGTCGAGTTCTTCGCGCAGGTTGCCGCATCGGTGATGGCCAGCCAGGAACTGGCCTTCGTCGTCATGGTCGGGGAGGCCACGGAATTCGGCGACCTGGCCAACAAGACCGTCGCGGCGCAGAGCCAAGCCCGCCTTGACGTGCAGGCCGAGATGCAGACGGGCATGCAGCGCACCATGACCATCGACATCGCGCTGGCCGCCGTGGCTCTGGTCACCGGCCTGCTGGCGGCCTGGACCGTGGCGCGCTCCATCGTGAATCCGGTCACGGCCATGACCGGCACCATGACCAATCTGGCGGCCGGCGATCTGACGGTCACCATTCCCGCGCTGTCGAACCGCGACGAAATCGGCCAGATGGCGCAGGCGGTCCAGGTGTTCAAGGACAACGCCATCCAGAAGAAGCAGATGGACGAGGCCGAGCGCGCGCGGCTGGAGGCCGAACGGCGCGAGGACGAGGCCAAGCGCGCCCGCGAAAAGGCCATCGGCGAGGAGATCGCCACGCTGATCGACGGCGTTTCCAAGGGCGACATGTCGCGCCGGCTCGATCTGGCGGACAAGGAAGGCTTCTACAAGACCATGTCGGAGGGCATCAACCGCCTGACCGACACGGTGCAGGCGGTCATCGCCGACCTCGGCGCAGTGCTGAGCGCGCTGGCCCAGGGCGACCTGAACAAGCGTGTCGAGCGTGATTACCAGGGCGCCTTCCAGACCCTGAAGACCGACGTCAACGCCACCTCCGCCAAGCTGGCGGAGATCGTCGGGCAAATCACCCAGGCGGCGGACACCATTGCGTCGGCTGCGGCGGAGGTCTCCACCGGTTCCACCGATCTGGCGGAGCGGACGGAGCAGCAGGCTTCCTCGCTGGAGGAGACGGCGGCGAGCATGGAGGAACTGGGCGCCACCGTCCGCTCCAACGCCGACAACGCCCAACGGGCCAACACCATGGCCGTGGAGGCCCGCAGCGCGGCCGAGTCGGGCGGCGGCGTCGCCACCTCGGCCATCGAGGCGATGAAGCGAATCGAGGACGCCAGCCGCAAGATCACCGACATCATCGGTGTGATCGACGAGATCGCCTTCCAGACCAACCTGCTGGCGCTGAACGCGGCGGTGGAGGCGGCGCGGGCCGGCGACGCCGGACGCGGCTTCGCGGTGGTGGCGCAGGAGGTGCGCAACCTCGCCCAGCGCTCCGCCCAGGCCTCCAAGGAGATCAAGGGGCTGATCCTGGACAGCGACAGCCAGGTCAAGGACGGCGTCGATCTGGTGAAGAAGGCCGGCAACGCGCTGGACGGCATCGTTTCGGGCGTGCAGCAGGTGGCCAGCCTGATCGCGGAGATGGCCTCGGCTTCCAGCGAGCAGGCGGCAGCCCTGGACGAGATCAACGCCACCGTCTCGCAGATGGACGAGATGACCCAGAAGAACGCCGCGCTGGTCGAGGAAACCACCGCCGCCGCCCAGGCCATGGCGGGACAGGCCGGCGACCTGAAGACGCTGATCGGCTTCTTCAAGCTGGACACGCGGACCACCCAGGCCATCGCCGCCCAGGCGCCGGTCATCCATCACCACACGATGGCCGTCGGCGGCCGGTCGGCGCCGGTCGGCCGCACCGCCCGCAGCGCCGCCAAGCCGGTGGCGAAGCCGGCCGCCAAGACCGCCGGCTCCGCCGCGGTGCTGAAGCGCAACACCAGCGAGGACGACGACTGGAAGGAGTTCTGAGGCCTCAACCGGTACGGACACGAAAAGCCCCTCTTCCAGATCGGAAGAGGGGCTTTTTCGTTGTGCGGCTTCGCGGAAGGGGAAGCCCCCGTCAGTTGGCGATGGGCGCCGCCTCGATCTTGCGACGGGGGGCCGCCTTGATGCTCGGGCCGGCGTTGTCCACCGGCTTGGCGACGGTGGTCGTCGTACCCTTGGCGGTCTGCCCCGCGCTGCCTCGCAGGCGCAGCAGATGCATCCGGATATAGGCGGGCGAGCCGCCAGAGGCCTGGACGGCCACCCAGTCCGTGCCGCGCGCGCGGCCCAGCACCTTCACCGGCTGGCCCGGCGCGTAGGAGGCGATGATCGGCGCGCTGTTGGACGGCTGCGTCCGCAGCTGGGCCGCCTTGTCGGTCTCCCAATCGCCGTACATGGGATCAAGACCGGGACCGGAGGCTTGCGGCGCCGTCTGGACGACGGGCGCGCGGGGAACCCGGTCGCGCGTTTCGCAGGCGGTGACGAGCACCGCACAGCCCACGGCCAGGGACAGAGGAAGCAGACGCATGCGCCGAGTCATCGCCGACCCTTTGGATTAGCCCGTTCGATGGCGCGACCATACAGGATGCCGGCGCCCCGGCGCTACCGCGCTGCAACAGGCCGGCTATGCACTGTTTGTGGCATAACTGGGGCCGTGCCCCCTCTACGCCAGCACGCCGAGCTGCCACACGAAGAAGGTCGCCAGCGCCGCGACGATGGTCAGCAACTGCCGCCCGGTCGCCACGCAGACCAGGATCGCCACGATGGCGCCGACCAGCTGCGGGTTCCGCCAGTTCAGCTCCAGCCCCTCGCCGTGCGGGGACAGGATCATCGGCACGATGATCGCCGTGAGCACGGTCACCGGCACGAAGCCCAGCGCCTGCTTCAGCAGCGGCGGGAAGACCACCCGGTCGCCCAGGACGAACAGCGCGGCCTTCACGAAGACCGTCACCGCCGCCATGCCCAGGATCATGATGGTGTTGGTCAGGATGTCGCCGGTCATGCCGTTTCCTCTGCCTTCCGCGCCGCGTCCGGCGCCCCATCCGGCGCCTCCGCCCGGCTGCCGGCCCGCCAGCGCAGCAGCGCCAGGCCCACCGTGACACCCGCGACCACCGCCGCCAACAGGCCGAGCTTGTAGGGCAGGTCCTGCCCCAGATAGGCGATCGTTCCCGCCGCCACCGCGGCGGCAAAATGCGGCAGGCTGGCGAGTTGCGGAACCACGATGGCGATGAAGGTCGCGACCATGGCGAAATCCAGCCCAAGCGACTGGAGCTGCGGGAAGGCTGCGCCGAACAGCAGCCCGACGAGCGTACACAGCTGCCAGTTGCCGTACATGGACAGGCAGGAGCCCAGGAAATACCAGTGCCCCAGCGGCGCCCGCGGGTGCCGGGCGTAATAGCCGGCCATCACCGCGAAGGTCTCGTCCGTCAGGAAGAAGCCGAGCACCCAGCGCCAGCGCGCCGGCAGGTGCGCCACGTGCGGCAGCAGAGTGGCGGCATAGAGCGTATGGCGCAGGTTCACGATCAGGGTGGTCAGCCAGATCACCGCCAGCCCCGCATGCCCGGCGACCAGCCCCAGCGCGATGAACTGGCTGGACCCGGCATAGACCGACAACGACATCAGCTGCCCCTGCCAGAGCGCCAGCGGCCCGGCGGCCACCAGCGTGCCGAAGATCACGCCGAAGGGCGCCCCACCCACCAGCATCGGCACGGTGTCGCGGGCGCCGGCGGCAAAGCTGGACAATCGTGTCATCGTCGTTCGACCGGTCGTCTCGAATCGGGAATTCGTCGGGGGTGCGGACATTAACGCCGAGCGCCCCCGGCCGCCTTAATTTTCTTGCCCGCGTGGCGACCAAATAAGTCGCGGCCCCACCCCGCACCAGGGGACGCGCGAAATGCCGCAGGCATTCCGGCGGATGTTTTCCCTCTTTTGTCGTATTACGAACGACGAAGCTCGCTTTTGTATCGTCGCGCGGGGGTGATGCAGCCATGAAGACGCCGTTCAACAACAAGGCCCGATGGATCGATGACGTGATCTGGCACCAGATTCCGCGGCTTGAGATCGAACCACGGCGCAAGCTCGCGGCGTCCATGGTGGCCCCTTTCCGTCCGCGCACGCCCGGCTTCAAGCCGTCGCAGCGCGCCCAGACCCTGAAGACCCAGCTGGAAACACGCGGTTACACCGATTCCTTCCGCCTGATGACAGACGAACAGGTGGCGGAGATGCGGCGCTATTTCGAATCGCAGCCCTGCTTCGACGGCGGGCACCGGCAATACGGTTCCTTCACCATCGACAAAATCCCGGCGCCCGAAATCCAGATGGCCCGCTACGTCGAGGAGCAGTTCCTGGCGGCCCCGCACCTGCTGGACACCATCAACCACCCGCTGGTGCTGGAGGTGGCGGAGGCCTTCCACGGCTGCAAGCCGACCATCGACGGCATGTCGGTCTGGTGGTCCTTCGCCCGGCCGAACCCGCGCATCAGCACGCAGAACTACCACCGCGACTACAACCAGGTCCGCCACTTCAAGATGTTCCTGTACCTGACCGACACGGACGAGGGCGGCGGGCCGCACGTCTATGTGCCGGCGTCCCAGCACGGCAAGGAAATGCTGGAACGGCGCAACTACACCGACGAAGAGGTCGAGGCCATCTACGGCAAGACCGCGCCCATCACTCTCACCGGCCGGGCCGGGGATTGCTTCCTGGCCGACAACATCGGCATGCACAAGGCGTCGCAGCCCACGCACAGCGACCGGCTGATCGTCGTCACCGAATACACGTTGCTGCGCAACCGCTTTGGCCCGCTGGCGCCGGTCCTGCCGAACCCCGACCGCCGTTACGATCCCTACATCAACCGGATATACCTCAAGAGTTAACGTTTAAGGGAGGCCGGCGGCTTCTTTCCTTCTACATGGGTTTCCGGCACGCTGGCCGGTATGCGGCGCGATTCGTCCTCCAATTCCCCCTACGAGTTCCCCGTCTATACGGCCGGAGAGCGCGCGGCGGACGCCGTCGTCCACGCGCTGGGGGTGATCGCCGGGCTGGTCGGCGCCTTCTGGCTGCTGACGGTCACGGCGGGGCGCGTCTCCGCCGCGGAGATGGGATCGCTGGTCGCCTACGGCGCCGGGCTGGTCGGCATGCTGACGGCGTCGGCCGCCTATCACCTGACCCCGCCCGGCCGCCACAAGGAACGCCTGCGGCGGCTCGACCATTCCATGATCTATGTGATGATCGCCGGCAGCTACACCCCCTTCACCGTCAACCGGCTGGACGGGGGCACCGGGGCGGTGCTGTGCGCCGCGGTCTGGGCGGTGGCCGCCTTCGGCGTCGGGCTGAAGCTGCTGTACCCCTTCCGCTTCGAACGGCTGAGCTTCGCCCTCTATCTCGGGCTGGGCTGGGCCGTGCTGTCGGTGGCGGAGCCGCTGTGGCGGTCGCTGGCGCCTTCCACCCTGCTGCTGCTGGCGGTCGGGGGCCTCGTCTACACGGTCGGCGCCGTGATTCACACCATGGACCGCCTGCCCTACCATGTTCCGGTCTGGCACGCGCTGGTCGTGGTGGCCGCCTCCTGCCACTTCGCCGCCGTCGCGCGCGAGTTCGTCGTGTGATTCCCTTCATCTCTCCCGACACATTGGATTGCGCACCGATCTACGCTCGGGATATTCATTGTCACAACACCATCCCCGGTGGCGGAGCGGGCGGATGAACGACAGGAACACTTGGAAAGACACCCTGCACAGCCTCATCCTGGCTGTGCTTCTCGCCTTCGGCGTGCGCACGGCGGTGGCCGAGCCGTTCCATGTTCCCTCCCCGTCGATGGAACCGACGCTGCTGATCGGCGATTTCCTGGCCGCCAGCAAGTTCCCCTACGGCTACAGCCGCTATTCCCTGCCGGCCGACGTGCCGCTGTTCAAGGGCCGCATCCTGGGCCACCCCGCGGAGCGCGGCGACATCGTGGTCTTCCGCCTGCCCCGCGATCCGGAGCAGACCTATGTGAAGCGCCTGATCGGCCTGCCCGGCGACACGGTGCAGGTGACCGGCGGCATCCTGCGCATCAACGGCGCACCGGTCGCGCTGGAGCGCATCGACGACTTCGAGGAGGCGGGCCAGCAGGGCTTCGTCCGGCGCATCCCGCAGTACCTCGAAACCCTGCCCAACGGCGTGCGCCACCGCATCCTTCAGGACAGCCGGCTGACCGCCACGGACGACACGCCGACCTTCCGCGTGCCGGAGGGGCATTATTTCATGATGGGCGACAACCGCAGCAATTCGCTGGACAGCCGTGTTCCGGCATCGGCGGGCGGGGTGGGCTACGTGCCGTCGGAGAACCTGATCGGCCGCGCCGACCTGCGCCATTTCTCCGTCGACTTCAACACGCGGCTGGACACGCCGTCGGACTGGCTGAAGGCCTTGCGGCTGAACCGGATCGGCCTGATCGGCTGAGCCCGTAGGCGGAGCCCCGCCAAGCGTGCCGGATCAGCCGTGCCCCATCAGCCATGCAGGGCAAGGCCCTTGGTTGCCTTGTCCACGGCCTTCTTCCGCCCGCGCAGGCCGAGACCGACGAGGTCCAGGTTTTCCGGATCCTCTGCGGCGAAGACGGCGCGGTTGGCGGCGTCGTGGCCCGTGGTGAACATGGCCGCGACATAGGGCACGACGTGCAGATCCCGCTCCAGCGCTTCGCGGTGGGCTGCCTGAAGCTCCACCCTGCCGGCGGCGAAGATCAGGATCGGCTGACCGAGCATCGGCCCGTAGACACGACCGCGGGCGTCCACATAGGGCTCGCCCACCGCCTCCGGGGCCGCGGCGGCGATGCCCGTCGCAAGGAAAGCGGCAACGTTCAGCTTCTGCCAGCCGGCGAGGTCGGAACGGATGATCAGGGCAACCTTGGTGTCGAACATGATCGGGGTCTCCTTTGCCGCCGAGTGTGGCGGAAACGGACGCCCCTAGTCTGGAACGTTTGTGCAGATGCGGCGGTAGGCCGCCGGGGTCATGCCGTAGGCGCGCCGGAACCAGCGGCCCAGATGGCTCTGGTCGGCGAACCCCACCTCTGCCGCCGTCACCGCCGGGGTCGCGCCCGCCGCCAGCAACCGGCGCGCGGCTTTCAGCCGCAACCGCACCAGATAGGCGTGCGGAGACTGGCCGAAGGCCTCGCGGAACAGGCGGTTCAGCCGGAAACGGTCAACGTCGGCCAGGGACGCCAGCTCCGCGAGGCCGAGGTCCTCGGACATGCTGTTGTGGAGCGCGTCGCGCGCCCGCGCCGCCACGGCCCCGGGCCGCCGGACGCGCGTGCTGCCATCGGCAATCATATGGCCGGCGAGACGCATCGCCAGCCGATCCAGAGCAAGGTCGCGGGCCAGCCTTCCTTCGCCTCCATGCAGGGCGAGGAAGGCCGCCTGGATCGTTCTGGCAAGCTCGGGATCGTCGGTCAGGGTGTCGCGGAACCCCAAGCTCGCCGGCACCCCACCAAGCTCCCGCAACTCGTCCATCGTCGCGGACAGCAGACGGGTGGGCAGGTAGAGCATGGAGTAGGTGAATCCGGCATCGCGCGGGCTGTGCCCGTCGTGCACCTCGCCGGGTTCGATCAGGATGACCCGTCCGGGCGTGCTGGTGTGCAGGCGCCGCCGGCAGCGGAATTCCTGCACACCCTGCTCGGTCACGCCGACCAGGAGTTCGTCGTGGTCGTGCGGGTCGTAGGCATGGCCCTTGAAATGGGCGCGGATGGTCTCGACGCCGGTCTCGGCGTCACGCCGAACCGACATCCAGTCGCCATCCGCTTCCCCGCTCACAAGCGCCTCTGCCGCGCGGTCAATGCACCGTGGTGACCGGCTGGGCCGCGGCGCTGCGGACCTGGGCGGAAACCGGCAGGCCGTTGATGGTCAGTTCGCCGCCCTCGGCCCCCACCTTCACCGTCTGGCCGTCGGCGATGCGGCCTTCCAGGATCATGGTGGCAAGCGGGTTCTGCAACTCCCGCTGGATCACGCGCTTCAGCGGACGGGCGCCGTAGACCGGATCGTAGCCGGCTTCGGCCAGCCACTGGGTCGCGGCCTCGTCCACCTCCAGCGTGATGTCGCGGTCGGCGAGCATCTTGACCAGCCGGCCGAGCTGGATCTTGACGATCCCGCCCATGTGGCTGCGGTCCAGGCGGTGGAACAGCAGGATCTCGTCCAGCCGGTTCAGGAATTCCGGCCGGAAGTGCGCCCGCACCACGTCCATCACCTCGTTGCGCACGGCGCTGCTGTCCTGGCCTTCCGGCTGGCTCGCCAGGATTTCGGAGCCGAGGTTCGAGGTCATGATGATGACCACGTTGCGGAAATCGACCGTCCGCCCCTGCCCGTCGGTCAGGCGACCGTCGTCCAGCACCTGGAGCAGCACGTTGAAGACGTCCGGGTGGGCCTTCTCCACCTCGTCGAACAGCACGACCTGATAGGGCCGGCGCCGCACCGCCTCGGTCAGGGCCCCGCCCTCCTCATAGCCGACGTAGCCCGGAGGCGCGCCGATCATGCGGGCGACGGAGTGCTTTTCCATGTATTCCGACATGTCGAGCCGGACCATGGCCGTCTCGTCGTCGAACAGGAACTCGGCCAGCGCCTTGGTCAGCTCGGTCTTGCCCACGCCGGTCGGGCCGAGGAACAGGAAGGAGCCGATGGGCCGGTTCGGGTCCTGCAACCCCGCGCGTGCCCGGCGGATGGCGTTGGACACGGCCACAATGGCCTCGTCCTGGCCGACCACACGGGTCTTCAGCCGGGTCTCCATGGCCAGCAGCTTCTCCCGCTCGCCCGCCATCATCTTGTCCACCGGCACGCCGGTCCAGCGGCTGACGACCGAGGCGATGTCGGTGTCCCGCACCTCCTCATTCAGCATGCGGTTGGAGGCGTGCTCCTCCGCCGCCTTCAGCTTCTTCTCCAGCTCCGGGATCACGCCGTAGGCCAATTCGCCGGCGCGGCCCCAGTTGCCGTCGCGCTGGGCCTGCTCCAGTTCGGTGCGGGCGCGCTCCAGGTCTTCCTTGATCTTCTGCGCACCCTGAAGCTGGTCCTTCTCCGCCTGCCACTTGGCGGTCAGCTCGGCCGATTCCTGCTCCAGGTCGGCCAGTTCCTGCTCCAGGTTGGCGAGCCGGGCGCGGGACGCGTCGTCCGATTCGCGCTTCAGCGCCTCGCGCTCGATCTTCAGCTGGATGATGCGGCGGTCAAGCTCGTCGATGTTTTCCGGCTTGCTGTCCACGGCCATGCGCAGGCGGCTCGCCGCCTCGTCGATCAGGTCGATGGCCTTGTCGGGCAGGAAGCGGTCGGTGATGTAGCGGTTGGACAGGGTTGCCGCCGCCACGATGGCGCTGTCGGTGATGCGCACGCCGTGGTGCACCTCGTACCGCTCCTTAAGGCCGCGCAGGATGGAGATGGTGTCCTCCACCGTCGGCTCGGGCACGAAGACCGGCTGGAAGCGACGAGCCAGCGCCGCGTCCTTTTCGATGTGCTTGCGGTATTCGTCCAGCGTGGTGGCGCCGACGCAGTGAAGCTCGCCGCGCGCCAGCGCGGGCTTCAGCATGTTGGAGGCGTCCATGGCGCCGTCCGCCTTGCCGGCCCCGACCAGCGTGTGCAGTTCGTCGATGAAGACGATGATCTCGCCAGCCGCCGCCTGGATTTCCTGGAGCACGGCCTTCAGCCGCTCCTCGAACTCACCGCGGTACTTGGCGCCGGCCACCATGCCGGCGAGGTCAAGCGCCAGCAGCTTCTTGTTCTTCAGCCCCTCCGGCACGTCGCCCTTGACGATGCGCTGGGCCAGACCCTCGACGATGGCGGTCTTGCCGACACCGGGCTCGCCGATCAGGACGGGGTTGTTCTTGGTGCGGCGGGCCAGCACCTGGATGGTGCGGCGGATCTCCTCGTCGCGGCCGATGACGGGGTCGAGCTTGCCCTCTCGCGCCGACTCGGTCAGGTCACGCGCGTACTTCTTCAGGGCGTCGTAACCCTGCTCGGCGCTGGCCGTGTCGGCGGTGCGGCCCTTGCGAATCTCGTTGATGGCGGCGTTCAGCGACTGCGGGTTGACGCCCGCGCGCTTCAGAATGGATGCGGACGGCGTGCCGTCGGCCATGGCCAGCGCCAGCAGGATGCGCTCCGCGGTGACATAGCTGTCGCCCGCCTTCTGCGCGATCTTCTCCGCCTGCTCGAACACGCGGGACAGTTCCGGCGACAGGTACACCTGCCCGGCCCCGCTGCCTTCCACCTTGGGCTGCTTGTCCAGTTCGGCGTCCACGCCCGACAGCGCCGCGGCGGGATCGCCGCCGGCCGCCCGGATCAGGTTGGCCGCCAGCCCTTCCTTGTCGTCCAGAAGGGTCTTCAGCAGGTGTTCCGGCGTCAGCCGCTGGTGGCCGCGCCGAAGCGCCAGGGTCTGCGCTGCCTGCACGAAGCCGCGGCTACGCTCGGTGTACTTCTCGAAGTCCATGATGTGCTCCCCTTATTCTTCTGCCGACCGTCCGCGAGGCAGCCCGGTCAGTCCGATCCACGTAAACAGTGCGATCCGCAAGGATGCTGTGATGCCGTAGATGTGGTAAAGTGCCGGGCGGTTGCAAGACCACCCCGTGCACATGGTTATTCGCGCCAGCGCTCTTCTGGCCGCCGTCCCCTGGGACGTTAAGCCTTTCGCGACGCCCGCGCCGAATGCGTGTCTATCTCAGGACGGGACGGTGAGGCTAGGGTCTGGCGGTTACGCTTCCCGATCCCCAGCGCGGACCTTCCTGCATGACGGCCATTGCCACCACGACCCGCCGCCCGACCGTGCCGCTGTCCCTGACCTCTCCCCTCCTCCGCCTTGCCTGGCACGCCCGCAACGTCTGGCACTGGATTGCCCGGCCGCTGACCATGGGCGTGCGCGCCATCATCCTGGACGAGTCGCAGGCGGGGCGACCGGCCTCCGTCCTGCTGATCCGGCACAGCTACATCGGCGGCTGGCATTTTCCGGGCGGTGGAGTCGGAAAAGGCGAGACGCTGGTCGAAGCCATGCGGCGGGAAGTGCGCGAGGAAGTCGGGTTGATGGTGGAGAGCGACCCACAGCCGCTGGGCGTCTATGCCCGCTTCCGGCACGGGGCGAGCGACCATGTGGCCGTCTTCGTCGTGCGCGGCTGGTCCGGCACGCCGCTGGCGGACGGGTTGGAAATCCTGGAGGCGCGCTTTTTCCCGCTGGACCGGTTGCCGGAGGACGTCTCGCCGGCCACCCGGCGGCGGCTGGCGGAATTCCTGGGGCAGGAGCCTCTCGCCGAACGATGGTGACGGTTTGCAACTGCAACGGTTGACAGAATCCAACCGGTCACACCATGCTGCGACGCAATGACCGCGACCGTTGCCGCCATCCGCCGCTATCCCGTGAAGGGGCTGAGCGGCCAGGACCTGCCCGCCGTTGACCTCGTCACCGGGCAGCCGCTTCCCTATGACCGCCGCTATGGGATTCTGCATGGCCCGGCGGCCTCGGACGCGGGGTTCGAGGGCTGGCGTCCCAACGAGGATTTCTTCACGCTCGACCGCAACGAGAAGCTGGCGCTTCTCGACACCGAGTTCGACGAGTCGACCCAGTCGCTGATCATCCGGCGCGGCGGCAAGCCCGTGTCGCGCGGTCGGCTGGACCAGCCGATGGGCCGGATGCTGATCGAACAGTTCTTCGCCGCCTATCTGGCCGGCGCGGCACCCGGCCTGCCCAAGCTGGCCGAGGCCAGGGGTTTCGCCTACACCGACCGCGAAGAGGCGGCGATCTCCATCCTGAATCTCGCCAGCGTGCGCGACCTGGAGGAACGGGTCGCCAAGCAGCCGGTCGATCCGCGCCGCTTCCGCGCCAACCTGATCATCGACGGGCTGGAACCGTGGGTGGAGCGCCAGTGGATCGGCGCCCTGCTGCGGGTCGGAGGGGCGACGCTGCGCGTCTGCGACCACAAGGATTGCCGCCCGTCCAGCGAGGTCAACCCCGCGACGGGCGCGCGTGATTTCAACACGCTGCCGATTCTGGAGCGCGGCTATGACCACACGCAATGCGGCGTTTACGCCCGCGTGGTGGGGGGCGGCCGGATCGCGCTGGGCGACCCGGTGACCCTGTCCACAGACACGCTGTCCTGAAGGCCGGCGGCGTCCTGAAGGAGGACGGCGCCGCGCCGAACGCTCAGGCGTTCAGCGGGGCGCGCTCGTCCGCGCCGTCGGCCTCTTCGCCGACCTCACCAGCCTCCTCGTCGTCGGTCTGGCCGCCCGCGTTCTGCGGCTGCCCATGACCGTTCCCGCCGGCGTTGCCGCGCTGACGGTTCTCCGACTCCTGGATCTGGTTGATGATGCGGAAATAATGTTCGGCGTGCTGCAGGTAGTTTTCCGCCTGGATCCGGTCGCCGGACGAGGCCGCATCGCGGGCCAGCGCCTGGTATTTCTCATGAACCTGCCACGCGTTGCCGCGGATACGAACGTCCGGGCCATTGCTGTCGAACGTCTGGTGCCGCAGCGGAACGTTCTGGCGACGGTTTCCACCGCCACCACCGCCGCCGCCGCCACCTCCGCCACCACCACCGCCGCCGCCGTTGCCACGACCGCGCGAGCGCCTGGAGTTCGGTCCTTGTCTCATTTGGCTCTTATGGCCCCATGCAAGAGAAGCGCAATCCCCGGAATGCCTCGGTAGCCATTCTGGCCGCCGAGCCCGCCGCGGATAGGTCCGCGGATGGGTCGCAGGGAGCAAAACGACGCGCCCACCCCAAAAACGGGTGGCCAAGCGGACTTCCGCCTATCAGTGCGGAGTTTCCGGCGGCCCTGGGATCAACCCTAGGGCTGTCGCCCCTAGGGTCGTCGTCGTACCCTGCACCCTAATCGGGACGGCGCGGCAATCCAACCTTTTTTTTGGGGGATACCCGGTTTCAGGGCTTTTTGCGCCCCAGAACGCATCGCTCGACGCCGCCCAAATCCTTGAAAATGCCACCGGACGTCAGCCCGGCCGCGTCGAGAAGCCGCGCCACGTCCCCCGCCTGCCCCTGCCCGACCTCCAGCCCGGCGATACCGCCGGGGACCAGCAGGCCGGGAAGCTGCACGGCGATGATCCGGTAGGCGTCCAGCCCGTCCGCCCCGCCGTCCAGCGCGCGCAGGGGATCATGCTCCCGCACCTCCGGGGCCAGGGTGGCGATGTCCGCGCTGGGGATGTAGGGCGGGTTGGAAACGACGACGTCGAACCGTTCGGACAGCCCGTCCGCCCAGTTGCCGGTCTGGAACCGCGCCCGGTCGCCCAGCCCGTTGCGCTCCGCGTTCGCCGCGGACGCCACCACCGCGTTGGGGCTGAGGTCCACGCCCAGGCCCGACGCGTTCGGCAGTTCCGCCAGCAGCGCCAGCAGGATGCATCCCGTCCCGGTGCCGAGGTCCAGCAGGCGCAGCGGCGCGGTCCGGTCGGGAACGGCCTTCAGCACCGCCTCGACCAGCGTTTCCGTGTCCGGCCGCGGCTCCAGCGTGTCGGCGGTCAGGGCTAGGTCGAGCGTCCAGAACTCCCGATGGCCGAGGATGCGCCCGACCGGCTCATGCGCCGCCCGGCGCTCGATCAGCCCGCGCAGGCGGGCGGCGTCGGCGTCCGGGATGGAGGAGTCGGCCCTGGTGAAGAGGTCGTTGCGGGTGAGGTTCAGCGCGTGCTCCACCAGCAGCCGCGCGTCCAGTTCAGGCGTGTCCACGCCCGCCTCGCGCAGACGCGATTCGGCGGCGCGGCGGAGGGTGCGGAGGGTTGTCGTCATGGCGTGCCCCCACCCCGACCCTCCCCCGCTGGGCGGGGGAGGGAGATGGAACACTGCGGCCCCTTGTCCCCTCCCCCGCCCAGCGGGGGAGGGTTAGGGTGGGGGGCCACGTTAGGAAGCATCTCTTGGCACGAGATCCGAAACTCAAACACCGAGCGCGCGAAATGCGCGCCCTGCCCACCGAGGCGGAGAGAACCTTGTGGCAGTATCTGCGCCATGGGCAGTTGGGCGGTTGGAAGTTCCGGCGCCAGCACCCCATCCCTCCCTACATCCTGGATTTCGCATGCCTGGATGTGTGCGTCGCCATTGAAGTCGACGGCGGCCAGCATGCCGACTCTTCCTACGACATGGCTCGGGACAGGCATTTGCGGCTGCACGGCTGGCGGGTCCTACGATTTTGGAACAATGATGTGCTGACCAATCCGGAGGGCGTTGCGGAGAAGATCCTGCGTGCGCTGGGTGGAGCGAAGCACGGCGAGGGGATACCCCCACCCTAACCCTCCCCCGCTCTCGGCGGACCGAAGGTCC